>Ga0209558_1000938_pt1 | contig 22722 bp, 21 predicted proteins | sample SaaInlV_150m_DNA_3_FD_184674 | JGI IMG/M metagenome (GOLD analysis project Ga0209558, IMG submission 184674) | Marine microbial communities from expanding oxygen minimum zones in the Saanich Inlet - Saanich Inlet SI074_LV_120m_DNA (SPAdes) (version 2) | ecosystem: Environmental > Aquatic >...
TTCCCTGTACATTTTGCTGGATTACCATGTGACATGGAGCGAATTAAGAAATTAGCAGATAAATACAACCTGGCAATTGTTGAGGATGCTGCACACGCATTAGGTGCAACATACAATGATGGGTCAAAGGTTGGTAACTGCCAATATTCAGATATGACCACCCTATCCTTTCACCCTGTAAAAGGTATTGCAGCAGGCGAAGGGGGTATGGTTATAACCAATGATAAATCCCTTTATCATAAGTTAACTCTACTTAGAAGTCACGGTATTACCAAAGGTAATTTTGAGTTTCCAGGCATTAGTGAAGCGGATAATTTGCTAATCAACAAAGATGAAGCGCTTGAAAATGGAGAACTAAAGCGCTGGTATTATGAGATGCAGTATCTTGGATATAATTATCGCATTACAGATATTCAGTGTGCATTAGCTATTTCACAAATGAATAAGATTGATCTATTTTTAGATGCTAGAAAGTCAATGGCTAAATTCTATGACCAGGCCTTTTTAGAAGTCCCAAACATTACCCCATTACTGGCGCATGGTAGAAATAATAGCTCTCATCATATTTATGTAGTTAGTATTGATTTTGAAAATATTGGCCTGAGTAGGCATCAGTTTATGCAAAAATTAGCAGAGCAGGGTGTAGGTTCACAGGTGCATTATATTCCTGTGGTGAGTCAACCATATTATCAAGATATAGGCTATGGTATCGAGCAATATCCTTCAACTAACCAATATTACCAAAACACACTATCCATTCCTTTATATTATGGGCTAAGTGATGCCGATCAAAAATTGGTTGTTTCTTCGATAAGAGAGTTATTGCAATGAACAAACTAGCCCTTGGAACTGTGCAATTTGGCCTGGATTATGGCATTTCCAACACTAGTGGACAAGTGTCTTTAGAGGAGGCTAGAAAAGTCCTAAAGCTTGCAAAAGAACATGATATTGATACATTGGATACCGCCTCTGGTTATGGCAATAGTGAGAAGGTTCTGGGCAAGATAGGTGTTAACGATTTTCAAATTGTTACTAAAACAACATCCTTACAATTAGGTGTTGACAACGTGTTGCAATCATTTTACCAATCTTTAACAGATTTAAATGCGACTAGTGTATATGGATTGTTGATTCATAATATAGATGACACCAAAGATAAACAATTTGATGCTTTATATAAAGAACTCGATAAATTAAAGCAAGATAAACTAATTAATAAAATTGGATTTTCCACATACACACCTGATCAAGTTGATTTTTTGTTAGATAATTTTGACTTTGATTTAATTCAGGTTCCATTTAATGTATTTGACACACGCCTTAGTGATGGCGGACAATTACAAGCATTAAAAAATAAACAAATAGAAATTCATGCAAGAAGTGTTTTTTTACAGGGATTACTATTGGATTTTAAACATTTAAGTGATTATTTTTCCAAATGGACGAATCAATTTAATAGATATCAAAAAACAGTCAAGGATAGCGGCCTCTCGTTATTAGAATATGCACTTAATTTTGCATTAAATACATCGGAATTAGACAAAGTTTTAGTAGGTGTTGATAGTGCTAATCAGTTACTTGATATTGCCAATTCATCTACTTTAGATGTTAATTTAAAAGAATTTAGCATCAATGATGTTGGTTTATTAAATCCTGTTTATTGGAAATAGAAAATATGAACTTAAGCGTCAACACACCAAAAAAATATTGAACAACTCATTTTAAGACTGAAGAAAATATGGTAAATAACATAGAAATTATTGCTGAAATAGCGCAAGGTTATGAAGGTAACGAAAAATTAGCTAATTTATTGACCAAGGGCGCGATTGCTTCAAATGCAGATGCGGTAAAGTTTCAGCTGGTTTATGCAGATGAATTAGCAACTCCAGATTATGAGCATTATCAACTTTTTAAAGAATTGGAGATGGCACAAAGTATTTGGACTGATATTTGTAAGCAAATACACGATGCAGACAGAAAAGTCTATTTTGATGTTTTTGGCTTGCTTAGTTTAGATGTGGCTAAACGAATTGGCGCAGATGGGGTTAAGTTATCAACCACTGAATTTTATAATAACGCTTTATTTGATCGTGCAATTGTACAATTTGACATACTCTACCTGTCAGTTGGCGGTATACCTATAGAGGATATTGACAAAAAATTATCCGCATTAAGTAAAGAGCAAGTTGACAAGATTTGCCTAATGTATGGCTTTCAATCGGAGCCTACGCCACTGGATCAAAACAATTTGAATAAACTTAGTATCTTTAAAAATCGTTATCCTAATTTTAGAGTTGGATTTATGGATCATTCTGATGGTGCTTTGGATGATGCCTACCACTTGCCTTTGGTGGCAATGGGCACAGGCATTCATGTTATTGAAAAACATATTACTTTGGATAGAGAGCTTGAAATTGAAGATTATATTTCAGGCGTTACTCCTAGTGAGTTTATTAGGTTTGTGAGTTTGGTTCGTCGGTTTGAATCTGTGTTAGGAGTGAATTCTTTAGTGCTAACGAAGCAAGAGCAGACTTATCGGAATAAGGCAACTAAATCGGTGGTCGCTATTTGTGATTTAAAAGCGGGCGATACATTGACGTTGGATTCAGTTGCTTTGAAGCGATGCTCTAAACCTATTACTAAGGACTCTATTCTTGAAATTGAACAAGCTCTGGGAAAGGCATTGAATACAGACATTAATATTGATTCGCCGATTGAAAAAGGGGATTTATGAGAAAGCTGGTTGCAGCACTAGCCTGTCGCAATAAAGGCAGCCGACTATACGGCAAGCCATTGCAAAATTTAGACATTGAACATGGTGTTTCTATTTTAGACAATATTATTGCTTGCTTAAAGCAAATGCCAATGATTGATTCGATTGTTTTAGGAGTTGCTGATGGTGTGGAAAACGATGCGTTTGTTGAGTATGCACAGGCTAATAATATTAGATGTATTCGCGGTGACGAGGAAAATGTACTTGAGCGTTTAATTCGCTGTGGTGATTTGGGCGGAGCAACTGATATCTTTCGATCAACTAGTGAGTCTCCATTCCCCTATTTTGATTTGATTGGTGAGGCTTGGGCGCAACACGTTGACAATAATAATGATGCTACTTTTTTAGACAACATTATTGATGGCTGTGGATTTGAGATATTATCACTTGATGTGCTGAAAAAATCGCATAATGAAGGAGAAGATAGGCATCGTTCTGAACTGTGCACTTTGTACATTAGAGAGAATAAAAACCAATTCAATCTGGGCTATATTGACCCACCTGAAAAACTTTCCAGAAAAGACATGAGATTGACCGTTGATTATCCTGAGGATTTAATTGTGTGCCGAGCAGTGTATGAAAAGTTTAAGGACTCTGCGCCAAAGATACCATTATTAGACGTCGTTGATTTTTTGGATGACAACACACAATTATTAAAACTTACTTCGCCATTTTGTGAAGAAGGTTACAGCACCATGTATTTATAGAGGTATATTGATGAACACGGGTCAAGATTTATATAAACGCGCAAAGAAAGTCATTCCTGGTGGCAATATGTTGCTTTCTAAAAGACCAGAAATGTTCTTGCCTGAAAAATGGCCATCTTACTTTAGTAAGTCCAAAGGGTGTAAGATTTGGGATTTGGATGGTAATGAATACATTGATATGTCTATTATGGGTATCGGAACCAACACATTAGGATATGGCCATCCTGAAGTTGACGAGGCTGTGATGAAAACTGTTAAAGACGGCAATATGTCAACCTTTAATTGCCCGGAAGAAGTCTATCTAGCTGAAAAATTAGTGGAGCTGCATCCATGGGCGGATATGGTGAGATTTGCTAGAGCGGGCGGTGAAATCAACTCCATTGCAATTCGTATTGCTAGAGCTTCTACTGGAAAGGATAAAATTGCCATCTGCGGTTATCATGGTTGGCATGATTGGTATCTATCTACCAATCTTAATAGTGATAAAAATCTTGACGGACATTTGTTACCAGGTTTGCAGCCTAATGGCGTGCCTAGAGGATTAACCGGTACAACGTTGCCTTTTAACTACAATGATATTGAACAATTAGAACAACTAATTAAAGATAATAAAGGCGAAATTGCGGCTATTAAGATGGAGGTTTCTAGAAACGAAGGCCCACAAGATAATTACTTGCAAAAAGTGAGGGATCTTGCTACCGAAAATAATATTATCTTAATCTTTGATGAGTGCACTTCAGGCTTTAGAGAGACATTTGGTGGTTTACATAAAAAGTATGGTGTGGAGCCTGATTTAGCTATTTTTGCCAAGGCTTTAGGTAATGGTTATGCAATTTCTGCATGTATTGGCAGACAAGACTTTATGCAGGCTGCACAACAGACTTTTATTAGTTCCACCTTCTGGACCGAACGTATTGGGCCGTCTGCAGCATTAAAAACACTTGAGATTATGGAAAGAGAAAAATCCTGGGATACAATTACTCATATTGGTAGTAATGTTTCTAGTAGGTGGAAAAATCTAGCAGATAAATATGATTTAAGTATTAGTACCTGGGGCCTGCCCGCACTCAGTGGTTATACATTTAATACACCTGATGCGCTTGCCTATAAAACCTTAATTACACAAGAAATGCTGAAAAAAGGCTATCTTGCCGCCAACAGTGTGTACGTCTGTACGGAGCATAAGCAAGAATTGGTAGATGGGTATTTTTCAGAGCTAGATCCAATATTTTCAATTATTAAGGAGTGCGAAGAAGGGTTGGACGTAAACACTCTGCTAGAAGGACCATTGTGCCATAGTGGATTTAAGCGCCTAAATTAATGAAAGTTTTTTTTCGGGTTGATGCTTCTTTGAAAATGGGTACAGGGCATGTGATGCGTTGCCTAACCTTGGCGCAAGTATTAAAAGAAAATAGTGCAAATGTTGAATTTATTTGTCGAAAACATGAAGGAAACTTAATAGATAAGATTCATTCAAGTGGATTTAATGTTCATGAGTTAGAGATGTTAGAAGAGATTGAAGTTGGTAATAAATTAGCACATTCTCACTGGCTAGGAGCGACTCAAAAACAAGATGCTGATGATTGTATTGGTATACTCAAAGCAGAAAAATCCGATTGGCTTATTGTTGATCATTACGCCCTAGATGAGCAGTGGCAAAAGAGACTTAAACCTTATTATGAAAAATTAATAGTGATTGATGATTTGGCAGACCGTAAACATTGGTGTAATATTCTGCTTGATCAGACGTTTGGCCGTCAACAAGAGGATTATTCAGCACTTACGCCGGAAGGTTGTGAATTATTATTGGGCTCGCAATATGCATTACTTAGGCCTGAATTTTCCAAATGGAGAGCGTATAGTTTAGAGCGCCGTAGTAAGCCAAAGTTTAAGCAATTGCTTATTAACATGGGTGGTGTTGACGTTCACAATGTTACCGAGAATATTCTAGAAGAGTTAAAAACATGCAATCTACCAAATGATATAAATATTATCGTTGTAATGGGAGGGCTTACTCCTCACCTTGAGAGTGTTAAGTCCAAGGTGAATGCGCTACCTTATAAGACAGAAGTTAAAGTCGATGTAGACAATATGGCCGAAATTATGGCAAATTCTGATATCGCAATTGGCGCGGCTGGATCCACCACTTGGGAGCGCTGTTGTTTGGGTTTACCAACTATCCAGGTTGTTATTGCTGAAAATCAAAATACTATTGCCAAATCTCTTGCAAGAAATAATGCAATTAAGCTTTTGCAAGATATAAAAGAGTTGTCAAGAACGATAAGCGATGTAACAAGTTGGATGACAAGTGTTAGTGATATTGCTCGACAGATATCGGATGGTTCGGGAGTGATGAGAGTTGTGAACGTAATTATAGGTAGGAAATGATGGATATTTCAATATTGACCTCATCTATAGAACATCCTGTAAATGCCTATTTAGACAAATGGGCGGAAAAAAACAAAAATCATCAAATAAGTATCGTCCATTCAAAGAAAGAATTGATTTCTGGTGACATATTATTTCTAATTTCATGTTCTGACATAATATCGAAATTAGAAAGAGGGAGATTTAAGAAAACGTTAGTCGTTCATGCAAGTGACTTGCCACATGGTAGAGGATGGAGCCCACATGTGTGGGAAATTATCAACGGGGCAACGGATATCACTTTAAGCTTATTGGAGGCCGAAGATAAAGTTGACACTGGCGATATTTGGAAGAAGATTAGCGTGCCTATTCCAAAAACAACTCTTTTTGATGAAATTAATGAATTAATTTTTGATTCAGAATTAGCATTAATGGATTTTGCAATTGAAAATTACAATACTATAGAGCCAAGAAAACAACCTAATGTTGATGGCACATGCTGGTCGAAAAGATCGCCAAAGGATAGTGTGATTGATATAAATCAGACTATATCCGAGCAGTTCGATTTAATAAGAGTGTGCGATCCGCAACGATTTCCCGCTTACTTTTATAAGGATGGAGTAAGGTTTAATATAATAATCGAGAAGAATAATGAATGACTTTATTACAATCAACGGTAGAAAAATTGGAAACAGGTTTTCACCTTATGTTATTGCCGAAATGTCAGCAAACCATAATGGCGATATTAATAATGCATATAAGATTATAGATATGGCTAAGTCATCAGGTGCTGATTGTGTGAAGTTACAAACTTACACTCCTGATACTTTAACAATTGATAGCAAACTACCAGATTTTCAATTAACAGAAGGGCTTTGGGCTGGTCAAAGCTTGTATGAATTATATAAGGGTGCATTTATGCCGTGGGAGTGGCATCATTCCTTATTTGATTATGCACAAAAAATTGGTATTACAATATTCAGCTCTCCATTTGATAATACTGCAGTTGATCTATTAGAAGACTTAAACACACCAGCATACAAGATCGCCTCTTTTGAGGCGGTGGATCTTCCTTTAATTAAATATGTGGCTCAAACCGGAAAGCCTATGATTATCTCAACAGGCATGGCAGACTCTAAAGAAATTCAAGAGGCTATTGAAGCTGCACGAGAAGGCGGGTGTAAAGAGTTAGCAATACTACATTGCGTGAGTGGTTATCCTGCGCCAGCAGGAGATTATAATTTAAGAACGTTACCTGATATGAAGAAAAAATTTGGATTAGTTATGGGCTTGTCAGACCATACAATTGACAACACGACTGCAATCGCCAGTGTGGCATTGGGCGCTTCGATTATTGAAAAACATGTAACTTTAGATCGAAACGGTGATGGTCCTGACGATTCCTTTTCACTGGAATCGGAAGAATTAAAGCAATTGTGTGTAGGGGCTAAAACAGCCTGGGAGGCGCTTGGTAATATCGATTATGGTAGAAAATCGAGCGAACAAGCTAATGTAAAATTTCGATGTTCATTGTATTTTGTTAAAGACATTAAAGAAGGTGAAATATTTACAAAAGATAATATTCGATCTATACGTCCCGGTTTCGGTTTGCCTCCAAAATATTATGAACAGGTTTTGGGGAAAATTGCAAAATGCGATATTAAGTGCGGTACACCCACTTCGTTTGATTTAATTGCATGAAAAATATTACAATAGAAACCAATCGATTTCTGTTGAAAGTGTTGACAGTTGATATTATTGGCGAGCGTTATTTAGATTGGCTTAATGGTTCAAATAAAAGTGAATATATTAATTACAGTATCCAAGAGCGCACCATTGAAGAAGTCCGTGATTATGTTGCTTCAAGAGAGAATGACAATTCTATTTTATTCCTTGGTATTTTTGTGCGTAAAAGTGGTGAGCATATTGGCAATATTAAATATGAACCGATAGATTTTTTAAATAAATATGCGATTATGGGTATTCTTATTGGTGATATGGATTGGAGGGGTAAGGGTGTTGCTACTGAGGTAATTCAGTCAAGTTCAATGTGGTTACATAATGAGTATGACATCAAACAGATCATTCTTGGTGTTGATGCTGATAATCAAAGTGCAATCAAAGTGTATGAGAAAATTAATTTCAAAGTAAGGCAAACGCCATATATTGATACGAGTGGTAAAAATGCGTTAACTATGGTGTTAGACATTGGGAATATGTCATATTTCGATTTTGGACAAAGAGAAAGTATATGAATTTTAGAGTTGTAGTGGGTGATAGTCCAGATTTAACTTCTTTTGGAGAGACAGTATATGCTACTGACAGTATTCAAGTTGAATCTGATTTTGAGAAAATAAAAACATACAAAAATACTGAAGGAATACTTGTTTGTTTGGGAATGGTTGATAGTAAAGATAAATCTAAGTCATTAGATGAGTATTTTGATGAGATAAGTGCTAATTCATTGTTAGATATCGCGAGTCAATTAGAAGGTAGATTTGTATTATTTTTTGTTGCTGATAGTGGTATATATGCCTGTGCAGACCAATTTGGCAAGCTTGATGTATATTATCAGCAAAACGATACAAATATTGCCATAGCATCAAATCTTGATTTGTTTCTGGAGGAGCCTGCCAAAGATGGTTTTGACCAAAGTGCATTAGTGCATACGCTGACTTATTATGGCTATTGCCCCCCTAAAAAGCACACTATATATAACTCTGTTAAGAGATTGGGCGTTAGTCAGTGCCTACATGTTGAAAACAATAAGGTAATTTTAATAAACAAAGAGTTTGTTGCGTCAAAAGCACAGGAATACACAGATAGTGCACATGATGATTATGCAGATATCTTTTTGACGCATTTACAAGAGAGTGCTTCAGAAGAAGAGAATTTAATATATTTGTCATCAGGGTGGGATTCAACTTCTATTCTGGCAGGTTTAGTACATTTATTTGATAAGAGCAAAGTTAGAGGGCTTATTGGTAGAATGAAATATTCTGATAGAAGTGGTTGTTGTAATCAAATTGAGATAGACAAAGCCCATAAGTTTTCAGAGTATTACGGCATTAAATTAGATATAGTAGATTTTGACTTAACTAAGAAGGATGAGGGGTATTTTAAGTCACTAAGGGCAAAAATGCGTAAGCATCAGTTGTATGCAATGACTGGTATTACACACGATAAATTAGCAATCAAAGCATCTGATTTATTAACTAAGAGTAAAACAGTTTTTGCGGGAGAGATAAGTGATGGGGCGCATAATTTAGGCTTTAGTCAGTATGCAACAATTTTCCATCCATCGCATGGTTTTAGAGAATACAGTGACAAAATGGCGAGTTACCTATTTGGCCCAACTTTCCTGTCATTGTTGATGAGTGGAGAGTATGTTGACGACCCTATATATAAATTACTCAAGTCAAAGGCTGATGATGCTATTTTTGATGAGGTTGCAGATGCGACTGAAGATATTAAGCTGCAATTACTGACCAGTTTTTTTTTAAGGAATGCTAGGTTGCCGCTATGGTCATTGGAAAATGAATCATTGTTGACGCCAGAAGGCGTAGATCGCTATACTCGAGATATGCAAAATAGCTACTTTTCAGATATTGCTAAAAATATGAATGTTGATAATATTTATGCAAGCTATTTATACTTATACAATAGCTTTCATTGGCAGGGTAGCACGGTTCGCTCTTTGCAAACGATGGCAGATTATTATCAATTGAGTACAGATTTGCCGTTTTGGGATAGTGAATTGCAAGATTTTTTAGCAAAGATGCCAGAGGAGTGGGGGCGTGGATTAGACTTAAACCATACAAAATACCCGCTTAAAAAAATGTTAAAGGATAAGCTTGATTATCCTTTCGATTATCAAAATGGCGCACATTCTTATACTTATGATGTCGATCATTCGTTTAATCATGCACAAGAAGTTTATTGCCATTCAGCACTGGTTGAAGATTTTCAGGATAGTGTAAAAGATAAGGCGTATCATCAAATTTTATCTAAAGAATATTTTGATTTAGACTATATTGATGGCTTAGTGGATGAGTATATTCGATCTCCAGAAGAGATTAATGTGGCTAATTTGACAAAATTAGTGCCAATTATTATGCTATGTTATGTAGGTTGGTATGGTAAGTAATATTATTCGCCATAATGCGACAATCACTCAAGAAAAGCGTAATAACCTTAGTCAACATAAATCACTTGTTGTTTGGTTTACGGGGCTGTCTGGTTCTGGGAAGTCAACTCTTGCACATGCGGTAGAAGAAGAGCTTTATAAGTTAAATTGCAGAACATTCGTTCTGGATGGTGACAATATTCGTAATGGACTCTCATCTAACTTGGGCTTTAGTGATAATGACCGAAAAGAAAATATTAGAAGGATTGGTGAGACTGCCAAGTTAATGATGGAAGCGGGAGTGATTACAATAACTGCATTCATCAGTCCTTTTAGAAAAGATAGAGACTCAATTAGGAAAATGTTACCACAAGGTGACTTTGTTGAGGTTTACTGTAAGGCAAGTTTAGAAACTTGTGAAGCGAGAGATGTAAAAGGCTTGTACAAGCTTGCACGATCTGGAGAAATTAAAAATTACACAGGGATTAATTCCCCTTATGAACGCCCCAAACACCCAGAATTGATTATTAATATTGATAACGAGACATTAGAAGAATCTGTTGGCAAAGTAATTGATTTTTTGAGGGTTAAGTCAATTATCAAATAGTTATGCTGGATCAAATAAATGTTCAAGATATTGTTAAAGTTGTTAAAGATGTTAGCAAGGCCATCATGCAAGTTTATGACCAAGATTTTGAACTTAAGTACAAGAAAGATGATTCACCACTAACACTTGCTGACAAAGAGGCGCATAATATTATTGAAACCGGTTTGAATCGGCTTAAGGTTAGATTACCTATTCTATCTGAAGAAGGGAAAGGTGTTCCTTATGAAAGATAAATATCAACTGCTACTCCATATCGGGTTACCAAAGACGGCATCTACTAGCCTTCAGAACAATCTCTTATATGGGCTACACAAAGAAGGGAAGATTAATTTTCTAGGAAAGTCGGAAGGGGTAGGAGGGCGTGGTTTTTTTAGCGACCCAGAAATTGTTATAATGTTAACGTCAAAAAAGTTGACCAAAGAGAAGTTGTATAAAATACAAAAAAAAATGGAAAGGTTGCTTACATATGAAAAGCTTAATGTTCTAAGTGAGGAGACATTAAGTGCGTCTATGGGCTATGATGTAGAGGTCGTTCTTCATAACTTAAAGATTATTTTTCAGAAATGTGATATTAAAATTTTAATATCTTTAAGATCACCAGTAGATATGCTGTTTTCTGTATTTATTGAAGATTATCCTTGGCTTTACTATGCAGATGAAAATCGCAATACTTTTGAGAAGTTTGGCAAGAGGATAGTAAGGAATTTTACTGATATTGATTATTTACAATTCAAGTATGAGGCCTATCTGAATTTGGTTGATCAGTATTTTGGTGATAAAACTGTTTTATTATTTGAGGACTTAAAGTATGATCAAAATACTTATTTTTCCACTTTGTCACATTTATTAGGGATTGAAAAAGATGAGGCTAATAGATTGTTTTTATCTTCGGTTCAGCATTCTAAAAAAGTAACTACTATTGGTAAGAAAAGCAAAGGATATACTGTCTTAAATGCGCTTTTAAAAATAACACCAAATAAACACAAGCATAAATTAAAAGAAATGTGGCTAATAAGGCTTTTGAGACATATTACTATATCGAAACCAGTAGAGCACCTTTATCCAGATATCCAGATATCTGCGTTGATATTAAATACTTTTGGTATTAAAAATATTGATAAATTTTCTAAAGAATACAGATTGAATAAAGATAAGTTGATCCAATATAATTACTCTCTTCTTGATAAATGAAAATAATGAAAGTTGTGAAAAGTAATGATTGTTCCAAAAACAAGAAAATATTATCTAACAAAATATACAATCTTTGCGAGGTGTTATGGCCATTTGCAAGGAGTATTACAGGCAATGGAGTCAGGGAGACGCTTAATATAATTAAACAGGAAATTCCTGAGTTAACTATTCACGAAGTACCAACAGGAACGCAATGTTTTGATTGGAAAGTCCCTAGAGAATGGAATATTCGAGATGCATATGTTATTGCACCTGATGGTACTAAAATTATTGATTTTAAAATCAATAATTTACATGTTGTAAATTACTCTATTCCTATTAATCAAACAATGTCATTGTCGGAGTTGCAGTTACATTTTCATTCATTACCTGATCAGCCTGACGCAATCCCTTATGTGACTTCATATTTTCAAGAAAGATGGGGTTTTTGTTTATCAGAGAATCAAAGAAAAACATTGATAGAAGGGGATTATCAGGTTTTTATTGATAGTGATTTATCCGACGGAAGTTTGACTTATGGAGAGCTTATTATTCCTGGAAAGAGCGAGAAAGAGATATTTTTATCTACCTACACATGCCACCCTTCAATGGCAAATAATGAATTGTCAGGACCGGCTGTGACGACATATTTAGCAAAGTGGATACAGTCACAGTCGCGGGAATATACCTATAGAATTATCTTTGTTCCAGAGACTATTGGATCTATATGCTATTTGAGCAAGAATATCCATGAGATGAAGGATAAAATAATTGCTGGATATAATATAACTTGTGTTGGGGATGATAATTCTTACTCTTATTTACCATCTCGAAATGGAAATACGATATCAGACAAAGTCGCATTACATATACTAAAAAATGTTAACCCAGAGTTTGTTCATTATTCTTATTTGGATAGAGGTAGCGATGAGCAACAGTACTGCAGTCCAGGAGTGGACTTGCCGATTGCCACAGTGATGCGTACTAAGTATGGAGAATATGAAGAGTATCACACATCTTTGGATGATTTGAATTATATATCCCCTGAAGGGTTATTCGGTGCGTATGAGGTATTAACTCAGTGCATTCAATGTATTGAACTCAATAAGGTATATAAAGCAACTATATTATGTGAGCCGCAAATGGGTAGGCGTGGTCTGCGCCCTACTCTAGGCGGTTCTGCATTAGAGCCAGATGTTCAGCTTATGTCAGATATTTTAGCGTACGCAGATGGAAAGAGTGATCTATTGGGTTTAGCAGATCAATTCAATTTGTCAATGCTTGATATGATAGAAAGCGTAAATATCTTAGTAAGAGAAAATTTATTGAATGAGATTAAATAATTAACACTTTAACAAGGAAATCAAATGAATTTTAAAGTTAATATAGATAATAATCTTTTTTTTTTGGAGGGGTGTACAATTTGGATAATATGAAAATTGAGTCTGATTTTCGACAAATATTAATTTATAGAGATACCTTAGGCAAGCTCTTTTGGCAAAAATTTTAGAAGAGTGGGAGTATGAGCTGGATTTAAACCCTACGAAGTACCCACTAAAGAAAATTTTAAAAGATAAGATTAACTATCCGCACGATTACCAGAAGGGTACGTATTCTCATATTTATGATGTCAATCATTTATTTAGTCATGCACAAGAGGTTTGTTGTTATTCAACATTGATTGAGGGTTTTCAAAATAGCGGAAAAGACAAACCGCATTATCAAATTTTATCCAAAGATTATTTAGTAGGTGAACATGTTTAATCTCCAGAAGAAATTATTGTGGCTGATCTGACAAAATTAGTGCCAATTATTATGCTTTACTATGTTGGTTGGTATGGCAAGTAGCCAGATACCTAATAAATCGATTTTTTTTGTCGGAATTTCGCTTAAATTTTTTTGGTTTTCTCTGTTAGCAAGATTTTTCAATTGGCGTGTTTATATTTTTGATATTGGTAAGCATTTTACTTTAGTTCAAAGAATGCATAAACATCAGTGGATTGTTAGAGTAACAGAGCAAAATAAAGCCTTTTACAATTCCCATAGTATTGCAATTAAATTGGCTGATAGAATAATCAATCAAAGTTCTGATGATGTAGTGATTCGGTTATCAAGAGAACTATATAGAAGTGTAGAAGTTGACTTAGTGTTTAAGAAAACATTGGCACAACACTTGTCTTTATTAAATTCAATTAATCAATATATTGTAAACAATCAAATAACAAAACCTGTCTTATTTGTTAGTAAAAAATATCGTAAACTTTTACGAGAAGTGTCAGGAGTACTGGATTCTTCTATTAAAGTGAATTATATATCTTGTTGGGAAGGATATAAGTTGAAGGCGACTTGGTTGTTAGTTGCTTTTAGTTATATTTTGCATTTAATGATACAATTTTTTTATAAGAAAAATACCGTAAAAAAAGCGTTTAAATACGGAATATCCATCCCTTTTCCTTGGGCGACGAAGTTTAAGGGTGCTCGAGAATTTACTTTTTTAGTTGATAATAAAATCATCAAGAAAGACGAAACGGTATTTTTAGTAGAGTATCCAGAGAGTAAAGAGTTCTACCAGCGCTATTCTAATGATAGTTATAATTTAATTGAGGCGCTTAGCGTTCAAAAAACAAGCAATTTATTTAGAAGAAGCACTTTAAGACTTGACCATGATTTCCCTAAAGTTGTCAGATTATTGCTGGCACATAAGGCAGTCTTTTTTGCTCACGAAACGTTAGTTAGTTTGCTTATTAATAGGATAAGTTGCTCAGTAACTATTGCTGAAACTCCATTTAAGAATTATATTTATTTTAATAAAGAAGGAAGGGACCAAATTGCAAAGAATATTTTTTTGAAAGAGCAGAAAACAATAACGCATGCTTACTCTCAGTTTATTGGCGGCCCTTATCAATTTATTGATAATGATAGCGTCTTTGATGAGCGCAATATCAATTATTCTTTCTTGAATCCCGATTATTACTATTTAAATAATCAAACTATGGCAGACTCAATGGCATTACATTGTCAAAAATCAGTAAAACACAAAGTTATTGGTAATATTTTTTCAGAAAAAATTATAGAAATAAGAGGTGATGCTCATTACATTGAACAATTAAGATGTCAATACAAGATTAAAAACAGCCAAAAGGTTATCGGTATTTTTGATACATCTTATATAGAGGTGGAGATGCACTATTCAACTTATGATGAGGCGCAGTGTTTTTTGAAAGACGTGATAAAGTTGGCAAAGAGTATGCCTAGGTATGTATTTTTATTTAAACCTTCAAAAGGCGAAAATATACTTCTTAAGAGTTACTGGGCTGACAATAAAGGAGTTGAAGTAATGCGCCTTCGCCATGAGTTTGATCAACTTTCAAATGCTATAATGCTGCACGATAGTACTGATGTTATTGATGTAGTTGTCGCAAGTGATGTTGTGTTTACTAATAGCTTCTCTTCCCCAACAGCTGATGCATTATTAGCTGGGATACCTGCATTTTGGTACCAAGCAAAAACAGATGTTAGCTTTTCAGCTTACAATCAAGTGCCTGGATTAGTTGTCAATGGCTATGAAAATTTAAGCACTCAAGTTAATGAAATGCTACAAGATGATTATTCTATGGCTATTTTAGATAGCCTTGATTTTACATACCTTGTTGGCGATATAGATAAAAAAGCCCTGACTTCCTTGCGTTTAGAGATCTCTAATGCATAGTACAGTAAAAAAGTCTGCATTTTATCTATCTCATATTGCTATTAGTAGCGTATTAATACTGGTGTTGATGTCAATAATTTCCCAATATTTAACGCCAGACGAATTGGGGCAGTTTGTACTAGCACAAGTTTATTCAGGGATTGCAGTTGGTATTGTAAATTTTGGTATGTTGGTAGGTTATTAGCGTATTTTCTTTTGAATTTGAAAAGTCAAAAGAAAATTCTGAAAAATTAATATCTTCTGAAATTATTTTTGTTATTTTAAATTTGGCAATATTGCTAGCCGCAGTATATTTATTTCAATTAGAAATTAGCAACCTTATTCTTTCTGATAACGCCCCTATAATGTAGAATTTCTTATTTTGAACGAGTTAAACCAAACCTAAAAATTATGAGTAAAAAACGAGCAAACTATACTTCAGCATTTAAAACAAAACTGGTAAAAGTATAAAATTGAACTAGAAAAAAGCAAAGGTCGCTTAGATGCTCTATATAATAAATTTTAAAAAATTGGCATAGGTTTTGTGGCAATGAACTACAAGAATCTAGCTATTAAACAAAATCTATAGATTTTTATAAAAATTTAGAGACTGTAGTTATTTTGGCAGACAGGGTAAGTGATTAAAATAATACAGTCAAGTATGGTTAAGGAGAGGTAATGTCATATTTTCCAATATTAAAAGCCCCTTATTGTATTGGGAAAACTACGCTTTATAATTTTTCACCAAATAATTGGGAGTTAGTGGATAAGTGCGAGTAGACTGTTAGCTTGACTTATATTAAAGGTGATTTATGGCATAGTGTGGCCTTGGAAAAATTAGCATATCAGGCTTACAAAGTCGTGAAGCATAATGACATTTCTGATTTAATCCCTGATGGTACACTAGCATTGCTATCTTTGTCTAAAGAAGAGCTACCTAGGACGAGTGCAGAGCTGCCAGTATTGAATTGTAGTCATTCTGGGGTTACGCCAAAACAAGGTTAGTAAAGTTTAAAGGAATGGATAAAAAGATGTTTAATTTACACCTAAAGGAATGTGAATTTAGGTTTAATCATAGTGGGGAAGATATGTATCAAATTTTGTTTAAAATATTTAGAGATAAGCCTCTAAAGTTGCCTTGACCCTTATTAAATTAAAAAGAAAGATTTTTAACAAGAGTGTAAATGATTTTTCTTGACGTACATGGAGTCTCGGTAAGGGTAAATTCTTCAGATAATTTTGAGCTGTTCGTCAAAAATAGTTTGCCATATTTTTTTGTTGATGTTAAAAATCGGTCTAAATCTGATATATGTGTTGATATAGATTTTAGTAAAGAGGTTGATCATAATAGCTATCTATCCAAAGCAACAAAAATTGGAAGAAATGCGTATATAAATGATAATTTTTTTTATTGTACGGCTGGTGATTACTTTATTGTTGCTGAAAAGAGTAGCACGTGTATAAATATCAACGTCTCTCTTGTAAAAGTATTATCTATTAAGAGTAAACTTAAGAGAAAAATAAAAGAAATTATAAGACCACATGATAAGTTTTTACTGGTTAGGCATTATATTATATTTCCATTATTTTCTTTACTTCAAAAGAAAAAAAATATAAATATTTTACATGCAAGTGCCGTAAATATTGATGGCAAAGGCATTATATTCTCAGGATTATCTGGGGTAGGTAAATCAACCTTAAGCATTGCCTCAGTTATTATGGATAAAGGTCTATTTATTACTGACAATTATTTATTATATGATGATAGCAAAATATACCCATTTCCTGAATGGATTCGACTGAATCAGGAAAGCTATAAATTAACTAGTGTGGATGAGACTGGCGTTGTTGGAAAAATTACACGTGCTTTTTTTTATAGGTATGGCCGTAATTATCATCAATTAGAGTCTAATGTTATCAGCCCCCCTGTTAAATGCACCGCATTTATACAATTATTTCTTGGTGATAAATTTTCTGCTAACATAATATCAGCAGAAAAAGCTATAGACCGAACCATTCTTAATAATGCCCATGTTAAGGAGTTTCCTGAACATGCATTGATTGGCCTTTTACCTTATATACTTGAAAATAATACATTTCAAAATAATACAATGGTGCAGTCATTGAAAAGTATTCTTGCCAATTCTGCTATATATGAAATCGTTATAAATAGAGAGGATTCAATTGAAGATTCGATTGATAAAATATTGACAATATTAAAAATCGATAAATAATGAATATTGCAAATTTATTTAGCATATATGTGGGTGATGGTGACTATCAATCGCTTATAGCCGCGCAATTCTCTACAATTATAACTAAAGAGCTGGATACGCCCGAAGTGCGTATAAGTGTTTATATGGTCGATGATATTGATATATCTGGACTGATAAAAATAGATAATCAATATTCGTATAAATCTGAAATTTTGTTCTGTTCAGATGGTGCTGGTAGAGTAATGTCAATAGAGGTTAGAGGTGATAAATATACAGTTTCATTTGAGAAGGGTATAGCTAATAATTATTTACTATCTGCATTGAATTCAATTATTAAGATCTCCACTATTAATTGTGGCGGGTTAGTTGTTCATTCATCAATGGTAGGTAATAATAATTATGGAGTTTTACTCACAGGATGGGGAGGGGTTGGCAAGACGTCCTTTGTGTTGAGCGCCTGTAAAGAAAATGGAATAAGTGTGGGGGATGAATGGAATTTAATTAGTAATTCTCAAATATATCCTATGAGAAATTATATTTTGATGATGTATTATGATGCGTTAAACAATACTCACTTAATAAATACTATTGATGTAGCAAGGTCATTTTTATTTAAATGTCTTCTGGGGGGCTATATAGGCAGGATCTTTGAAAGGCTACATATTACATTAAGGTGTAGAGAAATAAAAATTAGCAAACTGTGCAGGGCAAATTGTAATGTTGTGCCACTTAGTGAATCTATTCATTATTTCAAAAGTAAAGAAAATATTAATGTCAACTTAAAAATTAAAAATAATGAGTATTCAAGAATTATCACATCTAATTTTATACATGAGAGTGCAAGTCTTCTAGAATTATTAAATTACTTAAATTTAGCAAATAAGGAAAAAGGTGATTTTATGTCTTTATTTTTGAACAAGTATAAGGAAAACGCGAACAAAATATTTAAAGATGTTAATTGCAGTTTGAGTCATGGCCGTAAATTTAACTCTAGGCATTATGTGGATAAAATAGTAAATTATGATTCTTAATATTCATAATATTGTCAATATTAGATTAAATAACGAGTCTCGTTCTATTAGAACATTTATTAAAGATGAGTTAGGTTATTTTATAGATTCAGATTCAAATTTAGCAGATATAGATATTTTCTTTGTTAAAAAGATTAACAATCTGAAAGATTTTACAGATATTTCAGATTCATTAAAATATTTTAAAAACACAATCTGCCTCCAGTATGGAGGTGGATTTATGTCTATACAATGTTTTGATGATAATTGCTCGAAGGTGGAGGCCTATGTAGAGGAATCTGTTGATAATTTTTGGGTGTTGTATTTAATAGAAAAGTTATTGATGGTTATCTTACCGACAAAAGGCTATATATTTATGCATGCAAGCGCGTCTACCAACAATAATATGGAGGCTACAATTTATACAGGATTTCAATCAGCCGGTAAGACTAAAAATGTGTTAGAGGATATTGATCAAGGAGATGAATTTCTTGGAGATGAATTAATAATTGTAGATAAAGATGCAAATTGTTATTGTTATCCTAGAAGAATTAATATTCACAAGTTTAATACCAACAAGTACTGGAGAATTTTTGGAAAAAGAATTCTGTCCGAAGTGTTAAATTTACGTCCCTTAAAATATATTGAAATGCTCATGAGGCATGCTATTAGAGGGAAAAGTTATAGAGGTTATATTCGTTTAAGTATTTTTGAATACTCTTTGAAAGCAGTTATAAGTAATAATGCCAGAATTGTTAAACTTGTTTTGTTCGACAATAAGGAAAATGATTGCCTTGCATTTAATTCTATAGAGTCACAAAGCGAATTAACTCAATATTTACTTAATAGTAATTTGGGTGAATATTTTAGTAGGATAGAAAAAAATTTATTGATTGGTATTGTAGACGAAAATATTCAAAAGATATCTTTGTCCAAATGTGTAAAAAAATCAACAGCATTACATACTCAAATACTGGCTAAATTTATTACTTCTGTTGATAAAATTGAAATTCTAACAAAGTCTTGACTTATAATAAATAGCGATGCGTAACTTTTTTAAAAAAAATCTCAAAAAATTCCCAAAATTATTTACTTTTCTTAAGAAATACCCATTAAGATTCTATAGAAACATAAAGCTTCAAGAATTAGAATTTCCTCGACAAATATGGATAGAAAACACTAATCATTGCAACGCTTCTTGTGTAATGTGTCCAAGAGAACTTCAAACAAGATCGAAAAGCATCATGTCATTCGATTTATATGAAAAACTCATTATTGAGATCTCTAAATATCCTCATTTGGTAGAAAGAGTGCATATGCATAATTTTGGCGAGCCTCTTTTAGATAAAAAGCTGGTAGAAAGGATTAAGCTTGCAAAAGATCATGGGATTAAGCACGTTTATTTTGTTACAAATGCATCATTACTTAATTCAAAAAATGCTTTAAATTTGATTAAATCTGGTCTAGACGAATTCAAAATTAGTTTTTACGGTGTGAATGAGAGTACCTACAACTCGACAATGAAAGATTTAGATTTTAATATAACTTTAAATAATGTTAGAAATTTTTTTGATTTACGGAAAAGCCTTAAGGCTACCAAACCTAAGGTTGTATTGCAGCTTATTCCACAGTCATTAAATGATGACAGTTTAGAGAAGGAATGGGTCAATCTATTTAAAGAGTATCTTGATGATGAAATTGGTGACAGGTTTAATTTTTACCAATTGCATAACTTTGGAGATGGTAGGGATTATGTTGAAACAAAGAATCACAATATAAGAAACACATGTAAGTTTCCTTGGAACACCATGGTTATTCTTCAAGATGGGAGTGTCACAGCTTGCTGTTTAGACTATGATGGCCAGATTAATCTTGGCAATGTTAATGAGCAGTCTATTTATGATATTTGGAATGGTGAAAAATATAAGAAAATAAGGGCAGATTTTAAAAAATTAAATTACAAAGATTATAAACCGTGTCAAAAATGTAATTTTCCAGTTGATTAATTAAGAAAGCACCATATATTGCTCCATGTTAATTATTAATGAAAAATTCATACCAAAAACAGTATAGAAAGATTTGTAATGCCTGTGACTCTGTCTTACTTGGTTGTAATTCAAGATTTGAGATTGTTGCAATTAATTTTCTGCATGTCATTAGGGGGTCGACAACAACCCTCCAAAGGTACGCTTATCTTTTTAATAATGAACTTTGGGTGAGTAGAATCATAAGATATCATTATCTTTTTATGAAAAATATAATGAGTATTTTATATAATTTTATGCGGTCGATCTTTTATCGAACACAAAGATTTAATGACACGCCTTACAATGTTGATTTTTTATTTATTAGTCATTTTACTGGCGTACAGAAGGGTTCGATATACTATCAAGACTCTTATTTTGGGGACATGGTTAATCAACTGTGTCAAAATGGGAAATCATCTGTTGTAGCGTATATTAACCATACAAAAAATAAGGATGTTATTTTTCAAAAAAAAAGTGGCGTTCTTTCAATTTTATTGAGTAATATTACTAGTTTTTCTAATCTGATAAAGATATATCAAGGTGTATTTACTACCCATAAGTCACTAAGAAAAGGTAATAATTCATTGCGGTCAAAGGTTGTGAAACAGGCTAGAATAAGTGTACTTTCTACTAGCACAGTCCGTAACTTAATTATAGCTGATCAAGTTGGCAGTATTATTGAAAGGTATTCACCAAATTGCATTATTACTACATATGAAGGTCATGCATGGGAAAGGTTAATGTTTGCTGTTGCAAGAAGTATTAATCCAGATATTAAATGTATTTCTTATCAACATGTGCCTTTATTTAAATTTCAACACGCAATAAGAAGAAATCTAGGGCGGCAGTATAATCCAGATGTTATTTTGACATCTGGTCGAGTTTCTGCCACTCAATTGAAGTCAATAGATGAATTGCACAAGGTTCAGATTTCTGTTATCGGGTCTGGTAGAAATATAATTTCAGAATCAAATAGTTTGTCGCATCCTAGAGGATTTGATGTAGTCAGTTGCCTTGTTGTTCCTGAAGGGACCATAGATGAATGCAATGTACTTTTTGAATTTTCTTTAAGATGCGCTAAGAATAATAGAGACATTAATTTTATCTTCCGATTGCCGCCAATGATTAATATTAATCTATTGATTAAGCGTAATAAAAAGTTTAGAAATTTGCCTGACAACATCACTATATCGGAAGTTAGTCTATTGAAGGATATTTTAAGATCCAACGTTATACTCTACAGAGGGAGTTCTGTTGTCATACAAGGTGTAGTTTTTGGACTAAAGCCTATTTATCTGAGAGTAAATAATGAACTTACGATGGACCCATTATACGAAATTACAGATGGTCGTGAAATTGTTTCCAGTATTGAAGAATTTGAGCATTCATTATCAAAAAATATAGATACAAATATTAAAGAAAAATTAGTGAGTTATTGTAAAGATATGTACACTCCATTAGACATTGGCGTTTTAGAGAATGTACTTAAAAATTGAGATTTTTGAACTATGATGAGTGTAGTTATTCCATCATTGGGTGGAGATTTGAGTAAGACATTAGATAGTTTAAATTCGGGCACTGTTAAACCTGATGAGATTATTATTTGTGTACCTAATAAGAGTCATTCAGTTAAGGATCTGGCTATATATAAAAATATTGTAGTTGTGTATTCAGAAAAATATGGACAAGTCTATCAGCGTATATGTGGGTTTAAGGTAGCTAATGGCGATAATATTCTTCAAATAGATGATGATGTTGTTGTTTCATCTGATTGTCTAGAATTACTAATGTTATCTATGATTAATTCACAAGGGACGGTGGCGGTATCACCATGTTGGTTTAATTTAGCTAATAGTGAGCCATTGCATCAGTGCAAACAAACTGGCATTTTGATGTCCTCATATTATTGGCTCCTTAATGGGGTTAGGGGATATAGTCCAGGTGAAGTGTCACTTGCAGGAACAAATTTTGGTGTTAATCCTAAAGAGGTTCATGGAGAAATTATTAATGTAGATTGGCAACCAGGTGGTT
>Ga0209558_1000941_pt1 | contig 22695 bp, 25 predicted proteins | sample SaaInlV_150m_DNA_3_FD_184674 | JGI IMG/M metagenome (GOLD analysis project Ga0209558, IMG submission 184674) | Marine microbial communities from expanding oxygen minimum zones in the Saanich Inlet - Saanich Inlet SI074_LV_120m_DNA (SPAdes) (version 2) | ecosystem: Environmental > Aquatic >...
TAATGATCCAAATCCATTGGTTCGTACGGGAGCTGCCGAGGCACTCGCTGGCTTCCCGGAAAGTGTCGTGTCTGCTCTCCTCTTCCCCCTCCTATCCGATCCCGTCCGCGCGGTGCGCCTGCAAGCCACTCGGGCGCTGGCGTCGTCACTCGCGAATCCGGCTAACGAGGCACAGGCTGCTGCGCTCTCGACCGCGCTTGACGAATACGAGCAGTCGAATCTGGTAAACGCAGATCACTCCGGTGCATGGGTCGCTTTGGGAGATCTATATGGAGCTCGCGGAAGTGTCGACGAAGCACGAAGAGCATACGAACAGGCCATCGCGACGGATCCAACGGATCGTGTCGCACACCTGAACCTGGCAGACATGCATCGTGCGACGGGGAGAGACGATCTCGCGGAACAAGTCCTGCTCGCGGCTCTGGACGCACAGCCAGACGCGGCTGAGGTGCAGCACGCGCTCGGACTCCTTCGGGTGCGAGAGGGAACACCAGAATCGGCGCTGCCACTCCTGCGCAGCGCGGCGATGACGCAGCCAGAAAACGCACGGTTCCAGTATGTCCTGGGCGTTGCGTTGGCATCGAATGGAGATGTGGACCAAGGAATCGAGGTCTTGGTCACGGCGTTGTCAGTAAGCCCCTTCGATCGGGATGTACTCACCGCACTCGCGACATACAGCAGAGACTCGGGCGACACCGACGGTGCCATCATCTATGCCGAACGACTCGTGGAGGTCACGCTGGGAGATCCAGGCACGATCGAGTTGTTGCGTCAGCTCCGCGCCGGGAGTCGCTGACCGCGAACGGTTCAGGCGCCTAGGTCGAGCACCACATCGAAGTGTTCGGCCCGACGGTCGTAGGTCGCGAGGAGTTCTTGGGCCTCTTCAGGTACCACCGCCACCCCGATGTCGGCGCCCGCGAAAGCCGCCACCGATTCAAGGTCGACCCAATACGTCTGCACGATGAACGAGTCTGAATCACCGGCGGTCCCACGCAGCACTCGAGCACCCAAGTTCCCAGGTACCTCTCTGATTTCTGGGAGGATCGATCCTTCTAGGAACGCCAGGTAGGCTTGCGCCGCACCGGGCTTGGTAGCGCCACTCCACGACCGGACAATCACATTCCGCCTCCTGCTCCGCTGAAAAAACACCAACTTTTGGGACGCAGGTTCTTCTTGCCCTGCAGAACATCCTGCATGTACTCACGAGTGTGGACCCGCACGTGGCCGAAGTCGAACACCTCGATCGAATGAAGCTCCCACGGCTCGTATCGTTCGATGTCGGAGGTGCCTAAATAGGCCGGCTGGTCGTCGATGTACCCACTCACAAGCGACTTTCGTCTCGACTACCAAAGCACAGGCGACCATCCTCGTCGTAGCACCCTCGGGTGAGTGGGATGACTCTCTTCAGCATCTCGACACAACCCTCACAGGCCGTGCAGACAAGAATCGGCGCTTCTCGCACTGCCCCGCGACTCCCACGTTCAAGCCTTCCAGTTCGACCGGTTTCGGGTACAGCGCGATCGTGAGGAGCGTGCCCGGCTCCGGTCCCCGAGTCAGGCGCCTCAGCACGCGGGATCCGGCCGAAAGAAACCCCAGGTCGTCAGCTCAGCATCCACTCGGGCACTGCCCACGCGGTCGTACCCGAAGTGTTCGTAAAAGGAAATGTTGGCTTCCAGTTCAGTCGTCAACGTGACCCCCGTCGACCACGGTGCCTCCTCCGATAGGTCATGGACGGCCCGCATCATTGCGCCGCCCAAGCCCGATCTTTTTGCCTCACTCCGCACGCCGATCATGTCCAAGTGGATGTGCGGCGCCTCCACCTCAAACGGTGCGTTCGCAGCTCCGAAGGACTCGTAGCGGGACCGTGCTGCAGGGCCGAGAGAGTCCCAAGTCCGTTCACGCAATTCGCCGAGTTCGGGAGGGCTCTCACGTTGGCCGGGATACGACACCGTCGCCGCAGCGAGCAGAGCCGTGGGCCCGGGCACACCAATCATCACCTCGTCCCGTAGCACTCGTGCCATCACGTAGACGGTCATCAGCTCGTGGAGGCGGGCGGTGTAGTCCGACGGTGACCCGAGGACCCAACGCATGACGGGATAGTCGTAGAACGCCTCACAGAGCACGTCGACAACCTCTGGTGCCGCATCCATATCGAGAACCACAGGAGTCATTACGACTCCGCCTCGAGGTGGAGCTTCAATCCGTCGTGCGTCCCCTCAAAACCCAGACTCAAGTAGAAGCGGAGGGCCTCGGGGCGGCGGCGGTCCGTTGTGAGCTGGACGAGGTGACAGCCCTTCCGTCGCGCCTGGGAGATCGCGTGTTCGAACAACGATTTCCCTACACCGCCGGACCGCGATTCCTCAGCAACCCGCACCCCTTCAATCTGCGCCCGCCAGCCACCCTCATAGGTGAGATGCGGAATGAAGGACAGTTGCAAAACACCTACCACAGCTCCGCCGAGGCTAGCTACGATTAGTTCGTGATTCGGATCGCCGGAGATCGCACGAAACGCATCGTAGTACGACGGCACCAACACATCTGAGCCGCCCTCACGCAGCGCGCCGAGTGGGTCGTTCGCGAGGAGGGACACGATGACCGGCAGATCGGCCTCGGTCGCTTCACGAAATATCGGCTCCATGGCACTCACTCGATCAACTGTCGTCGGTCGATCATCGCGCTACCTCCGGATCTCGAGAGGTCGTCCGACGAGAGCGGCGGGATCGATCCCGTCCTCGCGAGTCACAGAACGGGTTCCATCAAGTAGTACAGTGACCTCTACGTCTACCAGTTCAACTCCCTGCGGCAGTCCGAAGTGAACGGGTCTCGCACCTTGAGATGAATAGCCGCCTCCTGTCTCTATCATCCGAGTGCCCAGCAGCTGGCCGGACGCCGCGTCAAAGACTCGCACCTCGGAACCAGCTCGTGTCCAGCGTCCTTGGTCATCCAACAGGACGACCTGGAGCGACCGGGCTGACACGTCCTCGCTGGAAAGATTGCGGTATATGTGATGGGTGCCGCCCGTGGGATCGTTGTTGGCGAGCGCCAAGTCGAGATCGCCGTCCTGGTCGAAGTCTGCCCAAGCCACGCCGTGACTCGTGCCACGCTCCACCATCAGGTCAGGCGTGACCGTGTGGAAGCTCCGGTCACCGAGGTTCCGATAAAGATAGTCTGGCGCTTCAGGCACCCCCGAGAGGAAAACCCCAACGTAGAGATCGAGCCAACCGTCGTTGTCCATGTCACCCCAATCGGCGCTGACCGAGTGATGATCCCCCTCGAGGCCGGTCCCTACGGACCGAAGCTGGAAGCCCCCTTCGGGTCTTTGATTTTCCCAAATGAGGTCGGGCCCATACGACGCCACAAACACGTCGAGATCTCCGTCGTTGTCGTAGTCCGCCACTGCCGTTCCCACACTCCCTTGAACGTCCGAACGGCCGGGCTGATGCATGCCCATCTCGGCGGCAACATCCACGAACATGCCGTCCCCCTGATTCTGGAAGAAGCCGTCCTCATCTCCATTCTGGTTCGCGACGAAGACGTCCAGGTCACCGTCCTCATCCGCGTCGAACCAGGCGGCGCCGACGGTTCGGCGGGGGTCACCAATACCTGAGGCCGCCGTCACATCTACAAAGAGCCCTCCATCGTTCCGATGGAGCCGGTTCGGCTGATCCCTGAGAGCAACGAACAGATCGACATCGCCGTCCCCGTCGTAGTCCACAAAGGCAGGCTGTCGCGTCGCCCCTTCTATGTCCAAGCCCACTACCTGGCTCACGTCGACAAAGCGCGCGCCGCCTTCGTCGTTTCTATACAGCCGATCTTTGACCGGCGCACGAGATGCCACGGTATACCCGAGGTAGAGATCCAGATCACCGTCGCCGTCATAGTCGCCCCAGGCAGCTGCCCTTGTCTCGGCCTCCGGTACAGCCTGGGTCGCGAGGCCGACCGACCCAGCAACGTCTGTGAACGTGCCTTGGTCGTTCCGGTACAGTCGATTCTCACGGCCCCGGAATCCAACGAAGAGATCCAGATCTCCATCGTTGTCGTAGTCCGCCCACGCATTGGGTTGGGCGCCGACGTCCGTGAACAGATCCGGCTGATGCCGGACGAACTCAGGCGTGGGTCGTCCGACATCCCCGGCAACGTCTTCGACCTGATCAGGTGTTGGCGAACACGCCGCCATTAGCACGACAATCAACGGAATCCGGCGGACAATGGAGCATGTTTGAAAAGTCATGCGACCCAACATGCCCCTCTCAGCCAAGCAGCGCGACCACCGGAATGTAGGCAACATTTTCAGGCGAAAGGCCGTAGAATGTCGTGACCAAAACCAAACTGACTCTAGGGATCGAGGAGCGTAGTCGTGATGCGACTATGGACGGCCACTGCTGCAGCACTCATTGCTGCGACGGTGTGCTCCCACGGCGAGGCATCCGCCCAGGAGATCCACGGGCAGATCGTGGACACACAAAACGGCGGCCCGGTGGGCCTTGCCGCAGTCATCCTCTTGGACACAGATCGAAAGCCAGTCGCAGGCAGTTCCACGGATGTAGACGGTCGTTACCGGATCACCACGCCCGGGGCCGGGCAGTTCTACCTCGTCGTGGAGCGACTCGGCTACTTCGAAAATGAGACGCCGCTCTTCGAGGTCGGGCCCGAGGGCCAGTACGGCATCGACCTCGAAATGCGACCTGAGCCATTTCGACTGGACCCACTAGATGTGACAGTCACCAACGAGAAGCTCGAGGACTTCCTCGCCCTCCAATTCGGCCAGCACCCCGCCACCTTGCGAGGGTATCGAAACATCCAAGGCATCCGTCTGGCGCAAGCGATGCTGAAAGCGAAGGACAACACCGACCTCCTTCGTTGGCTCTACATCCCAGTGTCCCATGGCCGGCGGGCCTGTGTAGGCTCGTTCGGGGCGCCGCCCCTCCCGGCGAGAATGGGGTATGAGCGGACCATGGCTGCCTCTGAGGCAGCTGGAAACGTGGACGATCAATCCCAGTGCGGTGCGCTCTATCTGGACGGTTACCGATGCCGAAACGAGTTCCTTGAACAGATCGATCGGGACAGGATCGGCGTCGTCGTCACCATTGGTGAGGCCGTCTATCTGTACACGCGGGAATTCGATTGGACGTTTCGCCCGGGCGTTGGCACTCCCACGTGCTAACGTAAGCCATGGCCGACGAACGCAGATATCGAGACGGCGAAGTCGAGGAGATCCTCGACCTCGCGATGCTCGGCCTCCTGGGGATGGGCAGCGGCATCCTGACCGTCAACAAACTCACTCTGCCCAAATGGGCGCACGACGGTGAGGGCCAGATCGAATACGTCACCGGGCGCGTGAGAGAGTTTGTCGCAGAACAGTCGTCAGGCTCTACGGGCTGACGCCCGCCTCGGGCCGTCCGGCCACAACCAGTGCCAAGGACAAGAGAAGGCAAAGCTGCGGTTTCCATGGTGTAGGCACATCCACATCCAGCAAGAGAACAATCCACCTATAGGGATCAGGCATCGGGCCCGGTCAGAATACCGCGAGCGCCCTCAGGGCGCTCGCGGAGGCCCCTTCTAGCCACCACCCTTCTCCGCCCGGTACAATCCGGTGACACGCACTCCACCTAAGACTCACGAACATGCTACGGAATGGCTGAAACCGACCTCTACGCCCCAGTAAAGCAATTCTTGGAAGCTCAGGGATATGCAGTGAAGGGCGAGATTGGGGCGTGCGATGTCGTGGGCGTGCGTGGTGCAGAGGACGCCGTCGTGGTGGAGTTGAAGGAGCGCCTGAACTTCGCGTTGCTGCTCCAAGCTGTGGACCGACTGAACATCTCCCCGCTCGTGTACGTGGCGTTCCGCATCGGGAAGGGTCAAAGCGCCACTTGGCGTTCACGAAGAAAGCAGGTATTGAGCCTGTTCCGCCGCCTCGGGCTCGGCCTCCTTACCGTCTCGTCTCGAGGCAACGTCGTTGCTGTGCTGGATCCCACCCCATACAGCCCAAGGACGAACGCCCGCCGTAGCGAACGCCTGCTCAAAGAGTTCGCCGAACGGGTCGGGGACCCAGAGGTCGGAGGCTCGACCTCTCGCCAACGGCTGACCGCATACCGCCAAGACGCACTTCGGTGTGCTCGGGAGTTGTCGAGCGAGGGGACGCTCAAGGTCAACATAATCCGGGAGCGCGCTGACGTGGAACGCGCCGGGCCTATCTTGCGTGACAATCACTACGGTTGGTTCGAGCGAGTGAAGACGGGTTACTACGACCTCTCACCCAAGGGACAGCGCGACTTGGCCGACTGGTCTGAGGTGCTGGACAAACTCTAGCCTCAACCGTCCACTCCTGCCGCCAGGTCGTCTCCATCGCGAAGAAGGGATCGAACACCTCGCGGGTTGGATGATTGTCCTCGTTCGCCGCCGGACTTCGGATATAGAAATCCACCTGAATCGCCGCCGGAATCCCCGTGCTCGAAAAGCCAGGCCGCGATCCCTCCGTCGTGACAGGGCGAGAACTCCTCGAAGCGATCGAGCTCTACGGCGTATTCACCTTCCGGCAACTGCAGCGAGGCCCGGAACGTGCCGGTGTTGGAGAATTCATCGACATCGATCTCGATCGTGCCCCGGACCTCGTGCACGTTCGTCCCGTCCTCACTCAAGTGATCCCACGGCGAAGCGTCGGAGAGCGATCCGGCCTGATACACCCGGCTTCCCGAGATCACGAAACGGCCGTCGTACAGCGGATGCTGAGTAGGCGCGTGGATCCCCATGGTCGTACCCGGCTACCCCGGTGATTCGGCCGTCGTAGCCTGAGACGCGGGGGCCTCGGGTGAGCACGCACCTGCGCAGACGAGCGCAACGCGAACAACAAAGCGATGATTCATTCCTTCGCTCCACATCATCAGATTCCGTCCGGGTAACCGATCACGAGGGTCGCACGGGAGGCCGCAATCGACAGGTCCGTCCCATACTCCGCGGACAAGCCCTGGAATCGCTCCAGAATGGCGTCGGCCAGCCCACCGCTCGCCAACTCAGCGAGGCCGCGGCGAGACAAGAACTCTAGATCGTCATACTCCTCACGATAGGTCTCGCCTTCGTCCAGATCGAGAGGGATGAAATCGATCTGTTCGACTCGGCCTTCACGGATGACGACCTCCGCGACCAGACCCTCCCAGGGCCTGTGCTCATCGTATCCGCCGATTACCGGATTCAGTCCTTGGTACGCGAGGCCGCCGAGCTGCCGGATCAACGGCTTGCCGTCATAGACCTCGACCCCATCAAAAGCCCGGTGGCCGTGCCCCACGTACATGGAGGCCCCCGCATCTAGAACCGCTCGGGCGAAGTCCGTCTGCCACTGCGCAACGTCCGCAACCCAGACGTGCCCGTCCCCGGTCGAATCACCCGGCGCCACGCCCTCGAATTCGTCGAGATCAATCTGAAAGTGCTGGTAGAAGAGAACGAAGTCCGCGTTGGCAGCCGCCTCACGAACTGCGGAGATATTTCGATCCCAATCCTCCTGCCTTCCCGTCCAGACCCCGTTCACGGCGTGCCCAATCGCAGACCGCTCGTCATGGCTCGTCGTGGCAGCAATCAAGGCGATGGTGAAGTCGCCAACGGTGAGGTAGCCAGGTGCCGTAGAGGTGGCGACGTCTGCGCCGGTGCCGGAATAGGCGACCTCGTGTGCCTCTGCCGCAGCCTGGGTCGCAGCAACGCCACAGTCTCCCAAGTCATAGGCATGGTTATTCGAAAGCGACATGAGATTGAAGCCACGATCGGCGAGAAAACCCATCACGTCAGGAGCGACCGCGTGTGGGCCTCCTGTGTTTCCAGGCCGAGTCGCTGCGGGCAATCGAGGCTCAGCGAGCGAGACCTCGTAGTCGGCAGACACGCCGCACCGGTCCTCGTCGGACAAAATCGCCATTTCGAAGTTGGTGAACGCGACGTCCGCACGATCCAAGATGGGGGCGAGGCTTCCATACGGGTCCTCCCACCGGATCCGCGGATCCTTCTTGATCAACGCCTGGCCCGCGAGGACCAATCTGGTCTCGGACGCGGGAGGCGAGTCGGAACAAGCCGTAGAGAGGACCATGCAGGCACCTGCGAGGGCGAGCATCGGTGTCCGAGGAGGCCTACTCAACATCCTGCATCTCACGTTCCGCATCCTGGCTCCTAGTGATTCCTGAAACTCCGGAAACTGTGAGATATCACATCCCTGTAAGTGACCACAATGCCTCCCGCTGTCCGCGACGGGCAAGCAGCGTGCCCCGCACAGTCATTCCGTTGCGGCGCTGGCCTCCCTCGTGGTGCCTCCACATGGCGCCCGGATTCTGCTCACCGCTGCAATGCCAGTCCAGAACCGGGACATGCAAGACGAAACGGGCGAATGTGCTCACTCCAGGGCGGTGGACTGAGACACGAGTGCAGTCGCTTCGGTTAGTTTCACCACAGGGCCCCGTGCCCTTCCTCGTTGACTCACCTCAGCAGCGGGCTCTTCCAAAGATGGCGGACCGGGACCCAAAAATTCTCACGGACGAAGAGGCCGCGCAGGTCTGGAGCAAGGCAGCTGAGCTTCAGGCCGACGCCGGGAAGCAGGTCGAAAGCCCCCAGCGCGAGGGTGAGGAACCCCACCTTCCGTCCGACGGCTATGCGCTCACGCACGTCCGCGAAGCGGCCCATGAGGCAGGGATCGCCGGGGAATACGTCGAAGCAGCCTTGGTGCACCTCCGTGCGGAGCGGAGTCTCGCTGGGCATCGCAAGGGCCATCCTCTGGCTCGGAAACTCCTGAACGATCCGCCCGATGCGATCGTCGTACAGAGGGTCTTCGACGCCACCCCGGAAGACGTTTTTTCAGCGATGCAAGAGGTTTTCCCCACTGAACCATTTCGCCTGACGTTGACGGACGACGTAGGCGATCCGCTCGATGGTGGGGCGTTGATCTTCGACCTACCCGGAATGAAAAACGCCTTCGAACGGGGATTCGCGTTCGACATGGCAGACGCCGGGCTCAAGCAGGTCTTCGTGTCATTGCGGCCAAAGGACGAGCCAACTCCGTCGTGTGAGATCACCCTAGAGAGCCCCGTGACGTCGGAGAAGCTTGGAGGCGTCCTGGTGGTCGTCGCGGCGACGCTCGGTGGAGGTGTCGGACTCGGCGGACTCGGGGCTCTCGGGTTGGCCATCGGTCTCGGACCCGTGGGTGCCGTTGTCGGGGTCGTGTTAGGCGCCGGCCTGGGCATCAAGGGCTTTAGAGCCCTCTACTCTGCCTCCATGCGAAGATCACGAAAGGCGCTGGAAGGATTGGTAGGAGCCGTTGCGGTGCGTGCGAAGGGTGTCTGGTAGCCCGCATGCCAAGATCCAGTGGACCCATCTATCAAACACCAGGCAGCCGCCGCGACCGCGCCCGACTCGCCTAGTCGCCGTACCCGAGGAGTTTGGCGTGCAACGTGCGGTCTTCCAGGGCCGTACTCCTCGGTTGGGACGACCTGAACCTCCGCGGCACCATCATGCCTACGCGCTGGACCGACCCGCGAGGCGAGAGCCCCCGACCCGACAAAGAGCGAGCACGTGTACATACATAGCACTGTCATGTATAATACTTCTATGTATCAACGCCCCCCTCTCTGGATACCGTCGTGTCTCCCGAAATAGACATCGGCAAAGACCTGGTCGCGGCATCCGCCACGCCTCTGGTACTCGCCATCCTCAGTGACGGTGAGAGCTACGGCTACGCCATCATCAAACGGGTGGACGAGCTGTCGGGCGGCAGGCTTCAGTGGACGGACGGCATGCTCTACCCAGTCCTTCATCGGCTAGAGCGGAATGGCCTGGTGGACGCCACCTGGGGCAAGTCCGAGTCGGGCCGACGGCGGAAGTACTACCGGCTCACGGATCAGGGCTCCAAGGAACTGACGAACCAACGGAAGCAGTGGCAGATCGTGAATGAGACACTCCGCGCGACCCCGTTCCGGTCCTTCCAACTCGCAGTGCAGGGCCTCTAATGGCGCAGACAGAAGGCGCGCAGGTGCTCGAGGAACGGATCGACGAGTGGCGGTCCTACGTGCGCCGACGACAGGCGATCGATGCCGCAGACATAGATGAGCTCGAAGACCACCTCCGGAGTCAGGTGGCCGACCTCCAGGGGGCCGGGCTCGACGTTGACGAGGCGTTCCTTATCGGCGTGAAACGGATCGGCGAACTCGACACTCTGTCCCGAGAATTCGCGCGGGATCACTCGGAACGACTGTGGAAGCGCCTCGTCGTAGCGGACGCGGGTGAGAGCGACACGTTGTGGAGCCGAGAAGCGATGATGGCTCTAGGCATGGCTGTGTGCGCCGGGGTCGCCATCAAGGTGCCTGAGTTCTTCGGCGTAACATGGGACGGAGACGCCGACGCGTTGTTCTATCTGAGGAATATCAGCTTCTTTGTGCTGCCCTTCCTCGCAGGGTTCTTCGCATGGAAGCGCGGGCTGGCATCAGCAAGCCGAGTGGGCTTGGCCGCGACCTTCGTCGCCGCCGTACTGGCCGTGAACCTCATCCCCTTCGAAGCCCAGGGACACACGGAACTCCTGGCGATCATCCACCTTCCCATGGCGCTCTGGCTCGCGGTGGGAGTCGCGTACGCCGGAGGTGCTTGGCGGAGCCACGATCATCGAATGAACTACGTGCGGTTCACTGGCGAGTGCTTCATCTACTACGTGCTCATCGCCTTGGGCGGCGGCGTACTGATGGGACTCACCGCGTTCGTCTTCAGCGCTATTGGGATGGACCCGGAGTTGCTCGTAACCACATGGATCATGCCTGTAGGCGCTGCGGGAGCAGTCATCATCGCCGGCTGGTTGGTCGAGGCGAAGCAGAGCGTCATCGAGAACATGGCTCCGGTGCTGACGCTGATCTTCACCCCTCTCTTCACCCTCATGCTCCTGGCGTTCTTGATCACTATGGTGCTCACGGGGAGTGGGATTCAGGTGGAGCGGGACGTCCTGATCGGCTTCGACCTCCTGCTCGTCTTGGTCGTGGGCCTGTTGCTGTACTCCATCTCGGCCCGGGACCCACAGGCGGAACCCACGCTCTTTGATTCCCTGTCGCTCCTGCTCGTGATCTGTGCTCTACTCGTGGACGCATTAGCCCTCTGGGCCATCATGGCCCGGATCACGGAGTTCGGCTTCAGCCCCAATCGGGTCGCGGCACTCGGCGAAAATCTGATCCTAGTCGTGAACCTGGCCTGGTCGGCCGTGCTCTACATGAAGTTCGTCCGAAGACGCGGGAGCTTCTCAGCCCTTGAGCGGTGGCAGACTGCATACATGCCGGTATACGCCGTCTGGGCATCGATCGTCGTCTTGGTCTTCCCGCTGGTGTTCGGGTTCCAGTAGATGGAATCACCGTCCGAGAAGCGCGAGGACATCGGTAAGGTCTGACCGGAGGATCTGCAGCTCGTTTTCGGCCGAACGCGTAAGGCGATACCGCACCCATAATGCGTTGATCAGGCGGCGGTCGACGACCATGAAAGAAGAAGAGGTCGGCCGTTCAATTCCGACCCCGCCCCTCATGATGTCACGCACATCACTGATCAGCCACGAGTACGCTTCGCCAATCAAGGCGACCTCGCCCAGAATCGGCAGGAGCTCGCGGTATAACTGCTCCGAGGCCCGTTGCTCTTCTTCCTGTGCATCGGCCAGCGAACGACTCCAGCTTGCTAGAGCACTCTGCGTCTCAGGGGAGCGAATGAGCGATATACGGCCTGAGCTCACGGCCGCGTCCAGACTGCTCAGGTCGGGATCGAAGGTCGGATTTCTTCCGATGAGTGCAATCAAGGAATCCGGGAGCGTCACTGACGCTCCCTCACCCGTCGACTCGAGATAGCCCAGAAGTGCCTCTACCGATGAAGCAACGCTCTGGTGCAATACAATCCACCGGTCGAGCGTGTTTTCGTTTTCCTGAAACTCGATCGCGAACTCTTCGAGCAAGGCCTGCTCGTCCGAGCGATCCACTCGGTATTGCCACATCGCCTCGAGCGAGAGCGCGATGAGCACACCGCTGACGATGAGCACGACCTCACGCATAGATCCGCGCATCCTCGCTAGGCCCACGGGCTTCGGGTCACCGTCACTACTCAATGGCTCGCATCACTGCTGTCGTCCTCCAGGGTTCTCGTCCTCCAGTCTCACCGGCGATTGGTTACCGGGCGTAGCACCGGCCGTTCGAACGGCGCTCCCGGAATGAACTTCCCCGAACCCGGTTCGGCCAGTACGACGCCATTGTCGTAAACAATCTCGCCCCGACGGATTGTCGTGCGCGGAAATCCAGTGACCTCCCATCCCTCATAGGCGGAATAGCCGGCCCCGGACAGCAGATCCTCTTCGCGGATCTGCTTTGTGATGGTCGGATCCCAGATCACGATGTCGGCATCCGATCCCACTTGAATCGTTCCCTTTCGGGGGTAGAACCCAAACAACTTGGCCGCGTTGGTGGAGGTAACCGCGACGAACTGCTCGAGAGTGATCCGACTCGTCAGAACGCCCTCCGAGAACATCATCGGTAGGTACTCCTGCAGGTTCGGCGTGCCCAGCCGCTTGGTCCCTACCGCATGAACACTTGCGATCGTCTGGGTCGTGTCGAGCTTCGTCTCCCTCGAATAGCCCGTGTGATCCGTGCCGATGGTATGGACGGTCCCCTTCGCGATGCCTTCCCAGAGTTTGTCCTGGTCCCATTGGTCGCGAATGGGTGGTCCTCCGAGGTAAAGCCCGACGTCCGGCCTTTGATACACCTCTTGGGTGAGGTGCAGGTACATGGGGCGCGCCTCGACATACACAGGCAGACCTCTCGCCATTGCATCCTCGGCCACCTGCAGCGCCCGCCCCGACGAGATATGCAGGATGTACATGGGGGCCCCCGTTGCCTCCGCGATGGCCACCACCCTCTGCACCGCAACGACCTCTGCGACGTCCGGAGCACTCTGCGCAAAATTGTGAATCGATCCTTTGCCCTCAGCCATCAGTCGGTCTCTCGTCCCCTGGAGAATGGCGAAGTCCTCGGCGTGCATCATGCTGAGCACCCCAACCTTGCCAGACTCTTCATGGGTCTGATACCACTCCAACGCATGGTGGTCGTAGCCGGACCGGGCCATGAAATCTTCGCCCGTGCTCACGAAGCCTCGCTCGACCAGAGCCTTCAGTCGGTCGCGTCCAAAGGGGGTGGGGTCGTTCCCGGCGTTCACGTGGATGAAGACATCGGCCATTCCGTTCGCTTCGATGGCCCCAATAACCCGAGCGGCATACGCATCTTCGTCCTCGCCAGACAGCAATCCCCTGAAGTTCGAGACTGTCGTCACACCGCCAGCGAAGCCCGCCGCAGACCCACTGACATAGTCGTCCTGGTTTCCGTCAGGCCGAGGCGGATCTGGCATCACTGAGTTGAGGTGCGTGTGCGTGTCGACCGCGCCTGGAAGCAACAGCATGCCTTTGGCGTCGATCTGCCGCGCACCCGCGCCGGCCGCCAGGCTCGGTCCGATCTCGACGATGATCTCACCGCGGATCCGCACATCAGCCTCCAAGCGCCCTTCCGCGGTCACGATGAGGCCATTTCGGATGACCGTCTCGGGCTGCTGCTGAGCAGCCACATGGGCTGGCAAAGCCAAGGCGAGAGCCGCTAGCCAGGTCAGGCGTCGTGAGAGGGAGCGAACGATGGCAAATGCTTTCGATGTAGTCATCTAGCGGGGCTCCGAGTCATTCTGGGTACCAACGACCTTGGCACCGTGATGCGCGACTACAATGCTCCCCGCAGGCTGCGAGGTGCAAGACGTCCGGATAGATTCGGAAAACGCTCGCTCGCCGGCCGGATGGCCACACCCCCGTCGCCCAATGACTCCATGACCGACCCGACCTCTACCTCACCCGTCGGCTCAGCCCCCGAGATCTTCCAGGTGTTCACCGACTTCGTGTGACCATGGTGCTACTTGAGCGCCGGGCGCGTTCGAAAGCTTCAGGCCGAATATGAGATCCAGCCGGCTTATACCTACTTCCCCCTGCATCCGGACACGCCAAAAACGGGTCGTTCGCTCGCAGATCTCTTCAAGGGGCAAGAGGCCGTGTTCGAAGACATGCGAAAGCGTCTGGTCGAGTTGATTGCGGCCGAAGGGCTCCCGTACGGGGACAGGACCCATACGTACAACAGCCGTCTAGCCCAAGAGTTAGCCGCATGGGGGGATAGCCTTGGTGCAACGGATGCCCTCCATGACGCGTTGTTTCGGGCCTACTTCGTCGACGACCTCAATCTGGCCGAATCGGACGTCCTAGTCGCTGCTGCGGAGTCGGCCGGGCTGGACCCAGGTAAGGCCCGCGCGGTTGTGGAGGAGCGCCGTTTCAAAGAGACGATCGACGCCCATTGGCAGGCAGCGAGACAGACTGGAGTGACGGGCGTTCCGACCTTTGTGGCCGCCGGCGCCGGTGTCGTCGGAGCACAACCCTACGAAGTACTCGAACTCCTGATGGAGCGGGTTGGCGTGCCTCGACGCGGTACCGCGTCCCTCTGACAACGGTTCCTCCGGGAGTACTCGGTCCGCCATCTCCCGTTTCACGAACCGGGTCCCACGAGATCCACCCGGAAGGGTCCAGCAGACAAGCCATACGGCGTGTCCTCGACCCCGTTCACGGAACTCGTCATGGATGCAGAAAACCCAGCCCCTTCAACGATTTTGAGGGTAGCGCCCGAAACGGCGAACGTCGCTTCCGTATCCACGCTCGCGGCCAAGTCGGCTACCAAATGAAGGAAAGCCCACCGGGAGAACGGGTCCTCGGGTGACTCAACCGACGCGTCACTAATAGCGACCGCGGTCTTCGCGCCCTGCCTCCGGACCTCGAGCGTCCGCAGGTCCAGCACATCCCCAGCCCCAGCCAGGCTCACCCTCACTTCCGACGCACGGTGCGGTCCAGCCCTCACCACCGCGCGACCGTCAACGACGACGACGCCGGAAGCACCGACAACGAGGGCGCTATCTCCATCGACGACGAGAGCCGTGTTCTCGTCGATCCCCAATCCAACATCGGGCAACTCTTCTTGGATAACGGATACCAGGAGTCGCCCGATTCGACCTCGCGCCAAGAAGTGCTGGTCAAGCAGCGGTTCGAAGAAGCCCATGCCCTCGCGGATCTGGACACCGTCCTCGTCCCCACCGGCTGCAATCCCATAGCTCACGGCCTCCGAAGAACTTCCACCGGAGATCATCAAGCGGCTCATCATCGCCGCGCCGGCACTGCTCCCTGCGACAACAGCACCTTCCTGCCACCGCTGCCAAAGCGCCCGATATGCCGCAGTGGTGTCCCCTGCCGGGAGGAAGACATCCAGAATCCGGCTCTGCGAACCACCCGTGAAATAGAATCCTGAGCAGCCCTCCAGTTCGGAGACAACGGAAGGGTCCTGGGCCCGAGCAGGATCCTCTGTCGTGATGAGGATGCCGACTACTTGCCCATCCCCCACGTACCCGGTCAAGGTCTGGATCGCTCCACTCATCGCCTCCGGAGCGTCGCTGCTGGCCGTGGGCACGACACACAGCGGGCCGTCCCCGGCTCGGGCCGAGACCACGGCATCGTACACACCAGCATTGTCGGCTTGGAGCGCACCTCCAACGATGACCAACCGGCCCGGGTCGTTCGCGGCTTGGCCGAGCTCCTCAGTGCCTCCCGGCGCGCAGGCCTGAAACGCGGCCACGGCCAGAGGAAGGCAAAGGGCACTGATCGACTTCTTCATCGGGTCATCCGGAGGGAGATGTGAGCAGCGAGGGCTGCTACGCGACTACAATGCTTCCCATACGTCGCGAGGTGCAAGCGGAGTGATCCCATCTGACCCGACCTTGCCTTATCGGTGTAAGAAGCTCGCGACTCGCTGAGAGGTGATCGTGAAATCGATGCTGGAGCGCATCCGAGCACGACTCACGCCAGGCCTGACTTGGGCCGTCGCATAGGCACCCGTTGGGTTGATCGTCGGAGGGAATAGCCAGACTCTCGATGAGTTCCCCCTCGACGAAGTGTCCCTTCCTCCCTTCGGCGGCTTGGGAGCATTGGGTGGCGTGCTGCTGGGAGGAATCCTGCTCGCGTAGTGGAGCCTCGACCAAGGATTTGGGCCCATTTTCTCGTCGCGCGCCGCCGTACTGGGCGGTGCTACGACTCTAACTCATGGGCCGAGACGTGCCTCTATCGGGCCTTCTCCCAAGCCTCCACATCGTCTTCAACAACGGTGAAGAGCGGATGGATTACGGGCAACGCCGCCGCCGGGAGTCGCTCGCATCTCTCCGGGCGGCGCGCGCCTCAAGCTTGCGCCGCAAATGTCCCGTCTCGAAGCCTAACTGTCCCATCGTCACTGGAATCGTCACACGCACGCGCACGGGCCCGATCCTGGACCTGTCAAAACGATAGCCGCGCGTCTCGGGCTCGTCTGCGATAATGGCCAGATACCCGCTGATGGTGGCCAACTGGAGATCGAAGCTGCCGGAATTGCGTCAACTGCGGGTGCTGTCTGTATCCCTTCGTTGCACCTCGCAGGACCGCGCGGGCTAGGAGACCCCACGCCACCTTCGCGTCGAGGTAGAGGCTCCAAAGCCTCATGTGCGCCTAGGAACGGCGGGCGGGATGATGCGCTGCGAACCCTTCCAGTCCGACCATCTGGATCAGCCCCGCAGGCATGAGAACCTCGGGAATCTCGGCCAGGCCTCCGCCACCAACGAAGAGAAGGACGCGAGGATCAAGCGCCTGGCGAAGATCCGCCAGCGCGGACGCGCTGTCCATCGCGTCGACTGTTCGCACCACGCTGATCGCGACCCCATCCGCTGCCAGCGTCACGGCCGCCATCGCCACCTCCTCCACCGGCAAGTCCGTACCCAAATACACCACGCTCCAGCCGTCGAGCGTCGCCGCGGCGCTTGCAAGGCGGGCGCCCAGCCCGTGCTTCTCTCCGGGTAGCGTCGACACGATGAGGCTAGGCGCGTCGTGCGGGCGGGCGCGATCAACTAAGCGGGCGAGGATCCGCTCGATGACTTCGCTCGCGAGGTGCTCGTGCGCGGGCGTGATTTGGCCGCCCTCATAACCCTCCCCAAGGAGTTGTATGAGCCGGCCGGCGACCTGAGAAAGGAAGGGCCGAGCGCCATGAATCACGAGCGCGCGCCAGAGTGATTTCTCGAGTCCCTCGTCATCCAGATCCCGAACGCACCTGTACGCTTCATCCAATCCGGACGGAGGCACGGCAAGCCCAGAAGAATCTGAGGGGATCCGCGTCGATAGGTCCTCCGTGAGCAACGCCTCAGCGTCTGCCAGAGAGAGGGCGGCCACCATGCTGATACCGCGCCCCGCGTCGGCAAGCGCCTTTAGCGTGCTCAGACGCTGTACGTCTACATCGGAGTAGACGCGCTGCCCCCCTTCGGATCGCGTCGGTGTAACGGCGTCGTACCGCCGTTCCCACGCCCTAATCGTTGCCGGCGTGAGTCCAGTTCGCTGTGCGACCACCCGGATCGGATGCCTGGCCTTTTCTGATTCTTTCATACCCAATTGTACACTCACGTCTAAGCAATGTCAAATAATAGCTTGACAATACCTTGACACATTGAACTTTTGTGGCGAAGATTGCTGGACAACAGTTAAACACACGCAATTATCTCCACGGAGAATCAAAAAATGACTCGCAAGTTTTTCGCTCTCGCGCTCCTCACCGTGTTCGTTCTTGTCCCCGCTTCAGCAGCCGCTCAGACGGCTGAGAAGAACATCGTCGAAACGGCCGTCGCGGCCGGTTCCTTCACCACTCTGGCCACAGCGCTCGAGGCCGCTGACCTCCTGGGCGTGCTCCAGGGAGACGGCCCATTCACAGTATTCGCGCCGACCGACGCTGCGTTCGCCAAGCTCCCAGCCGGCACGGTCCAGGCGCTCCTCGCGGACAAGGACGCCTTGATCCGAGTGCTGACCTACCACGTGGTAGCCGGAAAAGTGATGGCATCAGACGTGGTGGCCCTTTCCGCCGCTGAGACGCTCGCCGGTATCAGCGCGCCGATCGAAATCAAGATGGGCAAGGTCTATGTAGCCGGTGCAGAAGTCTCGACTACCGACGTGGCAGCGTCCAACGGCGTCATCCACATCATCGATTCCGTCATGCTCCCCCCACAGAACTAACCGAGAGACACTTCTTCGGAGTGCCGAGGCGGTCTGTTCGCAGGCTGCCTCGGTCAACTCTGGACCAAAGGATCCAGCTCATGCGCATCGCAATCATCGGCACGGGAGTCGCGGGGCTCGTCACTGCTCACCTTCTCCAAGACCGCCACGACATCACCGTGTTCGAGGCACGGGACCGGATCGGTGGTCACGTGAACACGATCGCGATCGAAGAGCGCAGCGGTCGACTGCGCGCCGTCGATACCGGGTTCATCGTCTACAACGAGACGAACTACCCTCTCTTCACCAAGCTGATGAGTGACCTCGGGGTCGCCACACAGCCATCGAACATGAGCTTCGGTGTTCGGAGTGACGCGGCGCGCCTGGAGTACAGCAGCGCCAGCCTCACCACACTATTCGCGCAGCGAAGGAATCTCTTCAGCCCGGGCTACATCCGGATGCTACGAGACATTCTTCGTTTTAATCGTGACGCAGCGCCTGCCATTCTTAACGGCGCGGCAGCGCTCACCCTCGGCGAATACATCGAGACGACTGATCTGTCTCCCCGACTCGCTGAGCACTACCTCATGCCCATGGGATCGGCTCTTTGGTCTATCCCTGGAGGTCGGGTCCTGGAGATGCCAGCGGAGTTCTTCGTCCGCTTCTTCGAAAATCATGGCATGCTCACGGTGAACAATCAGCCGGAGTGGCGTGTGATCGAAGGCGGATCCGCCCGGTACGTGGAAGCCCTCGCTACCCCGTTCAGGGACCGCGTCCGCACGTCGACACCGGTGCGTCGTGTCGAGCGGCACCACGCGCACGTGACCGTGGACGGTGAGGCATTCGATCACGTCGTCTTCGCCTGCCATTCGGACCAGGCTCTCTCGATCCTGGCTGATCCGAACCGCGCCGAGCGCGAAGTCTTGGCTGCGCTCCCATTCCAGGAGAACGACGTGGTGCTCCATACTGACACTTCGGTGTTGCCACGGAGCAAGCGCGCGTGGGCATCTTGGAACTACAAGGTCGGAGCAGACCCTGAGGCGCCCGCAACGGTCACCTATAACATGAACAAGCTCCAGACTCTCGACGCGGACCCGACCTATTGCGTCACCCTGAACGACACCGAGTCGATCGACCCGGAGACCATCCTCTACCGGACGCAGCTGAGTCACCCGATGTACACATTAGAGGGCATGGCTGCCCAGAAGCGTCACGAGGAGATCAGCGGCCACGGCCACACCCACTACTGCGGTGCCTACTGGGGATTCGGCTTCCACGAAGACGGCGTCCGGAGCGCGGCAACGGTCGCGAAGCGGTTCGGGGGGGCTCTGTGAAGAGCTGCATCTACGAAGGAACGGTCCGGCACAGGCGCTTCGGTCCAGTCCCGCACGAGTTCACCTATCCGCTCTTCATGATGTACCTCGACCTCGAGGAGTTACCGACGCTCTTCTCCGACCGTTTGCTCTGGTCCGCTGACGCCCCCGCTCCCGCATGGTTCCGTGCGGGTGACTATCTCGGCCAAGGTGAGACCGACCTTCGAGACGCGGTTGTTTCCGAAGCCGAGCGACTCACAGGGCGACGTCCCAAAGGGCCGATCCGCATGCTCACGCACCTGCGCTATCTCGGCTTCGCCATGAACCCCGTGACCTTTTACTACTGCTTTAATGAGGACGGTGAGAGTCTCGACGTCATCCTCGCCGAGATCACGAACACACCCTGGAAGGAGCGCCACGTCTACGCCCTCCAGGCGGACGAAGAAAGCGGATCACCGGCCCGCCGGCCCCATCGCTTCGCCAAAGCGTTTCACGTCTCACCCTTCATGCCAATGGAGCAAGAGTACACGTGGCAACTCAACGAGCCGCGCACGGGACTCTTGGTGCACATGGAGAACAAGGAAGAGGACGCGAAGGTGTTCGACGCCACGCTCCGACTCCGCCGCGAGGAGATCTCAGGAAGATCTCTCGCCACCGTATTGACCCGCTATCCGCTGTTGACCCTGCGCATCGCCTCAGGCATCTACTGGCAGGCTCTTAAGCTGCGTCTCAAGCGTCTTCCCTACTTCCACCACCCCGACCAGGTAGCAGTATGAGCACTCTTGATCATATAGCGGAACGTGCGGTCCGCATGAGCCTCAGGCGGCTTAAGCACGGGCGTCTGGCGCTGACACACGGCGGCACAACCAGCCACTTCGGGAGAGGCCACACTCCCCCCGCTTCTATCCAAGTGACGGACCCGTCCTTCTTTCGCTCGCTCACGTTCGGCGGCCACATCGGCGCTGCGGAGTCCTATGTCCGTGGCGAATGGGTAACGGATGATCTGCCCGCGCTCATGCGCCTCTTCGCAGCCAATCGCGACGCGCTCGATGGACTTGAGACGGGGTGGGCCCGTCTGTCCCAGCCCTTCCTAGCCATGCTGCGTGTGTGGAATCGCAACACACGAAGCGGAAGTTCCAGAAACATCCGCGCACACTACGATCTGGGAAACGACTTCTTCCGGACCTTCCTCGACGAGACGCTCACCTACTCGTGCGGGATCTTTAGTGACGATCGGACGTCGATGCGCGACGCTTCGATTGAGAAGTACGACCGGATCTGCAAAAAATTGGAACTCACCTCCGACGACCACGTGATCGAGATCGGGTCCGGCTGGGGTGGTTTCGCGATCCATGCGGCCAGCATCTACGGCTGCCGAGTGACGACCACCACCATTTCTGTCGAGCAGCATCGATTCGCTTCACGTCTTATCGCCGAGGCGGGCCTATCGGATCGGGTGGACGTGCTCCTGAAGGACTACAGGGACCTCGAGGGCACCTACGACAAGCTGGTCTCTATAGAAATGGTCGAAGCGGTCGGCCATCAGTTCCTCGAAGACTACTTCCAGAAGTGTGCCGACCTCCTCGCGCCCCACGGGCGGGCAGCCATTCAGGCCATCACGGTTCGGGACGACTGGTACGACCCGAAGCAGCGACAAATCGACTTCATCAAGCGGTACATCTTCCCCGGGAGCTTTATCCCTTCCGTTTCAGCGTTGAGCAGCGCTGCCGGGAAGACAGATATGCGGATCGTACACTTCGAGGACCAAACTCCGCACTACGCTGAGACACTTCGTCGCTGGCGGGCCGCGTTCATGGAGAACTGGCCCGAGATCCGTGCGCTGGGCTTCGACGCACAATTCCGCCGCCTCTGGGACTTCTACTTCTGCTACTGCGAAGGTGGATTTGACGAGGCGATCCTCGGTTGCGCTCAGATCGTTTGGGCCAAGCCGGCGTCCAAAGGTGTGATCGACGCACGTCTACATGAGCGAATCGAGGCGGTCGCATGAACACCATCGTCCTCCTCGGTTGGTCGATCCTCGCGGTCGCTCTTTCAGGGCTCTGGCTTCGTCAGTTGAAAACGAAGAACGCGACGAGCGTCGACGTCGCCTGGTCGGCTGGCCTTGCCTTCCTCGCCCTGCTCTACCCCTGGTTCGGCGACGGCGACATCTGGCGCAGAGTCCTCGTCTCCGCGCTTGGAGCCGTGTGGGCGTTTCGGCTTGCCTGGTACCTGCTGACCGACCGGGTTCTGAAGCACACAGATGAGGACGGCCGATACAAAGCGATGCGCGTCGAGCTCGGTCCGCGAGCGCCCCTGGTGTTCTTTCTCTTCTATCAGGGTCAGGCTGCAGTCGCGGTGCTCTTCTCCCTACCCATGCTCGCCGCCATGCAGGGCCCCTCACTCGGCCCATTCGCAGTCCTCGGTATTGTCGTGTGGATTGGGGCCGTCACCGGCGAAAGCATTGCCGACGCCCAACTGGCTCGTTTTCGGGCGGATCCGGCGAACAAAGGCCTAGCTTGCCGCGACGGCCTTTGGTGGTATTCCCGACACCCGAACTACTTCTTCGAATGGGTCCATTGGTGGGCCTACGTACTCATCGCCGAGGGTGCAGCACTCACCTGGCTCGGCCCAGTCATGATGCTAGTCTTCCTCTTTCGTATCACAGGAATCCCACACACCGAAAGGCAGGCGCTGCGGAGCCGCGGTGACGCCTATCGGCACTATCAGGAGACAACCAGCGTGTTCTTCCCCTGGCCACCCAAGGAACTCTCATGATGGGTGAATTCGGTATCGAGCTGGCCGAGCGAGGACTGGTTCCTCTGCCCGGCCTGAGAATGGGGGTGCGAGGGCTCGTGAGGCAGCGCCTCCGCGACGCCACGACCGGGCCGGACGTGGCCACCTTCGCCGCGATGTTGGCGGAGAGTCCGCTCGCACTCGCCCCCGAGACGGCGAACGAGCAACACTACGAAGTTCCGTCTGAATTCTTCGAACTGGCCCTCGGACCCCGTCTGAAGTACAGCGGTGCTTACTGGCCTCCAGGTGTGAGCACGCTCGAAGAGGCCGAGACCGCGATGCTCGAGCGCACCTGTGATCGAGCCCAGCTCGACGACGGGCAGGACATCCTCGAGTTGGGCTGTGGGTGGGGGTCGCTGACGCTCTATATGGCGGAGGCATTCCCGAACAGCCGTATCACGGCGGTATCGAACTCCGCCCCGCAGCGGCGTTTCATCGAGGCGCGCGCTCCGAAGAACGTACGCGTCATTACAGCCGACATGAACGATC
>Ga0209558_1000946_pt1 | contig 22615 bp, 18 predicted proteins | sample SaaInlV_150m_DNA_3_FD_184674 | JGI IMG/M metagenome (GOLD analysis project Ga0209558, IMG submission 184674) | Marine microbial communities from expanding oxygen minimum zones in the Saanich Inlet - Saanich Inlet SI074_LV_120m_DNA (SPAdes) (version 2) | ecosystem: Environmental > Aquatic >...
TTCTGGTTGTGTTGGGTTTGGCGAGGAATACACACGCATCCAAGGCTTTTCTAACAAAGATGTCGGTGCCATTTGCCTTAAAGGGACCACCTTAGAGCCCCGTCTTGGCAATATCCCTCATAGAGTCACAGAAACCCCTAGTGGCATGATTAATGCCATTGGCTTGCAAAATCCTGGCGCTGATGTGGTGATTAACGACATTATGCCAAACCTAGACAAAACAGAAACTCGGTTTATTATTAATATTTCTGGGTCGTCTGTTGAAGATTATGGCGAAATTGCCAAAAGGTTTGATGACACAGATATTGACGCCATTGAGATCAACATCTCATGCCCAAATGTTAAAGAGGGTGGTGTTGCTTTTGGCAACGACCCTGACATGTCTTATCGTGTGGTTGAGCTTTGCCGTCAAAACACAAGCAAACCGCTAATCACTAAACTTTCCCCCAACCAAACTGATATTGCTCATAGTGCGCAACGCTGCATTGATGCAGGCACAGATGGTCTGGCGGTTATCAACACACTAATGGGTATGGCGATTAACACACAAACTCGCACACCGATTATTGGCAACAACCAAGGTGGTTTATCAGGCCCAGCTATCAAGCCGATTGCCCTATTAAAAGTACACCAAGTTTATCAAGTAAGTAAACATCATAATGTGCCTATTATTGGCCAGGGTGGCATCACCACAGTTAACGATGCGTTAGAATTTATCATTGCAGGTAGTGCAACCGTTGGTATTGGCACCTCGCTGTTCTACGATCCACTTGTGTGTAATAAAATTAATGACGGCATCAGTCAATATCTAATTGATAACAACCTAAATAGCATTGATGAGCTGGTCGGTAGTTTAGAGCTCAACTCAGCAATATCGCAGTGTGACATCGATACAAGTAAATAAAACATCCTTATGAATTCAGAATATAACGCTCAAATCATTGAGTCCGAAGCCCAACAATACTGGAAAGAACACAAATCATTTGAAGTTATTGAAGACACTTCTAAAGAAAAATATTACTGTTTAAGTATGTTCCCCTACCCCTCAGGTCGCCTACACATGGGCCATGTACGTAATTATAGTATTGGCGATGTTATTTCTCGCTATCAAAAGATGCAGGGCAAAAATGTCATGCAGCCGATTGGCTGGGATGCGTTTGGATTGCCCGCTGAAAATGCAGCCATAAAAAACAAGGTTGCACCCGCTAAGTGGACTTATGAAAATACGGACTACATGCGCCAGCAATTAACAGAGCTTGGGTTTGGTTACGACTGGTCTCGTGAGTTGGCAACCTGTCACCCAGAATACTACCGTTGGGAGCAATGGCTATTTGTTAAGTTATTTGAAAAAGGCCTGGTTTATAAGAAAAACGCCATCGTTAATTGGGATCCAGTTGATCAAACCGTACTGGCCAATGAACAAGTTATTGATGGTCGTGGCTGGCGTTCTGACGCACTAATTGAGAAAAAAGAAATCTCACAGTGGTTCATGCGCATTACCGATTATGCTGACGAATTGCTAAACTCGCTAGATGATTTAAGCGGATGGCCAGATGCTGTTGTTACTCAACAGAGAAACTGGATTGGCAAATCAACAGGCTTAGAAATTGATTTTACTAGAGAGGGCTCTGATGCTCTAAGGGTCTACACCACACGTCCAGACACACTCATGGGTGTGACTTATTTAGCCGTAGCCGCAGAACACCCTTTAGCACTTGAGGCGGGCAAAAATAATGCTGATGTACAGGTCTTTATTGAAGAATGCAAAACCATGGAGACTACAGAGGCCGCCATGGAAACCATGGAGAAAAAAGGCGTCGACTCTGGCTTGAAGTGTACACACCCAATCACCGGCGAAGCTGTGCCAATATGGATTGCCAACTTTGTGCTAATGGGTTATGGCACTGGTGCGGTGATGAGTGTGCCTGCACACGATGAGCGTGACTATGATTTTGCTAAAAAATATGGCATTAAAATCAAACAGGTTATTAACAAAAAAGCCTCTATCGATGAAAATGCAATTACCGCCAAAGGTGTTTTGTTTGACTCAGGTGAGTTTGATGGAATGGACTTCACTCAAGCTTTTGAGGCGATTGCTAACACGCTAATCAACAACAACTTAGGCGAGAAGAAAACCAATTTCCGTTTACGTGATTGGGGTGTTTCACGTCAGCGCTACTGGGGCTGCCCCATTCCAATTGTAAACTGCCCAAGCTGTGGCTCGGTTGCTGTGCCAGAATCCGAACTGCCGATTAAGCTACCTGAAGAGGTTGTGTTTGATGAAGCTGGCGGATCGCCAATTAAAAAAATGCCGTCGTTCTATGAAACTACTTGCCCAAGTTGCGGAGAGAAAGCTGAGCGAGAAACCGACACCTTTGATACTTTTTTTGAATCCTCTTGGTACTTTGCGCGTTACACTTGTAAAGACAACAACGCCGCCATGCTGGATGATCGCACAAAGTACTGGCTTAAAGGTGGTGTTGATCAATACATTGGTGGTATTGAACACGCAATATTGCACTTACTTTATGCTAGATTCTTCAATAAGTTATTACGTGACGAAGGTCTAATCGAAAACGATGAGCCATTTAACAGTCTACTAACACAAGGCATGGTACTTAAAGATGGTGCCAAAATGAGTAAATCAAAAGGCAATACGGTTGATCCGGCTGAAATGATTGAAAAGTATGGTGCTGACACGGTTCGTCTGTTTATTTTATTTGCCGCACCCCCAACTCAAGATCTTGAATGGAGCGATTCCGGCTTAGAAGGCTCATATCGTTTTGTTAATAAAATTTACCGTTTGGTGGTTGGTTTTATTGAAGATGCTAAATCAAACAAAATTGGCAAGCTATCAGTAGCTATATTAAGCAAAGAACAAAAGGCTGTGCGTCAAAAAACCTACCAAACCTTAGGCAAGATTACGGATGATATGTCACGCAGACACTCGTTTAATACAGCTATTGCCGCCTTAATGGAGCTTAGCAATACCTTGGCCAAATTTACAGATTCTGACGAACAATCAATGGCTGTGCGTGCTGAGTCTATTGATATTATCCTAAAATCACTTAGCCCAATCACGCCACACATTTGCCATCACTTGTGGCGCGCACTGGGCAACAATTCTGCTATTATCAATGAAGCCTGGCCAAGTGTTGATGAAGATGCATTAGCACAAGACGAGGTGCAAATCGTTGTTCAAATTAATGGTAAATTACGCGCAAAGCTCACGCTGAGTGCTGACACAGACAAAGCGCAAGTAGAGGCTCAAGCCTTAGCAGATGAAAATGTTGCTAAATTCACTGAAGGGAAAAACGTGGTTAAAGTGATTGTAGTACCAAACAAACTGGTTAATATTGTTGTCAAATAACGCTTAGGCTAGTACCGACAAACCCAAACCAATCGCTGCACAAGCAGCGATTACACTCATAATACCAATTTTAAATCTAAATAAAGCGACAAAAGCTGCGACACCAATTAGGGTTGCAATCAGATCTAAATCACCTCCATTTGGCCATAATACATTCTGAGCAAAAAACACCGCTAAGTTAATAATCACACCCACTACTGCAGCAGTTACTGCTGAGAGTGGCGCACTAAATTTAAGATCGCCCCTAGTGGCTTCAACCCCCGGACCACCTAAAAAGATAAATAAAAACGAAGGCAAAAAAGTAAACAATGTGGCAACTGACGCACCAGCAAAGCCCGCCATTAATAAAGCCTCTGGGCCAAAAATTTCTTTACTCCAAGCACCTACAAAACCTACAAAAGCCACCACCATAATCAGTGGTCCTGGCGTGGTTTCACCTAACGCTAAACCGTCCATCATCTGTGTACTAGTCAGCCAGGCATACTGGTCAACACCACCTTGGTAAATATAAGGCAATACTGCATAAGCGCCGCCAAAGGTTACCAATGCCGCCTTGGTAAAAAATTCACCCATCGTTTGCAATACTGGATCACTCAACAATGACATTACCGCTAAACCAATTCCAACACCTACAACTGCAAAACTGATTAATCGAGTCCAACTAAACTTTGCATGATCAGGTACTGGTGTATCGTCATCAATCAGAGCGGGGCCATAACTGTCTTTTCCGTCACCATGATGGGGGCCTGTTGTAAACGTATCTGGAGAAACTTTTGTCCCTAAAAAACCTACCAGCGCCGCACTTAAAACAATATAAGGAAAGGGCACTTCTAGTGCAAATATTGCAACAAACGCTAACACTGCGATCACTCTTAGCACATTGTTCGATAAAGCCTTAGAGCCAATACGATAAGCGGCAAATAGAACAATAGCGGTTACTGCCGGCTTAATGCCATACAAAATACCAGATACTACACTGACATCACCATAGGTTAAATACACCCAAGTGAGTGCACTTAAAATAAACAAAGAAGGTAGTACAAACAACACACCAGCAACAATACCACCTCTCACACCAAACATTAGCCAGCCAATATAAGTGGCCAGTTGCTGTGCTTCTGGACCTGGCAACACCATCGTGTAATTAAGCGCATGTAAAAAACGATGCTCAGAAATCCATCGACGCTTCTCAACCAACTCCTGGTGCATCATTGATATTTGGCCAGCAGGACCGCCAAAACTAATAAAGCCTAGCTTTAACCAGTAAACAAAAAATTCTAAAAAACTAGGGGCTTTAGGCTGTTCTTGCATGATCTTTTTTTCCTCAATAAAAAAGCCTTGCTCATTCCTGCAAACTATCTGCAGAAACCAACAAGGCTTTTAAAAAATGGTTTATTTATTCGCCATTAATCCATCAATAATTGGCGTTAGCATAATATCCATAACATCTACCATGAAACTGCCTTTGTATACCAACGTCGTATCATTTTGTAAAAACGCCATTGCCTCTGCAGGCAGTTTATCGGCAACCGCCTGAAGATCAACACCACCGATACGCACACTAGTTACCACCAAAGAATCCTCTGGCGAGGGCACTGCTTGACCACTAAATGGGTTAGAAGTATCTACTAAAGGAATACGATGGAAATTAATATGTGTGTTATCAAACTGTGGAGTAATAAACTCAACATAATCTTGCATACGATCCAAGATGATTTCAGTCACCTGCTCAGGTGTATAAGGACGCTCGGAAGTATCTCTGTGGATTTTCTGAATCCACTCAATATTAACTGACGGCACCACGCCAACCAACAAATCTACTTGACCTGCGACGTCAGCATTGTCTGTTTTTACACCGCCATGAAGGCCTTCATAAAACATAATATCTGTGTCTGTTTCAATATCTTCCCACGGAGTGAATTGACCAGGATTAAGGTTTGTACCTAAACGAGCGTTATGCTCAACGGCTTCTTCGTCAGAGTGGATGTAGTAGCGTTTTTGACCCGTACCATCTGTACCATATTGCTTAAACAACGCTTCTAACTTATCAAAATGATTGGCGTTTTCTGCAAAGTGAGTTAACACCTTTCCTGCTGCACGAGATTGATCAACCTCAACCTTCATGTCGGCACGTTCAAATTTATGAAAGCTGTCGCCCTCTACCACACAAACATTAAGATTTTTTTGATCGAAAATCTTCTCAAATGCTTTTTTAACGAAGGTTGTGCCTGCGCCTGATGAGCCGGTAACTGAAACGACTGGATGTTTTGTTGACATAATGTAACTCCTTTTAAATATTAAGTGTGGTTAAAAATCTAGGTTATCGACTGATAGCGCGTTTTCTTCAATAAAGTTTCTTCTTGGCTCTACTTCGTCGCCCATTAAGGTTGAGAAAACCTCGTCAGCTGCAATAGCGTCTTCGATCTTAACCTTAAGTAAAATTCTATTTTCTGGATCCATGGTGGTCTCCCAAAGCTGCTCTGGATTCATCTCACCCAAACCTTTATAGCGTTGGAAGCTTTGGCCTTTTTTAGCATCTTCAATTAAGAAACCAACCACCTGGGTAAAGTTTTTAACCTTGACTGATTTGCCTTTTTTCTCAACATACGACTCTTCGTTGATGACGCTTTCAACCGCTGCTGAGAATTTTAAAATAGTTTGATAATCTGCTGAACTAAAGAAGCCTTCGCCCAAATGATCGGTATCGGTATCAACTCCATAGACAGACAGTGTGTGTTCAATTTCTTTGGTTTTATCATTAAAGACAACCGTGTGTTTTTGCGCTGGAGTTGAGTCTTGTGATAGCAATTGCTCTAATTGTTTAGACCAACTTTTTGATTTTTTGGCATCTTTTAAATCTTTCAACGAAGCCGAACTGGCAATAGCACGTAGCAATGCCGGATTAAACTTCTTACTCAAGCGCTCAACAATGATGTTGATTTGATAATAATCTTTAACAGCGGCCTCTAAGGCAATTCCTGAAATCGCAGGGGCGGCAGAATTGGTAAATAAGAGCGCCTCATTAACGGCCTCTTGCAACAAGTAATCGTTCAATTCTTGGTCGTCTTTTAGGTAACGCTCTTGTTTGCCTTTTTTGATTTTGTACAAAGGTGGTTGTGCAATATACAAATAACCCTTCTCAATCAACTCTGGCAAGTAGCGATAAAAGAAGGTTAGTAGTAGTGTGCGAATATGGGCGCCATCAACGTCCGCATCCGTCATGATGACAATTTTATGGTAGCGCAGTTTTTCAATATTGTATTCTTCTTTACCAATACCACAGCCCAGTGCTGTAATTAAAGTACCCACTTCAGCAGAAGCCAGCATTTTTTCAAAACGCGCCTTCTCAACATTTAGAATTTTACCTTTAAGCGGCAAAATTGCTTGCGTGCGTCGATCACGACCTTGTTTGGCAGAACCACCCGCTGAATCACCCTCCACTAGGAATATTTCTGATTCAGCTGGATCCTTAGTCTGACAGTCGCTTAATTTTCCCGGTAGGCCGGCGATATCAAGTGCACCCTTACGACGGGTCATCTCCCTGGCTTTTCGGGCTGCATCGCGAGCACGCGACGCATCTAAAATCTTGCCAACGATGATTTTAGCTTCATTTGGATTTTCTAATAAGTACTCACCCAGTTTTTCATTCAATGCAGATTCCACCGGTGCACGGACCTCACTAGAAACCAGTTTGTCTTTGGTTTGTGATGAGAATTTAGGATCAGGCACTTTAACCGATACAATGGCTGTTAGCCCTTCACGCGTATCTTCACCAGTAATCGAGGCTTTTTCTTTCTTAGCCATACCAGAATTATCAATATAGTTATTTAGTGTACGAGTTAACGCGCCTCTAAACCCTGCTAAGTGAGCACCACCGTCTCGCTGAGGAATGTTGTTGGTAAAACAATAAATACTTTCTTGGTAAGCATCACTCCACTGTAGGGCAACATCAATCACAATATCGTCACGTTCGGCTGAGATGGCAATAATGTCATTGTGGATTGGGTTTTTAGATTTGTTTAAATGCTCAACAAAAGCAGTGATACCACCATCATATTGAAACACATCTTTACGTTCTGTTGCAAGCTCTTGAATCTCAATATAAACACCTGAGTTTAAAAATGATAACTCACGGACACGGTTGGCCAAAATATCGTATTTAAATTCTGTAATTGCAAATACATCTGGGCTGGGCTTAAAACGAATAGTTGTTCCTGTGGCGTCAGACTTGCCTGTCGCAGCCATTGGCGCATCTGGCACACCCAATGTATAGCTTTGCTCATGAATTTCACCATGGCGATACACTGTTAAATTTACGGTTTCAGACAAAGCGTTAACCACTGAGACGCCAACACCATGCAAACCACCAGAAACTTTATAAGAATTGTCGTCAAACTTACCACCTGCATGAAGTACGGTCATAATAACTTCTGCTGCAGAAACCCCTTCTTCAGGGTGGATGTCAACCGGAATACCACGACCATCATCAGTAACTGAAACAGAATCATCTTCATGAATGGTGATAGTGATTTTAGAACAATGACCTGCCAATGCCTCATCGATAGCATTATCAACCACCTCAAAAACCATATGGTGTAAACCAGTACCATCATCGGTGTCGCCAATGTACATTCCAGGGCGCTTTCTAACAGCGTCTAAGCCTTTTAAAACTTTAATATTGGAGGCTTGATATTCTTGAGCTTGATCTTCAGACATAGGTGCTTGAAAAAAATAAATTTATTATACCACGACCCTTGTAATTATCGACTTTTCATCTGTGTTTTTTTTAATTATTAATTTGCTTGAATTGTGTTGTTTTTAAAGGGATACAAAAGAATTGTTAGGTTATATTAGACAGGCTAATCTTTAATTGTAATCACACCGTTATTAATCTGAAAAATACACGGGTTAATGCTTTCAATAATATCTAGGTTATGGCCAATATCTGTCATAAATGTCTGTACTTTTAACGCTTTAAGATATTGCAAAATAACGTTAATTTTTTTAGAGTCTAACTCTGAAGAAAGATCGTCAATTAGTACCACTGGTTTTATTTTTAGATTAACCAATAACAACACCTGTGTTAGCCAAAAAATAATAGACAAGGTTTTTTGTTCGCCTCTTGATAAAAAGCATTCATTTTTATTATTTAATGAAAATTGAATGCTGGCTTTATGTGAGCCGTAATTAAGATGCTTAACTCTTAGCAAGTGATGACTATTATTACTTAGGTAGTTGTAAATACTTTGCTCATTAGTGTCATCTACTTCTTTTGGCCACCCAGAAGAAAATTGATAATCAAACTGATCAAGTGGGTTGATTAAAGTTGTTAGTAGTTTTGACGAATTAGTAAACACTGTTTTTTTTAATTGTTGCAGATAGTCAATTCGGTTTTGATTAATCTCGGCTGCTGATTTTGCCAGTGCTAAAAACCAAAAATCTAACTCATCTGGTTTGTTTTTAACCAACAAGGTGTTAATGTTTTTTAAGACTTTATTGTAGGTTTTAAAGGCTTTAACAGAGCTTGGTTTCACGTGAAACACTCCCCAATCCAAATAAGAGCGTTTATTTTTAGGTGTGCCATTAACAACAAAACCTTTGTCTGGCGTAATGATTTGAATGGGTAGTATTTGACTTAATTGGCTAGTGTTGTTAATCCGTTGCTGATTAATTGTAATGGTATTTTTGTTTTTTGTTTTTTCTAACTTAATTCGATTGTCATCAATTTGAGCGTTTAACTGAAACGACTGATGATCAAAGTGAATAACCTCTTTAATGGTTTTTGTTTTAAAGGAACGGTTGTGACCTAAATAATAAATAGCCTCTATTAGATTGGTTTTACCTTGGGCGTTATTAGCAACAAATAAATTAATCTCTTTAGATGGGGTGATGTATTGAGATTCTAAATTACGAAAGTAATTAATAGAAAGCTTACTGATAACAGCCATGTAAAGACCTAAATATCAATAAAAATTAGATTCGCATTGGCATAACAACATATTGATAGGTTTCGTCACCAATACTACTTAATAAACAAGATTGGTTTTCTCCGCCAGGCACCACCATGTTGATTTCATCTGTAGTTAGCTTCTCTAAAATAGAAATTAAGTAATGAATATTAAAAGCAATCTCTATTTCTTTATCAAAATCTTTAATAGCAATTTGAGTTTTTGCTTGACCTCTTTCTGAATGAGAGAAGATATTAAGTTTTGAATCTTTAAAAGCTAACTTAACCCCTTTGGTGCGCTCTTCAACAAAAATAGAAGCTTGTTGCAAACTATTTAAAAAATCTTGTCGATCAATTACAATGGTATTTTCGTGGTCGGTCGGAATAACTTGTGCGTAATTTGGGAAGTTACCATCAATTAACCGACTAATAATAGTTGTATTATCACTTACTAGATAAAAATAGTTTTCTGAAAGGTGGATATCAACCTCATCATGTTCATTTTTATTTAGTAGTTTGGTTAATTCTAAAACTGCTTTCCTTGGAAGGATGACTGTTTTTTTATTGTCTAAATTATTGCTTTGTTTGATTTCACCAATAGACAAACGATGACCATCAGTGGCAACTACAACAATATTATCCTGATCAACTTCAAAATACAAACCGTTCAAATAAGCACGTATATCTTGGTTACCCATAGAAAAAGAAGTATTTTCAATCAGCTCTTTTAATGCATTACGTTTAACCTTAATAACATCGGAGTTTTCAATTTTTGGTAATGAGGGGAAATCTTGGTGATTAAAGGTATTGAGTTCAAATGAGTTGTTATTGGTTTTTATATAAACTTTTGATTCTTCAATAATAAATTGAATGATTGTTTCTTCTGGTAATTTTCTAATGATATCAATTAGATCTTTTGCATAAATTGTGAAACTGATTTCTTCTTGAGTATTGATAGGATGTGAAGCACGTAGCTCGATTTCCATATCGGTTGTTGTTAATGTTAATTGATTATTTTTTAATTGAATTAGTACGTGCGAAAGAATGGGTAGTGTTTGTTTTTTCTCAACAACACCAATAACTGTTTGTAATGGTTCTAATAATTCTCTAACGGTAAGTTGTGTGTTCATCAAAAAATCCTTTTATTAAATAATTATTGTTATTATTAGGGAGTGTTTTTTTGTTAATAACTAATTTTTTTCTTTAAAAAACAGTTTGTTAAGTTGTGGATACTAGTTAACTATTTTATGTAAAAACTAAGGTGTTATGTTTATAATTTCTGTGGATTTGTTAAGTTGTTAAAGTTATCGACAATTAGCTGGAAAACCTGTTGTGTATAGTGTTTATAAGTTAGCTAATTTGAGTTTAATTAAATCGTAATCATTCTTTATTGACGCCTCTTCTAGCATCTTTTTTTCTATTTTATCAATACTGTGTAAAACAGTGGAATGATCCCTGTTTCCAAAATGTTTTCCAATCCTTGTTAAAGATAGGGTTGTGAGTTCGTGTGAGATAAAAACAGCCATTTGCCTAGCTAAAACAGTGTGTTGTTTTCTACTTTTTGAAATCAGATCTGATACGGTAACAGCGTAATGTTTTGCGGTTTCTTTTTGTATGTCGTTGATGTCAACATTTTTAATCGGGGGTTTAATTAGGTCGCCTAGTGCGCTCTCAACAACTTCTTTAGAGATGAATGAATGGTCAATTTTAGAGAAGTCAACAAAAGCCTTAAGCTTGAGTAACGCCCCCTCTAAGTCCCTAACATTAGAGGTTATATGCCCGGCAATAAATAAGGCAGTGTCCTCTGTTAGGTCGATATTAATTTTTTCGTTATGTGCTTTCTTTAGTAAGATTGCGGCGCGCATTTCTAACTCGGGAGGAGCTAATTCTAGTGTTAACCCTTGAGAAAACCTTGTTTTTAATCTTTCTTCAACGTGTTTAATATTTTTAGGGGGTTGGTCACAGGTAAAGATGATTTGTTTTTTAGTGCTGAATAAAAAGTTAAAAATATGAAAAAACTCTTCTTGGGACTTTTCTTTTTTCGCAATTAAGTGGATGTCGTCAACCAGCAAGAGGTCGGCTGATTGATAGTGTAGCTTAATGTCTTCAATGGTGTTGTGTCGCAGGCTGGTAGTAATGTTTCTAACGAAATCCATGAGCGGCACATAAATTATCTTTATATTTGGATCTTTTTCTTTGGCCAAGTGTCCAGCTGCTTGCATAAGGTGTGTTTTCCCTAGGCCAGATCCGCCATAAATAATAAAAGGGTTATAAAGAGATGATTTGATGTTTTCGGCAATTTGTTGGGCGGCGCTATAGGCAATTTGATTGGCGCTGCCTAATACTAAATTGTCAAATATATATTCTGAAAATAAAGGCGTGTTATGTAGCCTTGCTGTTTTAATTGATTCATCAGGCTGTGTTGCAACACCAATGTAGATTTTTACATCTTTATTATGTTGGGCGACAACGTTTTTAATTTCTTGTTTTAGATTTTTGTTAACGTAATTTTTTACCGAGGTGCTTGGTGCTAATAGGGAGAGGTTGGACCTGTCCTCAATAGCTTTTAAGGGTTGTACCCAGACGCTAAAAGTTGCCAAAGGCAGTGTATCTTTTAAAGTGTTGAGGCATTTTTCCCAGGTTTCTGACATAAAACTTAGCTCGGTATTGTTAGGGTGACTCACCCTAAGATTGGGTTTAAATTAAAATTAATAATGATATACTAAAGCTTTAGTTTTTGCACAGGAGTTATACAAAATGGGGTTAATTGAAAAGTACTTTGAGAAGGTATTATGGAGCTCTCGCCATATGGTTTTGGTGGCTGTTATAGCTTCAGTGTTGTTGTCATTACTTTTGTTTGCAATTACTGCAATAGATGTGATTAGTTTATTGTCACATTCGGGGGACTATATTAGCGCCTCTGGTGAAGAAAGAAAGTTATTAAAAGTTGAAATGGTGGCACACACAGTTGGTGCGATTGATGGGTTTTTATTGGCCACTATTTTGATGATTTTCGCCTTGGGCCTATACGAGTTATTTATTAGTGACATTGACGAAGCTAAAGAAAGCGGCCAGTCATCCAAGGTGTTGGTAATTAATTCTTTAGATGACCTTAAGTCAAAACTGGCTAAAGTAATCCTAATGATTTTAGTAGTGACCTTTTTCGAAGTGTCGCTATCTATGAACTTTACGGGTGCGCTTGATTTGGTGTATTTTTCATTGGGTATTTTAATGGTTTCTTTGGCGCTTTATTTTGGCTCAAAGTCCTCGCACTAAGACGGTTGGGGATTGATTTTTATTGCTAAATAGCGTAACATTGCCCCTTTTTTTATAGCAAATAATTATTATGCGTCAGACAATCGTTGCAGGCAACTGGAAAATGAACGCTTCAAAAGAAGCGGTAAACACTTTGGTAATGGGTATTCTTTCAGGCATGGCCGATGTTAAATCAAAAGTTATTGTTTGCGCGCCTTTCCCTTACCTTTCCCAGGCTGAGGCTTTAGCGACACACTCACAACTACATATTGGTGCACAAGACCTTAACGTTAACGCCTCAGGTGCTTTCACTGGTGAAGTAAGTGCAGACATGATTAAAGATTTTGGCGTAGAGCACGTGATTGTTGGCCACTCTGAGCGTAGAAGCTTGTATGGTGAAACCGATGAAATCGTTGCCCAAAAAGTACAAGTTGCATTGGACAACGGCCTAACCCCTTTATTTTGTATTGGTGAACTATTAGAAGAAAGAGAGTCGGGCAATACAGAAACAGTGGTTTCGCGTCAAATCAATGCGGTGATTGATCGTGTTGGTATTGAAGCATTTAAAAATATTATTGTAGCTTATGAGCCAGTTTGGGCAATTGGCACGGGTGTTACGGCAACACCACAACAAGCACAAGACACACACGCCTTTATTCGCAGCCTATTGGCAGGCCATGATAGTGATATTGCTCAATCAACTCCTATTCTTTATGGTGGCAGCATGAACCCTGCTAACGCTGAAGAATTAATTGGTTGTGAAGATATTGATGGTGGTTTGATCGGTGGTGCATCATTAAAGTCTGATGATTTCTTACACATTTGCAAAGCGGGCTAATTATTATGTCATTTCAAGTTATTCTTATTATTCACGTGCTATTGGCATTGGGCTTGGTTGCATTAATCTTAATGCAACACGGCAAGGGCGCTGACGCAGGCGCGGCTTTTGGTGCTGGGTCTTCTGGCTCTGTATTTGGCTCTCGAGGCGCAAACTCTTTTATTTATAAATTAACCGCTGGCGTTGCTACGGGCTTCTTTTTAACCAGCTTAACTCTGGCTTATTTAGCGACTAATGAAGTCAGCACAGCGGAAGAGCCGCAAAGTGTTATGGATCAAGTAGTAATAGATTCAAAGCCAGTGGTAATATCTGACGTACCTATGATTGACGTCAAAAATAACGACATTCCCAGCGAGTAAGCTCCAAACCTTATTGCCGATGTGGCGGAATTGGTAGACGCGCTACCTTGAGGGGGTAGTGAGCTACGCTCGTGCCAGTTCGACTCTGGCCATCGGCACCATATTAACAAACTTAGATAGATAACAAATCATAACGATAGAGTTATAGAGGTACCAGTACTTTCATTGGAAGATAGGCTTAGTTGCCAACCTCTCTTTTGAACAATCTGATCAACAATTGCTAAGCCTAATCCACTGCCTCCCGTATCACGATTTCGCGAAGATTCGATGCGATAAAAAGGCTTAAAAACCTCCTCTTGATGTTGTTTTGGTATGCCCGAACCCTGGTCTGATATGGTTATTTCCGTAGTTTTATCCGAACAAGACCACGTAATATTAATAGGCTTTTTCTTGCCATAACGTACAGCATTTTCAATAAGATTAAATAGAGTTCGATGTAGGGCGACAGCGTAAGTGTCAACGTCGCCGTTATCAGCACCAACTAGGTTAATGGTTTGATTTTTTGATGGATTAATCTCACCAATAATATCACTGACTAAGGCGTGAATATTAACACGCTCAATATTGCCTTCTTCCAAACCTTTGGTGAGTTGCATGTACTCTTTAATAATGATTTCCATATTACCAATAGAGTTGCTAAGTTCGTTTTTTAGTTCGTCGTCTACATTATCTGGCAGCATCTCCAGTGCCACCCTCATTCTGGTTAAAGGGGTGCGTAAGTCATGAGATATTCCACCCAAAAGAACCGTGCGGTTTTCTAGTAAGTTTTGCACATTGGCAGACATTTTATTAAAGGCTTTTGCAGTTTCTGCCAATTCTTTTGAGCCTTCTTCTTTAAGAGTTTCCGGAATACCCCCCGATCCAATTACTTTAGCGGCTTGAGATAATTTCTGCACTGGACGGGTGATTTTTCTAACCAGTATTAGACTACTAAAAACAGCCATGATTGCCAATATTGAAACGAGATATAAAGCCACATAAGGCAGGGCTACACCTATTCGTTGTTGGTCAAATCCAATTCTCACTGTTTCATTAGCAACCTGAATGTCAACCCAATGTCGATCAGAATTTCCTACTTGAGGGGCGATATCTACATTAGAGCCTAAGCGTTTTGATAAGGTTTCTTCCATAAAATTGAAGTGTGGTTTTAGGTGTATATGCTCTGCTAGTTTTTCATCGCCCTTGCCCCAAAATAATTGATGATTGGTTGATAGTTCGTCAATAAAATCTTGGCGAGTTTCTGGCGGTAACTCAATATAGGTTTTGGCCGATAATAAAATAAGTGAAGCCAAATCGTCAGCATTTCTTTTGCCCACAGGCAGGATAATAAAGTAACCTGCAATGGTAATCACCGCTAATAAAAATGCCAGCATGGTGCTGGATATGATTAAAGAGGTGCGACCAAACAGGGTTTTAGTCATGCAGTATTATCTCTGTTAGGGGTGAAGCGATAACCCACACCGCGTACGGTGCGAATAAATTGTGGCTGAGATGGGCTTGGCTCAATTTTCTTTCTTAGGCGGGTTATTCGAACGTCAATAGAGCGGTCGAACGGATCTCGATCTATGCCTGATAATTCATCTAGGATGAAGTCTCTACTAATAGGGTGGTTGGGATTGTTGATAAACAGCTGTAACAGTTCGGTATCGGCGTATCCCAAGACAACCTCTTTATCATTCATAAGAAGAATAAGCGAATTTTTGTTAAAGCTATAGGGGCCAAATTCAAATAAATCACTAGCTGTCGATTTCGGTGCATTTGCATAGACAGATCTTCTAAGTAGTGCATTAATACGAGCTAACAACTCTCTTGGATTAAAAGGTTTGGCCAGGTAATCATCAGCGCCAACCTCTAGACCAATAATGCGATCAATATCTTCACCCTTGGCAGTTAACATCATAATTGGAACTTCTGATACGCCTCTAAGCCTTCTGGCAATAGATAGGCCGTCTTCACCGGGAAGCATTAAATCTAGTAAGATTAAATCAGGCTGATGATTGTTTAGCCATTCATCCATCTGTAGAGCGTCACCAACGCACTCACTATTAAACCCTTGCTCATTTAAGTAGCGAGTCAACATACGACAGATGCCCGGGTCATCGTCAACAATAAGAATACGTTTGCTATTAATCATGGGTTTGATTATACGTCAGCGCTTGGTTTATTGGTGCTGGTTACAATTGGTAACAAACTGATACTATTTGATTTATTCAAGTAATGCTGCGGTTACATTGAACCCCTATACTGACCCCAGATTTAAAAACAATTTTAATAACAGCGGAGTAATAACATGAAAACAATCAGCAAGGTTTTAGCAGTATCAACTGTCCTTTTAGGCGCATATGCGGTACAAGCACATATGACAAACCACCACCACCAACACGGCGACTTATATAACAAAGTGCAGGCAATGTCAGCAGCAGATAGGGCAGGTTTCGAAAAAATGATGCACAGTAATATGGGCAAAATGTCACCACAAGAAAAGCAAGTATTCATGGAAAAAATGAGAACAACTCAGGGAGTTGGTGAAGATCACCAGGAAACCATACATAGAAAGCAAGAAGTGAGAAACGATGTTAATGCAATGTCAACAGTAGAGCGGGCTGAGTTTGTGAACATGATGCGCAATAAAATGAGCAGCGCCTCTGATGCGGAAAAACATGAGTTTTTTGATTACATGGGTATGAATAGCCAAGACAGACATTCGTTTTTTGAGCGCTTGGGTATTAAACACCAGGGCGTACACCAAAACACAAGCCCTAGTTATAATGAAAAACATGATTATGGCCATGGTTTTGGCAACAGGTAATCAAACAATATAGCCTGACTCTGCAATGCTATATTAATAGGAAAATAAAATGAACAAAATAAAAACAATGCTATTGGTCTTTATAATTTTAGTATCTAGCGCGGTATTTTCAGATGAAAGCGGCGCCGATAAACGAGCAACTATTTATCTCGATGATGAAGAGCGTGCTATCGTTTTGGAAGAAATGAGAACGTTTTTATCAACAATTCAAAAAATAACACAAGGCATTGTTGCCGATGACATGGTGCAAGTATCGCACGCAGCGAAAACCATGGGCAACAATGCCTCTGCCGGTGTATCATTATCATTGATATTTAAGCTCCCACTGGGCTTTAAACTACTTGCAGCAGACACACATCAGAAGTTTGATGAAATTGCAATAGACGCAAGTTCGTTTGCCGATCGAGAGCACGCATTAGAGCAAACCTCAGTATTAATGAAAAACTGCGTTTCATGTCATGCGACGTATCGGATAGACTTAGAAGAAGATTAGGTTGTAATTAGTAAATATAATAATTAATTGGAGTAAGATTTTATGAACTGGCGTCATCGTACTGAAAGAAAATTTGAGAGCTTTTCAGATCTTGTATTTGAAAATAGCAAAAAAACCATTGTGGCAATATTGTTGGTAGTTTTTGCATTAGGAAGCCAATTGCCACAGCTTACAATGGATACTTCAACGGAAGGATTCTTGCATAAGGCAGACCCTATGCGCCTGGCATATGATGATTTTCGTGACCAGTTTGGTCGAGATGAAAAGCTCTTGGTTGCTATTAAAACGGACAATATTTTTGATCTTGGCTTTCTAAATAAGCTTGAAAAATTACATAACCGTCTTGAAAATGAATTAACTGAATTTGGTGCACAAGATGTTAATTCATTAATTAATGCTAGAAATACTTATGGTAATAAAGACAGTTTAATTGTTGAAGATTTGTTTGAAGAGCTGCCAAAAAATCAAGCAGATATTAATCCACAAAAACAACGAGCACTCAATAATCCACTATTTGAAAACTTACTTTATAGTAAAGATCAAACTTTCACAACGATTGTGATTGATACACAAACCTATTCATCATTTGACGCCGATGGAAAATTGATTGTTGAGAGTGAAGAAGACGAATTTGCTGATGAAGATGAGACAGCTACACAGGTAAAACAGGTGTATTTTTCTGATGCTGAGAACACGGTTTTGGTTAAAAAAACCCAGGCAATTATTAAAGATTTCGAGAATACTGATTTTGAAGTATACCTCACAGGATCGGCAGTTATTGCTGGCACTTTAAAACAAAGCATGCAGGCAGATACCAAGAGCTTTGTACAAAAAATGGTGATCGCTATTATTATTGTTTTGGCGATATTATTTAAACGTGTATCAGGTGTATTTTTGCCGCTCATTGCGGTGACATTTACCATCTCTGTAACACTTTCGTTGATGGCCATGACTGGGACGCCATTCACCATTGTGACGCAAATCATGCCTTCATTTTTGCTTGCTGTTATCACCGGTGGCGCCATTCACTTATTGGCTGTTTTTTATAAAGATTTGGCAAAGTCTCAGGATGTAAAAGCCTCTTTAAATTATGCCATGGGACATTCTGGTCTTGCCATTGTGATGACTTCTTTGACGACAGCAGCAGGGTTATGGTCGTTCTCATTTTCTGAGTTATCACCCGTTGCAGATTTAGGTGTGTTTGCTAGTAGCGGCGTTATTATTGGGCTGTTGTTTAATTTGGTGTTGTTACCAGCACTAATTAGCGCCATGAATCTCAAGGCTAAATCAAGTGCGGAAGATGCCAAAGAACACACCATGATGGACACAATGTTATTAAGCATTAGTCGAATTTCAACAGGCTTTCCAAAAGCGATTATTGCCATTAGTTCGGTGACAATTATCGTGGCAATTTTCTTTGCATCACAATTAAGGTTTGAGCACTTTCCGTTGCAGTGGTTTCCTAAAGACCATACTTCACGCGTTGCGACTGAAGTGGTGGATGATAAACTTAGAGGCTCAGTAACGCTGGAAATAATTGTTGATACCGGTAAGGATAATGGCCTGTATGATCCAATGATGCTGAACAAAATTCAGAATGCTACTGACTATCTAAACAGCATTCAAACGCCAACTTTTTTTGTGGGTAAGACGCTTAGCTTGGTAGATGTTTTAAAAGAAACTAACCGAGCGTTAAATGAAAATAAAACAGAATTTTATAACATTCCTCAAGACAAAAATTTGATTGCTCAAGAGTTGTTCTTGTTTGAAAATAGTGGCAGTGATGACTTAGAAGATTTTGTAGATTCGAGTTTTTCTAAGGCTAGAATTACTGTGAAAATCCCGTATATTGATGCGCTAGAATACAACCAATTTGTTGATCAAATACAGTTACGTCTTGATCAAGAGTTTAAAGGTGTGGCCACTGTTTCTTTAACAGGGATAGGATTATTGCTATCGGTCATTATGGAAAAGGCAATCTCCTCAAGTGCGTTAAGCTATCTAATCGCTTTCGGATTGATTTCTATTATGATGGTGCTGTTAGTTGGCAATGTCAAAATTGGATTAATTAGTATGATTCCAAACATGTTGCCGATCTTATTCTTATCAACTATTATGGTAATTTTCGATATGCCACTAGACATGTTTACTATGCTAATTGGCGCAATTGCACTAGGCTTAGCAGTAGACGATACCGTGCATTTTATGCATAACTTCAGGCGCTATGAGCTTGAATATAACGATGTTGATAAAGCGGTAAGGCTCACACTGATGGGTACAGGCCGAGCGATTGTCGTTACTTCAATTGTATTGTCTGTCGGATTTTTAGTGCTGCTATCCGCTTCAATGAGCTCCATGTTTAACTTCGGCGTACTAACGGCGAGCGCTATTTTTATCGCTTTACTGGCAGACTTTTTCTTGGTGCCGGCCATCATGAAACTCATGATTCACAAAAAAGGAGATTTGTAATGAACAAATTATTATTAAGCGCAATTGGCGCATCATTGATTACGACGAGTGTTTTTGCTGGTAATCAAGCCAAAGACATTATGGAAAAAGTGGATGCTAGAGATGATGGCTCTAGTTTGATTTCAACCATGAAAATGACACTGATCGATAAAAATGGAAAAAAACGTAATCGACAAATGCGTACTTTTTCTAAAGACATTAACGCCAATACTGAGCACAAAACTATTTTCTTTTTATCGCCTAGCGATGTTAAAAACACTGCGTTTTTAACTTACGATTATAGTGCTGACGATAAAGATGATGACCAGTGGATGTACTTGCCAGCGCTGAAAAAAACCAAGCGTATTCCAGCAAGTGATAAGGATGCGGCATTTATGGGTAGTGATTTTTCTTATGCAGACATGACTGATAAGGAGCTAAATGATTACACATTTAAGCTGGTGAAAGAAACAACTATTAAGCGCAAAGAGGGCAAAGTACCTGTTTGGAAAATTGAGTCAACGCCTATTAGTCAAGCAGTAATTGATGAAACTGGATACACCAAAAGCACACTCTATATTCGTAAAGACAACCATGTACTTACTCGTGCTAAATTTTATTTGAAGAAAGGCTCAAGAGTTAAATATATGGACGTTCGTAAGCTTGAAGAAATTGACGGCATTTGGGTGGCCATGCAAACTACCATGACCACCAAGCAAGGTAAAAAAACACTGCATAAAACCATTCTGACAAATTCTGATGTTGAAGTCAATAAAGAAATTAATGACGACATATTTACTATTCGCACGATTGAAAAAGGTTTGTAAAGTATGAAACTGTTAGTAACCAGTATGATGCTAGTGATGTCTTTAAGTGTTAATGCGGAAGACGGCTTTGACGATGAAGGCTTTGATGACGAAATAATAGAGGTTGTTGTTAATAACGCACCAGAGTCAAAAGGTGTTTTATATGGATCAATCGATATTGAGGCTCATCACAATATTGGCAATAACAAAAACCTGTCATCATTAAAAACTTTGGTGGATGTAATCGGTGAATACAAATTTGATAATGGCGTTAAAGTTAATGGCAACTTAAAGGGCTATCATGATTTTGTGTATGATCTGGAAAATCGAACGATTCCTAATGGCTATGAAAACGAAATTAACCTAAATGAGCTCAATATTGAGCTTGAAATATCCCCAAATTTGGATTTTAAGACAGGAAGGCAGATCGTAGTATGGGGAAAGTCGGATTCGATTAGAATAACGGACATTCTTAATCCATTAGACAATCGCACTCCTGGATTGGTCGATATTAAGAATTTACGACTGGGCCGAACCATGAGTAAGCTGGATTATTATTTTGACAATCTAAATTTGTCAGTTATTGCTTTGCATGAAAATCGCTTTACTAAGAATTCGATGCAGTATTCTGACTTCAAACCAACCGAAGCCAATAAATCAACCAGCAAGCCCAAGGATTCTTTAGGGAATACGGGAGTTGCGCTGAGTTTAACCGGTGCATTCTCTGGCTACGATCTAGGGTTGTATTTTGCTGATACTTATATTGACAAGCCTTATTTGGTAGAAAGCAACACAATATTAAAATACGATAATAAATCAAAGATGCTGGGTGTGGCTTACAACAAAGCGATGGGTAGTTACTTGTTAAAAACTGAAATCGCTCATTTTGATCAAGTCAAATACAACGGGGTTAGCGATGCTAAAGCCAGAACAGATGCCTTGTTAGGTGTTGAGTATAGTGGCATAACTGACGGATCCATTAGTTATGAGGTTGCCGTAAGGAAAATTCATAAATACTCTAGCGCCATTAACATTAAGTCGAATGGCTATAAGCCAGAAGAAGAAATTCAACAAGCTTTGCGTTTTAATCAGTCTTATTTGAATCAATCGTTGGATTTAAGTGCGGTACTAAACTTGTTTGGCAGTCATGGTCAAGATGGCGGGTCTGCTAGAGTGTCACTTGATTACGCACTGGATGACCAGACCTCAATTAGTGGTGGTGTGATTGATTATATTGGCGGAGATAATTTAACGATTAATGCTTACAAGGACAACGATAGAATTTTTGCAAAAGTTAGTTATTTGTTTTAATGGCTGGGTTATGCCAGACAACGTATGATGATATAATAATATACAAGTTAAGCGTAATAATTAAAATTTTATGAGAAGAATGAATTTTTGGCCTGTTTTACTTGTTGCTGTATCAACCAGCGCAACTGCTTTTTGGGGTGGTAACAATGCCAACTGGTCGCCTTTTGGTGCCGGTACTGGCTACAATAATCAAGCGCCTTGGGGTGGAAGCTCTGACTGGAATCCTTTTGGCAGCAGTTCAAATTGGAGTCCTAGAAACGATGCGGCTAATTTAAGTCGTTATGGTGGTCGCCCAGATTCATTAATGCAATATAGAAAAAACCCGGCCTTTCAGCCGACTAGCCCTGTACCTAGTTTCCAAAACAGGGTTGAGCCAAGCAACTGGCTAACAGAAACGGATTTTGCTTCAACATTGCAGCAAGCCGATGACCAAGAGAAATCTTTTATCGTTGATGACTTTGCAGCCTTCGGCTTGTCAGATGGTTATGCACGCGCTAAGGCAGAGACATTTGGTATTGGCAGGGTGTTGAGAGACCATGCTTCAGAGCACACCAGCAATCTTTTTGGCGACACAGGCACTATTTATGGAAAACAAGGTTATGCACTTTCACCAGCTGCATCATCCACACGCAAGATCAACAATCAGTAAAGTATTTAAAACATGACAATAAAAACCAGCCTTTAGGCTGGTTTTTATTGTCTGTTTTTTGTGTTTAATCAATAAACCAAGGCATTTACATAATTTCCAAAATTTCCAAACCCTCATCCAAGCCTTACTAAAACTCCACCCAAACCCAGCTGTTTTTATACAAAAACCCCATTAATAGTCCGTTAAGAATCTTAAAATAAAGGCTTTTCACCCAGTTTCGATCGTTTTTTAAAGGTTTTCTAGCTTTTTTCAGCTGATTATCAAGCCATTTTGATTATTTCCAAACTTTTTTGGATTTGTTAAAATCCTTTTGTAGTAGGGTATTTGGAT
>Ga0209558_1000986_pt1 | contig 22186 bp, 22 predicted proteins | sample SaaInlV_150m_DNA_3_FD_184674 | JGI IMG/M metagenome (GOLD analysis project Ga0209558, IMG submission 184674) | Marine microbial communities from expanding oxygen minimum zones in the Saanich Inlet - Saanich Inlet SI074_LV_120m_DNA (SPAdes) (version 2) | ecosystem: Environmental > Aquatic >...
GCAACAGTTGCTGCCGATGCCCAATTGAGATCGACGTTTATTAATAATTTGATTGATATTTGTGATACCTATGGGTACGATGGTATAGATATGGATTGGGAATATCCTCAATCAAATGATGAACGCCAGAATCTAAATTATTTAATAGCAGAAATGGATTCATCTTTCAATGAGCATAATCCAAACTGGCTTATTACCATGGCTGTTCCTGTATCCAATTGGAGTGGTCAATGGTTTGATTTTTCTTTTTTACAATTTTATGTGGACTTTTTTAATGCAATGACCTACGATATGCATGGAAGTTGGACCAATGATGCGGGACATAATTCTCCATTGTATCAATCGCCGCCGGGAGACCCTGATGGCTCCTGTGAAACCGCTATGAATTATTTAATTAATACAAGAGGCATTCCAGAAGGGCAAATAAATTTGGGTTTACCTTTTTGGGGAAAACGTTATTATGCATCTGATATAAACGAATCTTTTACAGGCGATGTTGCTGATAAGCGGTACAATGAAATTACTAACCTAATCGGTAATGGTTGGGAATATAACTGGGATAATAATGCACTTTGTCCTTATTTAAGGAAAGATGATTACTCGAGTATTATAACTTATGATAATCCGGAATCCATAGGCTATAAGTGTGAATATGCAATTGAACTAGAGCTAGGCGGTGTCATGATTTGGGCGTTAGGATACGATGAGACAACTAATGGACAAGCATTAATTCAATCCATTGATGAATATTTTTTAGGTGTTGGCCATGATGATCCAACGATAGTTCCAAATAAACTATCATTAAAAGCATATCCCAATCCATTTAATCCCTCCTGTAGGTTTGAATTTGATCTGGGTCAGGCTGAGATGATTCAATTGAATATTTATTCAGTTACTGGAGAAAATGTGGTTACCTTAATCCATGAAAAATTAGATAGAGGGAACCATATTTATTATTGGAATGGAAAAAATGCGCGTGATAATTCTGGATCCAGTCTTTATTTTGCAGAACTTTTGGGTGAAAGATCAAAAATAGTTAAAAAAATAGTTTATTTAAAATAATATGAGTTATCCGAACTGGTCTGAGGTTGAAAAACGATTTTTTCAACGACAAGACATTCAAAAACAGACAACCAAAATTCCCTATATCCTCGTTGATAATTTTCCGGATCTTGGGTTTTTAACATCCTTACGATTTCTAGAATGGGTGTCTAAGAACCCGGAAGGTGTCATTAGTTTACCAACAGGTAAAACTCCCGAATATTTTATCAAATGGACTCATAATTTTCTCAGTAATTGGGATGACAAAGATCTTATTTATCTCAGAAAAGAAAATGGATTGGATATAGATCAAAAGCCTGATCTGTCCCGGCTCAAATTTGTGCAAATTGATGAGTTTTATCCCATGGACCCTTCACAACATAACAGTTTCTTTAATTATGTGAATAATTTTTATTTATCTGGTTTTGGAATATCACGGGAAAATGCGTTGTTGATCAATTGTGCAGAAATACCATTGGTCGATGCAAAACAATGGAAAGATATTTTTCCAAATAGCACGATTGACTTGACTCTGCGCTACAGGGATCCAAAATCTGAATTGGAAAAAATGCAGCAGAGTTCCATTTATTTGATTGATCAGTGGTGTACTGAATACGAGGAAAAGATACGAAATATGGGTGGAATAGGTTTTTTTCTTGGCGGTATAGGTCCCGATGGTCATATTGCGTTTAATGTTCGCGGATCAGATCATAATTCTACCACACGGCTCATGGAAACAAACTTTGAAACACAAGCCGCAGCAGCAACAGACTTAGGCGGTATCGAGATCAGCAAAAACAGGCTTGTGATCACAATCGGATTAGCATCCATTACTTTCAAAGATGATGCAGTTGCGATTATTACAGCTGCGGGGGAAGCGAAAGCATCCATTGTGAAATATTCACTGGAAAATTTGCCTGATGTAAAATATCCAGCTACGGTTTTACAGCGATGTGAAAATAGCAGATTTTACCTGACTCATGGTGCAGCAAAATTGCTCAACGATACTGAAAAAGAATATTGGGAAAACTCGAATTGGGATGATGTAAAGAAACAAAGAGCACTTCTACGACTGGCAAAAAGAAAAAATATCTTCGGGAAAAAATTATCCATCGATGATCTTGAACATGATTCCTTTTGTAAAACTATTCCTGGGCTGGGGGAAGGTACTGTGCCGGAGATTATAGAGAAAGTACATGCAAAAGTTCAGCGAGGAATAAAAAATGAAACAAATGAAATATATTACCATACAGGACCCCATCATGATGATATAATGTTAGGGATGATGCCGCATATCATTCATTTGATTAGGGAACCCAGTAATTCCCATCATTTTGTCAATATGACTTCTGGGTTTACATCCGTAACAAATGGATTTATAACGAATATTTTATCATTTACTTTAGAATTCTTTTTGCAGGGAAAAATACAAATGACAGATTTCCCTGATTTTTTTTCCGAAGGTTATAAATTAAAATGGGATAAGGACGTGTTTCATTATTTAGATAGTTTGGCGAAAGTAGACAAAAGTGAACAAAATCGAGCTTTGGCACATCGGGTTATTCGTGGTTTGATTAAGATTTATCCTATTAAGGATAAAAATGATTTAGAAGGCCGTATCAATTCTATAATTTCTGAATTAATGCATTGTTATGATGGAGAAAAAAACTCTGTTGAAATCCAAAAATTGAAAGGGATAATTCGTGAATATGAGGAAGAACTGGTTTGGTCCAATTATGGTGTTCGTGTTCAGGATATATATCATCTTCGATTAGGATTTTATACGGGTGATATTTTTACAAAATCCCCCGAACGGAATCGAGATGTCTTGCCTATCCTGAAACAACTAAAGGAAATAAAGCCTACCGTTATTTCTTTAGCACTTGATCCGGAAGGGAGTGGGCCAGATACCCATTATAAAGTGTTACAAGCTATTGCTGACGCAGTTCGAATCTGGAATGATGAAACAGATTTATCTCATTTACGGATTTGGGGATATCGAAATGTCTGGTATCGGTTTGATCTTGCTGAAGCGGATCTGATCATTCCTGTAACTTTGAATTCCATGGCGATCATTCAATCCACTTTTATGAATTGCTACTTAAGTCAACGGGATGCATCTTTCCCCAGTTTTGAATTGGACGGCCCTTTTTGTGACCTTTCCCAAAAGATCTGGGTGGAACAGCACCAGGATTTGCAATTAATGCTAGGTCGGGACTATTGGTATCAGAATAAAAACCCTCACCTTCGGGCAGTACATGGGGCAGTCTATTTAAAAGAAATGGATGTGGAAACGTTTCTTACTGTTGCACGAAAATTGAAAGATTCTATGGAAGGATCCACGCTTTCACCCTAATAGGAATTTTCTTCTCCAACAGATTGATTAATGATTTCAGCTTCTTGGACTATTTGTGCCAAATTAAAAATATAATAAACAGCTTTTTTTAATTCATCTTCCGAGCAGGAATAACAGGATCCTTTGGGTGGCATTACACCTTTTTCACCTGCCAAACCATTTAAAACACTGCTATATATATGGTCGAAACCCTTTGCTGCAAGTTTGTCAAAATGGACTTTATCTAGCACGGAAGCGCCACCCATGGAACCATACATGTGGCATCGAAAACAGGTGGTAACCCATACGGATTCACCCACAACTAAATCTTTAGGAGATATTTTTTTGAATTCTTCAGATTCATAAATATTCACAGGTTCTTTGGAACATCCAACCATAAAAAGATAAGTAAAAAATAAAATTGTTCGTTGCATGAGTTTCCTTATTTTTAATATTCTCATAACTCAATTTAATATCTCTCATCGCAACAAAAACAATAAATGAAAACAAGATATATTATTTTTATTACCCTTATCACTGCTCTATTTGGGCAGGATAATGGATTCGTAAACAGGAATTTTCATCTTGGGTTAAAAGGTGCACATTATACATTCTTTAAATCACCAGGTAGAGCTGTCCTAATTTCAGGTGGATTGGGTGCAATTGTCGCACATCAATTTGATGCTAAAATGCAAAAATGGTTTTTAGAAAATCAACCCTTGCCTGAAGAGTTAAATAGATTTGGTGACACCTACGGAAATTTATATTCAGGGATTATTGTTTTAGCAGCATCAGCAATTACATCCCAGAGAAACCAATCTCTTCGTCAATTTGAATATGCATTTGCAACCCTTGGTGCCAATGGAGTAACAACAGTTTTAATGAAGGAAATTTTCAGAAGAGAAAGACCTAACGGCTCAAATCATCGATCTTTTCCATCAGGGCATGTTTCACATAGTTTTGCTACCGCAACCATATTTAAAGAATTGTATGGATGGAAGATGGGAGTTCCTGCTTATGGAATCGCTACAATTGTTGCTATGAATCGGATGCAGGATAATAAACATTATTTCAGTGATGTGATTTTTGGTGCCAGCCTGGGAACAGCCTTTGGGATGGGATTTTCCCAAGCTTATTTAAATGAGAGAATAGAAATGAGTTTTAATTGGGTGAAATCAGAAATGCAGTTTTCTTTGTTATTTTAGCTTTCTATTTCTCGTGAAGTCGGTGGACTTCACTTAATCAATAATTAAAATGGGGACTTCCCTTAATTAGTCAATCGCGCTATGAAAAAATCACCAGTTTCAGTTCACAGATTCGTTAATTACCTTGCACTAACTCTATTGAACGCCCGATTTAAGAATATCGTGAATGTGAACAATCCCGTCTGGTCTTTTTAATCTCGAATCCGAATAAACAAATAAACTTGTGATGGAATGTTTTTCCATGAGTTCCAATGCGGAAATCGCTAAAGTATCAGCAGTGACTGACTTAGGATTTTTTGACATTAAAAATTCTGCAGTTTGATCAAAAAGATCATTCCCGCTATTTTCCAATCCACGACGAATATCTCCGTCTGTAATAATGCCAACCATTTCATCCTTTTTATTCAAAACACCTGTCATGCCCAAGCCTTTTTCAGAAATTACAAGAAGCGCTTCTTTAATACTTGCGGATTGAAGCACAAATGGAATATAATCGCCAGAATGGACCAATTGGTCTAAGGTTAACAAAAGTCGTTTTCCTAACCGACCACCGGGGTGGAGCTCGGCAAAATCTTCTTTATTAAATCCACGGATTTCCAAAAGAGAAACTGCTAAAGCATCACCCATGGCCAAAGTTGCTGTGGTGCTGGCGGTGGGTGCTAAATCCAAAGTACAGGCCTCTTTTTCTACAGAAGTGTCCAAATAAATATCAGATCGTTTGGATAAAGTGGAATTTTGCCGTCCAATCATTCCGATGATAGTTATGCCTTTTTTGCGAAGAGTGGGAAGAATTTGAATGAGTTCCATAGTTTCACCGCTATTGGAAACAATGAGCACAATGTCTTCTTTAGTAATCATGCCTAAATCGCCATGGGTAGCCTCAGCGGGATGAACAAAATGAGAGGGCGTTCCGGTGGATGCCATTGTAGAGGCAATCTTTTGCGAAATGAGTCCCGATTTCCCCATTCCTGAAACAATCAGGCGTCCTGAACATTGTAAAATTGACTGAACCGCTGATTCAAATTTGGCGTCGATACGATTTCCCATGAGAGAAACTGCCTCAGCCTCAATCTCAATTACTCGTTTTGCGACTGATTGAATATTTGAAGAATTCATAAGATAAAATTTAATACCATTCTGTTGTTTGCCTGATTAGTTTATACACTTACATTATGAAAATAAATCAACAATTACAGTGGGATAAAGAAGAGATTTCTAATTTGGTGACCCATGGGCTTGGTGCGATTGCCAGCGCTATAGGCTTAGGTTATTTACTGTATTTTGCTTTCAATAAAGGTGGAATATGGGAACAGGTTAGTTTTGGATTATTTGGAATTACCATGTTGATTGTGTTTTTGGCATCCACAATTTACCATACCATTCGAACACCGAAATGGAAAAGAATATTTCAAACAATTGATCAATCTGCTATTTTCCTACTCATTACTGGATCTTATGCACCTTTTTGCCTTGTTAGTATGAGAGGGGTTTGGGGTTGGTCGATTTTATCTGTTGTTTGGGCTTTGGCAATCACGGGTATTTGTTTAAAATTCTATTTCAAGAATCGTATGGTAAAACCGTTTGTGTTTTGATGGGATGGTTGTGTTTGATTGCAATTCAGGAAATGATGGAAAAGATTCCTGAATTTTCACTTTTATTTATTGTGGTTGGTGGTGGATTTTATATGCTTGGAATTATTTTCTATCTTTGGGAAAAATTGCCGTACAATCATGCTATTTGGCATCTTTTTGTAATCGGCGGATGTGCCAGCCATTACGTTGCAGTCATTGATCTTATTTTATGAGTAAACTTATTATAGCAGGAATTTTTATTATGCCCTTATTCGGAAAATTACCAGTGATTGGAGAGTCAGCTCCCAATTTTTCATTAGAAGATCAAGATGGCAATTTGCGTTCATTGGTCGATTATAAAGAAAAAAGATTAGTAGTATATTTTTTCCCGAAGGCATTTACCCCAGGCTGAACTAAACAAGCATGCGGATTCCGGGATGAATCTGAAAAATATAATGAATTAGATATAGAAGTTGTGGGAATCAGTTTTGATTCTAAAAAAGCACTTATTGGTTTTAAAGAAAAGTTCAGAATCCCTTTTAACTTTTTGTCGGATAAAAATAGAGTTGTTGGAAAGAAATATGGTGTTAACAATTTTTTGTTTGCATCTCGAAAGACGTTTCTAATTGATGAAAAGGGAATCTTGATTCATATCATTGAAAATGTGAATTTGAATTCGCATCCGATGGATATATTGGAATTGTTTGAAAAAGTTAAAACTGGAGACTAAAAATTGAAAGTATCTATTGAATATTGTAGTATGTGAAACTACCTGCCTCGTGCTTCCAGTTTGGAAGCTGAATTAAAATCTAAATTTGAAGATATTGAAATCAAACTTATTTCTAGTGGTGGAGGTGTTTTTGAAGTTAGTCTGAATAGTGATCTAATTTTTTCAAAAAAAGGATTAAATCGATTTCCTGAAGATGGTGAAGTTGAAAAGTTGATTCGGGAAAACTTGAACTAATTTGAAAATAAACATAAATCATTCTGGTCAAGATCATACTATTGATTTGAATTCCGGAATTGATCTATCTATCCCAAATAGGTTTGATGGGAATTATCCAACATTTTATAGTGCATCGGCACCATCTGTACACCCGGTAGAAATTGGTGAATTTGTTGGGGATTTAAATCGGGGAGGAAGTTGCAACGTTAAAATTGCATCGTTGAATATCCATTGCACCGGGACCCACACAGAATGTATTGGTCATATCGACAAATCCGATACAATAATCACAGATGTTTGTCCGAAAGGATTTTTATTTTCCCAATTAATTACGGTTAAACCGGTTCAAAAATCGAATGTAAAAGAATCTTATCATGTTGAATGCGAAAAAGATTTTGTGATTTCAAAAGAATCAATCATTGGAAAAATAATAAACAAAACCGACACTCTAATTATTAGGACGTTGTTGAATGATACCGCCAAATTAAATTGGGATTATGATAAGAATCCTGCACCATTTTTTACGCACGAAGCTATCAAGTTTATCATAGAAAAAGGGATTAAGCACTTATTGGTGGATTTACCATCTATCGATAAAGCCGACGATGGTGGACAATTAGGAAATCATTATCGTTTTTTTGAAATTGGAAAAACAATTTCTGAATTACTTTTTATTCCTGATTCCGTTCAAGATGGCTTAGGATTTCTTCAAATTCAGATCCCAAACTGGGGACTGGATGCGGCGCCCAGTCGTCCTATCTTCTATCCAATTTAAATTATAATTAATTTAGTGAATTGTAGCATGTTGCAATATTATACTCCTAAATTGACCACCCGGTCATTATATAATTAATTATGATTTCACTCAATAACAAATTTGAACAATTACCTGAAGAGAAACAGTCACGGATAGTGAATGCTTCCATTTCTGAATTTGCAGAAAAGGATTATGAAACTGCATCCATGAATACGGTTGTTAATCAGGCGGGGATTTCAAAGGGATCGCTCTTTAATTATTTTAAAACAAAAAGTCTTCTTTATGACCATATTTATAAATTGGCTTTGGGAGAAGTGAAATCCTATCTCCGAAAAGTTCGGGATGAAACAGTTGATCTTCCTTTTGAAAAACGTTTATCAAAAATTGTGGATTCCGGTGTACAGTTTATTATAGAACATCCACGGTTAGCAAAAATTTATTTTCGGCTCATTTATTCCGCAGATTCTCCCAATCGTAAAAAAATAGTTTCGGAACTCCAAAAATTATCCAATGATTATTTAGGAGAAATTATTCAAGATGCCATGGATCAATCTGAATTAGATCCCAATCTGAATCAAGGAAAAGCCGTCTTTTTCTTGGATTCAGTTCTGAATCGTTTCTTGAAAGATTACCACGAAGCAATATCCCAAGGAGATGCAAACCAGTTTAATAGAGATGAGTGGGTGAAAGGGATAACAACATTATTTACAAAGGGACTTTCGTGAAACGCAAAGACGCTGAGTCGCAAAGACGCAGAGTCGCAAAGAATTTTAAAATGAATAAAAAACAAAATAAAGAATACCCATCCGTTCAGGAGATGAATGACGATCAACGCATAGGAATCGTGAAAGATATATTTGCATCCGTGACGGATAAGTATGATTTTTTGAATCGGGTATTATCCGGCCGGAGGGATGTGGCCTGGCGGAAGCGAACTGTATCAGAAATGCTATTTTTCAATACTCACCGATTTTTAGATGTGGCAACGGGAACGGGTGATCTCGCTTTGGATTGTGCCAATTCCTATCCCGATGTAAAAGTGGTTGGCGTGGATTTTGTCCAAGAAATGGTGAATAATGGATTGAAAAAAGTAGATACCCAAAACTTAAATAATCGCGTTGAATTAAAGTGGGGAGATGCCACAAACATTGAATACAAAGACAATTTCTTTGATGTAACAGCTATTGCGTTTGGGATACGGAATATTCCAGATAAAGAAAAAGTGTTGTCAGAAATGAAGCGTATTATTATTCCAGAAGGACAAGTGATGGTTTTGGAACTCACTACGCCGGAGCCGGGGTTTTGGAGGAGTATTTACAGCTTTTATCTTAATGGCATTTTACCAAAACTGGCAAAATGGTTTACAAAAAATCCTGCTGCATATGAATATTTAGCGGACTCCATTATGAATTTTCCAACTCGTCGAGAATTCCTGAAACTAATGGAATCTATGGGCTTGAAAAATTGTAAAGCAATTCCCCTGACATTTGGGGTTTGTACACTTTATATCGGTCAAAAATAAAGATTGCCACAAAAGATGCAAAATGCACAAAAAGATAAAATGAAATCATACTTTCAAGCATTTATGAATTTGAATACTTTAATGTAGAAACGCTCGAACACTTTAAAACGGAAACACCTAAAAGATTATGAATATAAATGAAGCACTACAAAAAATAAATGAATTTCAGAAGAATACTATAACGGGTGTATTGGGGATAGAAATTACTGATATTGGGTCGGATTATATCTGTGGTAAAATGCCCGTTGATGAGCGAACAATACAGCCCTTTGGATTACTTCATGGCGGCGCATCGGCTGTTTTGGCAGAATCATTAGGGAGTATTGCTGGGGGAATGCAGGTTAATCGAGAGACTCAAACTGTTGTGGGCGTAGAAATCAATTGTAATCATTTACGAAGCGCACGAGGTGGATGGGTTTTTGGAAAGGCAACGCCCATAAAGATTGGGAGAAAAATCCATGTGTGGAATATTGAGATTAAGAATGATGATGGGAAATTGGTGGCTGTGAGTCGGTTAACTTTGGCTGTGATTGATAAAAAATAGAAAGCGTTAAAGTAGAAAAGTTTTCATGTGTTTATGGAATTGAACACTCAAACACTTTAAAACCTTAACATCATTTAAAATGAAAATTAAAACAATATCAGAACAACAAATTTCTCTAAACAGTCTTTGGTCCGGGGTGATGGCTGAAAATGGCTCTGTTGCCGTTTGGCGGTGTCCAAGAGAATCAACGATCTACTTCTTAGGTGATTCATCTCCAGAACCGGCAAAAGGAAGGATTGATCTTCAGACAACTGAAATGGGATTTGTGGTGAGTCCGTTTATGAACCCGGAAGGGAATGAGACGCTGTTTCTAAAAGCGGATTTGTATGGATGGAAAACATATGATGGAAATTGGGAGATAGAAAAAGGTGAACCACGGGAACATAAAGATACAGGGAAAACTTTATTTCATTTAAATGCACGGCCTGATACGGAAATTTCTGGAGAAAAAGGTCACTTTATTAATATGGTGGAAAAGGGAATTTCTGCCATAAGTGAAGGTGAATTTGATAAGGTAGTGTCTGCCCGTACATATGACGAACCCCTTTCAGAAAATTTCAATATAATTGACCAATTTTATCGATTGGAAAAAGCGTACCCCGATGCGTTTGTTAGCTTGGTTTCGATTCAAGGAAAAGGGACGTGGATGGGTGCTACACCCGAACTATTGATTGATTCTTCTTCTCGGCATTTCAGAACAGTATCTGTTGCAGGAACTCAACCCTTTCCATTAGACAAAGAATTATCTGAAGCGGCATGGAACCAGAAAGAGATTGAAGAACAGGCCATGGTTAGTCGCTACATCATTGAACAATTCAAGACCATTCGATTGCGGGAATTCACAGAAACGGGACCCCGGTCTGTTCGAGCCGGAAATATGATCCATTTAAAAACTGAATATTCCGTGGATTTGGAAAAACTGCACTTTCCTGAATTGGGTACGGTGATGCTTCATTTACTTCATCCCACATCGGCCGTTTGCGGTATGCCAAAATTTTCTGCACTTCGATTTATTGCAGCCAACGAACATTTGAATCGTGAATTTTACAGCGGTTATTTAGGACCGGTAAATATGGATGGTATCTCGCGGCTTTATGTGAATCTCCGATGTATGCAAATTCTTCGGACGAGAGCTGTGCTTTATGCCGGTGCAGGGATTACCCATGAATCGATTCCGGAAAAGGAATGGGAAGAAACAGCGTTGAAATGTCAGACATTATTGGATGTGATGTATGGGAGCTCTTTACCACGGAGATACAGAGACACGGGGAACTAAATGGGAGATTATGTGAATTCTGTGGTTTTAAAAAACACTCAGCATATTTACGATTTGGTGATGCTCTGCGCCGAGTTCGGCGTGGAAAAAGCGGTGGTTTGTCCGGGATCTCGCTGCGCGCCTTTGCTCATTGGATTTGGAATGCATCCGGATATTGAAACTATTTCTGTCACGGATGAGCGATCGGCTGGATTTGTGGGATTGGGTTTAGCTCAACAATCGGGAAAGCCAGTCGTATTGGTTTGTACATCAGGAACAGCGGCGCAGAATTTTGCTCCGGCAGTTACGGAAGCATTTTACCAGCAAGTGCCCTTGATTATACTTACAGCGGATCGACCATCAGAATGGATTGATCAATGGGATGGGCAGACCATTCGCCAGAATAATCTTTATGTGGATCATGTGAAAGGTAGTTTTGTCTATGATAAAGAAAACACGGATGTATCCGAAATAGCATTGAATATGGCATTGGATGGTGGACAAGGACCGGTGCATTTGAATATTCCAATAGTTGAGCCATTTTATCCGAAATCGTTAGAAGATATTAGTTTTACCCCAGAGACGCAGAGAACACAGAGAAAAACAATTAAAAGTGTTTCTGAAGAAAATATTTACGAGTTTGAATCTATTTTAGAATCATCGGAGAAAGTGATCGTTTTGGGTGGGCAAATGGAGCCGAATCCTAAATTGGTTGAATGGCTCAATAAATTGGATGTGACTGTAGTGGGTGATATAATCTCAAATCTTCATGGGGTGGATGGTGTGATATATTCATCTGATTTACTCTTTAAAAATTGTTTAGCCACTAGCCTGCCGGCAGGCACGGCAAAAAGCACAAAATTCACAAAAGATTTAAAACCGGATTTTCTTATGACTTTTGGGCGGTCAGTGATTTCTAAAAATTTAAAACTTTTCTTGAGAAAGAATAAACCAAAAATCCATTGGCATATTGGGGAAGGGATGGTTGGTGACCCGTTTCAAAGTTTGTCTAGAATAATTGAAGTTGAGCCTATTGAATTTTTTAATAAATGGGTAAATGGATTAAACACTGAGACCCCGAAACAAGTCCGGGATGCAAGCACACAAAGTACACAGAGAAAAAATATTATTGCTATACTTCGACTCCGCTCAGAACAGGAAAAAGACACAAAAAGTAAAAAAAATAAATATTTAACTTTATTGTTAGATGCTCAAAAGAAAGTTGATGCGAAATACCATTCCATTTTGGGTAAATCTGAATTCAATTATTTCTCTGCTGTCAAGAAAGTGATTCAGGGTTTACCGAAGAACAGTGTGCTTCATTTAGGAAACAGTATGCCTGTTCGGATTGCCAATTTTGTTAGGTTGAAAGACTCAACTATAGATGTATGGTCTAATCGGGGTACGTCTGGTATTGATGGGGTTGTGAGCACTGCGGTTGGTCATGCGTTGGCAGAGCCAAATCGGAAACATACTTTAATTATTGGCGATTTATCATTTTTCTACGATCGGAATGGGTTATGGCTGAATCATGAATTTCCAACGAATCTGCAAATCATCATTTTGAATGATTCGGGTGGTGGGATTTTTAATATGATTCCAGGTCCATCAGCACAGGGAGAAATAACAAAATTATTTACGACGCCCCATAATCGAAGGGCGGTACTTACGGCACAGGAATTTGGGTTGGATTATCGGTCTGCATCATCATTAGAAGAAATCACGGGCTGGCATTCGGGCATTTTAGAGATATTTACAGACATGAAAACAAATACCGAAACATTTAAAAACTTAACCACGGAGACACCGGATCACGGAGAAAAATAAAATCTGTGATTGAAAAAAGGAGAATATTATGAATTGGAAGCAGAATTGGGAAACTATTAGAGAATACAACGAAATCACCTTTGAGTTTTTTGACGGGATTGCCAAGATTAGTATCAATCGGCCGGAAAAGCATAATGCATTCACACCGAGAACCGTGAAGGAAATGATTGATGCTATGAACATATGTCGTGATGACGAAAATATTGACGTTATCATTTTTACGGGAGAAGGTGGCAAAGCTTTTTGTAGTGGCGGTGACCAAGGAGTGCGGGGGCACGGTGGTTATGTGGGTAAGGATGAAGTGCCGCGGCTTAATGTACTTGATCTGCAAAAACAAATTCGTTCCATCCCAAAAGTAGTCATTGCAGCCGTGGCGGGATGGTCCATTGGCGGCGGACATGTTCTCCATGTGGTATGTGATTTAACGATTGCGGCAGAAAACGCCATGTTTGGTCAAACGGGGCCGAAAGTGGGATCCTTTGACGGTGGGTTCGGCGCATCCTATTTAGCCCGAAGTGTTGGACAAAAGAAAGCTCGGGAGATATGGTTTCTCTGTGATCAGTATAATGCTCAGCAGGCATTGGATATGGGGTTGGTGAATACGGTCGTGCCATTGGATGAATTGGAAGATACATTTATTGAATGGGCGAAAAAAATTCAAGAGAAATCACCTTTGGCGATTCGAATGTTAAAATCATCCTTTAATGCAGAATTGGATGGACAAGCGGGAATCCAGGAATTGGCAGGGAATTCTACCTTACTTTATTACTTATCTGATGAAGCGAAAGAAGGGCGGAATGCCTTTGTGGAAAAACGTAAACCGGATTTTTCGAAGTATCCCAAGTTTCCCTAAAATGAAACACGGAGACACGGAGAGCACAGAGAGAAAATATATAAATATGAATAAATGGATTAAAGCTTTTCGTCTTCGAACTTTACCGTTAGCATTTTCCTGTATCATCATGGGTAGTGGATTGGCTTATGCTAGCGGACAATTCAATCTCGCTGTTTTTATATTGGCTCTGACCACCACACTCTTTCTTCAGATTTTATCTAATCTCGCCAATGATTTCGGCGATTTTGTAAAAGGTATAGACAATGACGATAGAGTTGGTCCGGACCGAACCATGCAATCGGGACTCATTACCAAAAGTGAAATGATAAATGCTATGTGGGTGATTGCATTTCTATGTTCCGTCTTTGGTGTTTGGCTCATTTATGAAGGCACTCTTGGGCTTGACCTAAAGAAAGCGGGACTTTTTGCAATCCTTGGACTTACCGCAATGGGCGCTGCGGTAAAATATACTATGGGAAAAAATCCATATGGTTACGCGGGATTGGGTGATATTTTTGTTTTCCTTTTCTTTGGGTGGCTTGGTGTAATCGGCTCATATTTTCTTCATACACATACGTTGAATTTGGAATTATTTCTTCCAGCTTCTACCATTGGATTATTTACCACCGCCGTCCTAAATATCAATAATATGCGGGATCATGTAGCGGATGAAAAATCAGGTAAAAATACATTGGTGGTGCGAATTGGGATTGGAAAAGCGAAAACGTATCATCAATCATTAATCTATGGCGGATTAATTTTAGCGTTGGCATTTGTGATTCCCAGTTCAAATTATTTTCATTATATATTTTTAGTAATTGCGCCATTATTTATTGGATTTGTTTGGTCCATTAAACGTCGATCCGATTTTGAGAATTTTGATTCTTTTCTGAAAAAACAGGCTATTGCGACATTTCTGTTTACTGTGTTGTTTGTGGTGGGTTTGAATTTATAAATGAACCACGGAGACATAGAGACACGGAGAAAATATCCCTTACGATTTTGCTTTAAAATGAAATGAAAGTTAATTGGTCAAAAAGAACCCTGAATTTTAAACTGCCAGTCGGTACATCTCGCGGTGTAATGAAAACACGGGATGTTTGGTTTATTTCTTTATCTCAAGGTGGAAAAATTGGAATCGGCGAATGCGCACCATTGCTCGGTTTGAGTTTAGATAATTTTAATCAAATAGAGAAAAAGCTGGATGAAATGTGCAAAAATCCGAATTTATTTATAAATGATTTATCTCAATTATCAGATTTTCCTTCCATTCGGTTTGGATTGGAAATGGCTTATTTAGATTTACGAAACGGTGGTGGGCAAAAGTATTTTGACGATTTCAAATCAATCAATATCAATGGACTCATTTGGATGGGTGATCCGGATTTTATGACGAACCAATTAGAACAAAAGTTGTCGGAAGGGTGGCATTGTATCAAACTAAAAATCGGTGCATTGGATTTTGAAAAAGAATTGGAAATCTTACAATCTATTCGATCACGATTTAATCGTAATGAATTAGAATTACGGGTGGACGCCAATGGCGCATTTAATAAGAATGATGTAAAAGAAAAATTAGAACAATTATCAAAATTTGATCTTCATTCCATAGAGCAACCCATTCAAGCGGGCCAATGGGATATATTATCGGATTTGTGTAAAACATCACCAGTCCCAATTGCCTTGGATGAAGAATTGATTCCATTGATCAATAAAAAAGATAGAATCGAAATGATGGATAAAATTAATCCACAATATCTCGTTTTAAAGCCCAGTTTGTTGGGTGGATTTTCTGAATCTGAAAAATGGATTTCTTTGGCGAAAGAGCGAAATATTGGCTGGTGGATTACTTCAGCTTTGGAATCCAATATTGGATTGAATGCTATTGCACAATGGACGGCCAAAGTGAAACCTGATGGATTTCAAGGATTGGGAACGGGGCAACTTTTTACGAATAATATTCCATCGCAGTTAAAAGTAAAGTTTGGAAAACTCTCTAAAGAAAAATTGCCAATATGGAATGATGTAAATAAATTTACTTCTGAATGGTACAATGAAAAGGATTTCATGGAACTCCAAACTTCCGGTTCTACGGGAAAACCCAAATCCATTTCTGTAAAAAAAGAGTGGATGAAAAACTCAGCCCAACTCACTGGGAAAACATTTGGGTTAATCGAAGGTGATTCCGTGCTGCTTTGCATGTCCATGAAATATGTGGCGGGAAAAATGATGGTTGTCCGTGCAATTGAATTGGGATTGGATTTGAAAGTGGCAGAACCGTCATCATCTCCGCTAAAAGATTTTGACGGTCAAATAGATTTCGCAGCTATGGTTCCATTGCAATTGGAAAATTCCATTGATCAATTAGAAAAAGTAAAAATATTAATTGTGGGTGGTGGGAAGGTGAATTCAAAATTGGTGGAAAAACTTCAAGGTGTCTCAACGCAGATTTATGAAACTTACGGCATGACGGAAACTTTAACTCATGTCGCCATTAAGGCATTAAATGGACCAAATCAATCGAAGGTTTTTACTGCTTTTCATGGCATCCAGTTTGATATCGATGAGAGAGATTGTTTGATGGTTTATGCACCTATGTTGAATCCAGGGTCAATTGTGACAAATGATATTGTTGAATTGATTGATGAAATATCTTTCCGTTGGTTAGGACGTTATGATAATATTATTAATTCCGGTGGTGTCAAAATTATCCCAGAAGTGGTGGAAGCAAAATTGGTTTCGGTTATTTTAGATAGACGTTACTTTATTGTTGGTGAACCGGATAATAAATTGGGTGAAAGAGTTGTACTTTTTGTTGAAGGGGATGAGATTAATATTTCTTTGGATTCATTAGAGAAATATGAGCGGCCGAAAGACATATATTTTATACCAAAGTTTGTAGAGATTAAATCGGGAAAAGTGAATCGAAGGGAAACAATAAAAATGATTAAACTATGTGGAAGATAGAAACTTCCGAAAAGTTAGATTAATTTGACTTTTTCTTAACAAACTTTTTATATAAATAGTAAGGCAATACACCAACAAGTCCCCAAAACAAAAATTTTAATTTCGCCAAATTAAACTAGGGACTTGATAATGTATCAATTCTCATTTATTAACTAGTTCCAAGATATACAATTACTGTAGCAAGGGTACCTATTCCAGCACCCATATTAAATTTTCCTTTTCTGGTTTTTTTCACATAGTCCTTGTAACCATTTTCGAATTGTATTCTTTGAGTAGTTTCAAAATTGGATGTGTAACGATGAGGAACATCTGCTCCTTGGCCTGAAACTACAAGATAGCCTAAGCCCCAGCCAATTAAACCAAGAATGAATCCACTAGCTAATCCACCAACGACAGCACCACCTCCAGTATAATCTCGCTCAGCTGCGGCTTGTCCTTCATAGTAGTAGTCCTTTGTTTGGCCAAATGCGAATGTTGATGGCAATATCATGGAAAAAACCAAAAATATCGCGATCACTTTTTTTGTTCGTCTTGTCTGAGTATACACCATAGTGTCTCCTTTTGTTTATTTAACAAAATTGAGACGGTAGGAGGGAGTTCGCTTAACGAAAACCCCTTGAAACGCCTCAAGTGGTAATCGCGAAACAACCGCATTGATTTAATTCCAAAAGGAAAGCGTAATCAAGGGGCAGTTATGCCCACATGATTATCCTTTTGGAAGTCACGGTTTTAGTCCGGAATTAGAATCAATTCAAATAGCAGTTGTTTCGCACCAGCACTTTACAAAATATTTTATATATTTACAAATTGAATTACCTTACTTTTCAGTAAAGAAATCGGGGAAAGTTCGTCGGAAGGAAACGCTTAAAATTTTGAAACTATTCAAATAGTTAATTCTTTGATTGGATAATTAACCCACGACTTAAGTCATGGGTTAGAAACTGTCCTAGATAAACCGTTTTAACGGTTTATCTAAAAAGTCATACCTACTCAGAAAACTCTAATCGATTAATAAATTTCATCACGGCTTGCCACATCTAAGGGAATAATCAAATTATCTTTTATAACGAAATGAAGTGTAATTCGGTATTGAAGATTGATTGAAACTGAATGGAGATCTTTTAATTCCCCTTTTAGACGGTGGAGCCGAAGGGAAGGGTGGCGTCGCTTAAATCGTTTAGATTTTTTGAAATTGAATCTCAAAGATAGAATCAGGTAAAATCCTTTGACAAATCACACTTTATTTAATATAAATCAATTCTATTTCTTGACACGCAGTCTAGTTTTACGTAATATACTTACGAGCAACTTACGAGTCTATCGAGAGTTAACGCAAAGGCGCAAAGAATTAAAATGAAAAAAGAAGATTTAATTAGTAAAAACATTATTCGTTGTGCAATTGAAGTGCATAAAACTTTAGGTGGTCCTGGTTTGTTGGAATCTGTGTATGAAGAAGCTTTAACTTGGGAATTGAAACAAAACCACAAGGTGGATAGGCAAGTTGAATTACCTATTATTTATAAAGGTCAAAATATTGGGAATCCGCTTCGAATTGATCTTATTGTAGATGAATCAGTCATTGTAGAATGCAAAGCCATATCAGAACATCATTCTATTTTTGAATCACAAGTATTAACATATCTCCGTCTTACTGAATTAAAACTGGGGTTAGTGCTTAATTTTGGTCAGCAGTATATAAAGGATGGAATTCATCGTGTTGTTAATGGCTTATAGTCACTATCAAAAAGGAACTTGGCGTCTTTGCGTTAAAAAGAAGGAGAATAAAATGAGAAAGAAACTTAAACAAAAAAATCCATCATTGGCCGTTATTCGAGCCATTGCTCGATTAAATAATTATGCCCATCAGAAAACCGCTCAATCTATTGTTTGGGATGGGAAATCTATAACACAATATTTATCCGTTACCTCGTGATGAAACCTCTGTCCCCAAAACTAAAAAAATTCCTGGAATTTGTTCAGCGGTTTACGTTGATTCATGATCAATCTCCATCTTATGAAGAAATTATGGCAAGTTTAGGTTTTGGTTCATTGGGGACAGTGAACTGGTATGTAAAGACCCTGGAAGATGAGGGTCATCTTTCTCGTATAAAAGGTCCCAACGGCAAGCGGGCGCTCACCTTGATCCACAAGGAGCACGCCACACCTACAACTACAGCTCGTTTGCCGTTGTTGGGCCTCATTGCTGCGGGAGAACCCATTGAAGCGTTGGAAAACCCGGAAATGGTGGATGTGCCTCCATCGTTATTACATCCAGATAATTATGTGCTCCAGGTGAAAGGAGATTCCATGATTCAGGAGAATATTCATGATGGTGATTTTATTGTTGCTAAAAAGGCAGTCACAGCCAGATCCGGGCAAATTGTGGTGGCGTTGATTAATGGAGAAGCCACGCTGAAATGTTATGTCCCCAAAACAAATTGCGTTGAGCTTCATCCCAGAAATCCAGATTTCCCAATTATCACAGTGAGCTCTCAAGACGATTTTCATATTAATGGTGTGTTGCTTTATTCTTTCAGGAACTATTTCAATTAAATTATTTAAACACAGATGATTTATTTACGACTAGGATTTAATCAATTTGACTATGTTCTACAAACAAATTGAATTAGGTATGATAAATAATCGTAAAAATATTCAACACCTAAGGCGTTGGGCTGTCATTTATTTTTCTTTCTATAAATATGCGACGCTTACGGAGTCTCATACATACAAGAATTTCGTAGGGATTATATGTTTATAGAACAAGGAATAATGCAATACACGAACCCCATCGGGGTTCAACAAAATGGTATCAATAGCTTACAATTCAGTTCATTTTTAGAAAATATCTCCATCAATTTTAATGTACCGCTTGTGAAGAATGGGATTAAACGCATGGTCAAGTGAACCTTTTAACCCCTTGGAGTTCACAGTGTCCTTTGTGTTTAATAACGATCAAGATATTTTCCATATTCGCCTCAAGGAGTTAGAACTCCAGGCAGAGCGAATCGTAGATCCGGGATTAAAAACACGCCCGGTGGCTATTATTTCATCGCCTCATCCCAGTGGAACCATTGTATCCTTATCTCCGGAAGCGGAAGAAGAAGGACTTTTCCACGGCATGAAGGTTTCCATTGTTCGGAAAATGAGTCACGGTGTCCAACTTTTGCCTTACAATCAATCTCTCTATGCCAAGGTGAATCGTTATGTGTATCAATCTATATCTATGTTTACACCTATTGTTGAACCAGAGGGTGTTGATGGATTCTATCTTGATATGAGTGGAATGCGAGCCATACGGGGTCATGTTCAAAATACAGGTCTTTCTATTATTCATCGGATCCAAGAGCAGACGAGTCTTTCTGGGGTGGTTGGAATCAGTGTAAATAAACTGGTGAGCCGAATTGTTACATCGGTGGTGCCGGAAACGATTCATGAAGTTCAGGGCGGGAATGAGGCCAAATTTTTATCCCCGTTGAAACCGCTAGTTTTGCCCACAGTGAAAGAAAAGCCTGTTCATCGTTTACTTCGATTTTTATGGGTAGAACAGGTGAGTCACATCCAATCTATGGTAGGGCAGCCCGATGAATTTCGGACATTATTTGGCATGTTTTCTGTCCAATTGGCTCGGGAAGCAAAAGGGCAGGATTCATCTATAGTAAAGCCGCCTCAACTTCGGGATCATATTTTAGAACAGACTGTTTTGCCCGAAGATACGAATGATGAAATGGTACTCCATGCCATCGTGAAGGATTTAGCAGAACAAGTGGCATTCAAACTCCGGAAACGTCATCAGTTGGCAGATAAAGTTCGCTTGGAGATTCATTATACCGATGGGCACCAACGACATCGAGTGGGGAAAATAAAAGGAATTGACGATAGTTCCGTTATTGCAGTCTGTCGGCGATTGTTTGATAAAGCCAATGAGCGGCGAAATCGTGTTCGCACCATTTTAATTGATGCCTGTGAATTTCGGCCTTATGTAGATCAGGCGAATCTATTTATGACAGAAGCAAGCCGGAATATGGCCGTATCGAAAGCGGTGGAAAAGGTTCGATTGAAATATGGTGTTCGAAGTCTGCAAACTGCCGATGTGTTTCAGGCATTGGGGCGGGTATGACACCAAATAAATATGTAAAACGTAATAGTCACCAATTACATATTTGCGTTTTATCATTAACAGAATTTTCAACCGTTTTTGACTCAACACTTCGATGTCGATTATAAGTCACGATTTGCAATGACAGTAGAGCGTAAATGTTCATCCACCTAAATACCCATTCTGTCTATTCGCCCATGCGGGGACTTTTGTCCTTGCCGGATCTTATGAATTTATCCCGATCCAACGGTATAGATACATTAGCTCTCACCGATGTGAATGGTATGTGGGGATTTATTCGATTTGTTCAGCATTGCAAGGATGCTGGAATTCGTCCCATCGCCGGCACTAATTTGATTACCGAAAAAGATGAAGTCATTCTCTTGGCGGAAAATCAATACGGTTATGAAAATATGTGTCGCGCTGTATCCGCCGTCCATGATAATCCCAATCAATCAGTCGTTGATATTTTGGAAAAACGATTGGCGGGACTTTTCATTCTGGCTCACGATGAATTAACATTAAAGAAATTAATTAAGATAATACCGGATACGCACTTATTTATAGAGTTACGTCCTGGAGACCAAGAGTCACTTGCGAAGAGAATGGCCAAAGAATTAAAGTTGGAAATGGTAATTACAGGGGACGTTTATTTCAGATCGCCAAGCGACCATGATGCCCATATAACGCTTCGCGCCATTGAGAATAATACCACGCTGGAGCAGTTGAACATATCCGAATGTAAAACAGATCAACACTGGTTCCGAAGCGAAGCGGAGATGGTGACTCTTTTTCCCAATAGTCTAGATGCTTTAAATAATAGCCGATATCTTGCGGATCGGTGTAAAACCGACTGGACCTTCATTAACACAATTTTCCCGGGGTTATCCTTAAAAGAAACGCATGTGTCGAATAAGAGACTAAAAGATAAAGTTTATGCCGGTGCCAGGATTCGGTATGGAGAAGTAGATGAAACGATTCGCCAGCGCATCGAATATGAATTGGATCTCATTACGCAAAAAGGGTTTGCGCCTTACTTTTTAATTGTTCAGGATATTGTAACACAAACCCGTGCGACGATTGGCCGGGGATCTGCAGCCGCATCTATTGTGAGTTATTGCCTGTTTATCACCCAAGTGGACCCGTTGCGGTACACATTACAGTTCGAACGATTTATTCATCCTGAACGGGAAGATATGCCGGATATTGATGTGGATTTTCCTTGGGATGAGCGAGACGGCATTTTGGATTACGTTTTTAAGAAATATGGCAATGAGCGAAC
>Ga0209558_1001052_pt1 | contig 21501 bp, 18 predicted proteins | sample SaaInlV_150m_DNA_3_FD_184674 | JGI IMG/M metagenome (GOLD analysis project Ga0209558, IMG submission 184674) | Marine microbial communities from expanding oxygen minimum zones in the Saanich Inlet - Saanich Inlet SI074_LV_120m_DNA (SPAdes) (version 2) | ecosystem: Environmental > Aquatic >...
ATCATCTGACGCTAGGGGAACCAAAAGCATTTCACGCTCTTTTCTATAAGAACTGAAAAATCTCAAATCACCTAAAAGTTCACCAATGACGGGGACCGGACCCCCAAATCCGAGGTCTATATTATAATCTGGCCCAGTTCTTACGGGAACTTTCCTGTGTTCGTAAGCAAAAACTTTTTGAGCCCCGGCCGGCGTTAAATCATTAGAAGCATCATCGTCCGACAGCAAGGTGCTAGAAATATTATTCCATCCTTCAAATAGAGGGTACTGATCCTGGACAGCTTGGCTCCAAGCCCCATTCTCCGTACCAGTCCAGCAAACGTCTTCGTCTAGATAGGGACGAAGCCACATACTGTTCCTATCATAGGGAGATAAACCAAAATGCTTGGGCGCGGGAGGGCTATATCGAGTCGTAATACTTCCTTGATAACGGTCCACCGCTCCTTCTCGGGTAATTATATTAATTAGGCCCGACCTGACCTGACCATACTCTGCATTAAACCCGCCTCTTTCAATTGATAATTCCTGGACAGCGCTTAAAGCGACTCTTGAGATAGGTTGATTGGTTCTAGGATCTCGCATGGTTGCACCATTAATTAGCAAAAGAAGCTCGCTACTTTCGCCCCCTCTGATCACTAGTCCATCTTCAATCCCAGCTTGTAATTCGATTGCATCTTCTACATTGGCTAGTGGAAGTTGTGCCAACTCTTCACCGGATAATGAAACCACACTTGTCGCAACATCTTTCCTAATAATATTTTGATTTGCTCTTACAATTACTTCATCTCCTTCTAAAACTTTTTTTTGCAGAACAATATCTATTGTTGAAGTTTGATCAATAAAAACCCTGACATCTTCCATGGTTACTTTTTTATATCCGATATATGAGATAATTACAGAAATATTGCCTGGTGGGATAAATAAAATAGTGAATAAGCCTTCTTGATCAGTCGCAGCCCCGAGTTTAGTCCCTACAATCTGAACATTAACGCCTATAAGAGCATCTCCGTTTTCATCTTCAATCTTTCCAGATATTTTGCCGGTCGTGCCACCAAAAAGAAAGGAAATTAAAAGAAGGAAACCTATTAAATAAAATGAAATATGTCGAATATGGGCTATCCTTTTCATTAATCAAGCTAATGTCTTGATGAAATGTACATCATTTTGAATCACTTTTTGAATAATCCCCCATACTTTATCCGGGTTTTCCGGGCGAAGCTTAGACATATGGGTACATGCATTATATCCCCAAAATCCGATGTCATTTACATTTCCAGATTGCATAATTTTAAATGCATCTTCTATTTCATTTTCACGACCACCTGGAATGGTAAAAGCCTGAATCCAAAGCTGCTCTTGCAAATTGTATTTTTTACATAATTTTTTAATGACGCTGACTGTTTGAGTCACATAGGGTTCAACATCCTGCTTATGTGCGATCCAATATGGATCGGTTCCAAATCTATTTAAGTTTTTTATAGATGCAACTTTTTCCCAGTTTTGGATGCCAGCAGAATAGGCTTGAGGCGGAATTAAACAAATGGCATTGTCCATCCCCTTTTGGTTTGTCACCTGAATACAGTGGTCTAAAAAATCGATAAGACTATTTTCACGAAAATCATTGAGCTCTTCACAATAGAATTCAGGATAGGCATTACCGGTTAAATCCTGGAACTTTTTTTTACAATAATTGCAAGCACACGACCAAGTGCCATTCTCTTCTTCTTGACCTATAAACCAACTGGCAATATACCAATGGGGCTCATCCCAAAGAATTTCATCTCCGCCTAAAGCGGCAACAGAGATAATCCAATCTTCAATCTTTTTTCTGAAATTTGGATTATTAAAACAGGCAACGGGCAACAATTTTCCCGTACTCAATAGCTGGTTATTTTCGGATTGATTATAGACCATATAAGAAAAGGCTTCACCACCAAAAACACCACCAACACCCCAAGGATCCAAAACTGCCTTGAGTCCCAATGATTTTGTGTCATCAACGATTTCTCGCATACTCTTCTCATAGTACATCCAATCATTTTCACTGTAGGTATGAACAACATAATCAAATCCGGAATCTTTTATGTCTTTTAAGTCTCGATAGACATGGTCCCGTATTCGGCTGCCAAAATAGCTTGTTCCGTAATTCATGATTAAATCTGAATCATCTTTTTAATTGGGTCAAAATAGTAAAATTAGTTAGTTTGTTTTCAATAAAAATTAACTAATTATTTTATAATTAAAAAGATGATTCTTGTTGAACTATCGGCACTTTGAAAAAGTCATCCAAAATTAAAGACGCAGCACCAATGGAAACAGAAAATGAGCCATATGGATGTTCGCCAAAGCGAACTGCTTGATTAGTAATATCCAGTGTATGAAGTTGCACTTCCCTTCGGATAGATTGAAGCAAAGGGGCTCCTACTCCGGCTATTTTCCCTGTAATCACAACCAATTCCGGATTTAATAATGCAATTGGTGATGCTATAGCTTTTCCAATTACATGACCCAATTTTTGAAAGTATTGGATAGCAACAACATCTTCAAGTTTAGCGGCATTTACCAAATGGTGTAGTGTGATTTTTCTAACTTGGTTTTGAAATTTATGAAAATAGGTTCCTTTAACCATTTTATGACGTAAGTGCCCAAGTATGCCAGTGATTGTAGGTAACTGCACATCTAACTCACCTGAACAAAATGAAAAACCATGATATATTTTACCGTTAATAATAATTCCCAATCCAAGGCCCCCCACTTCAGCCCCAACCTCAATCAATACAGTCATGAAATTATTAACACCGATAGCTGGCCCTACCCATTTTGCACCAATAGATGCAGCATTCGCATTATTTTCAACAAAAGTCGGGAATGAATATTTTTCCTTAAAAATTGATGAGATATCAAAATCAATTTTGGGTAGCAGATCTGTAATTTTAATTACGCCTGTTTGGTAATCAACAATTCCAGCTACTGCAATACCCATACCCAGAATCTTTTCGGTAGAAATACAACTTTTATATAATACTTCATTTACAGAAACTTCAATATTAGAGATCAAATCATTTTTGGTTCGTTTCGGTTTAAAAGTATTCACTGCCTTGTAAACTATTCGACCATCTAAATCCATTAGTACCGATGTGACTTCTCCAATTTCAACATCTACGCCAATGACATAAGCAACTGTATTGTTGATTCTCCAGAGAAAAGGTCGTTTTCCTCCTCGAGAGGTTGATTCACCTTTACCAATATTAACAATGAGATTTTTCCCTTCCAGTTCTTTTAAAAGGCTGGAAATCGTTGATGGGCGCATACCCGTCATTTTAGATAATTCTGAACCGGATATTTTTTGGTGTTCCCTAATTAAATTTAGAACTAGGTGACCATTAATACTCCGGACAAGTTTATAACTCCCTGTTTGGTATAAATGATTCATGGGATGAATATAAAAAAACTATTGAGTTAATTTTGAATAAAAATTAACTAACTGAATAATTTAATCATATTTTTTCTATTGTTTGCCACATTCAACAAATTCGAGACTTGATAATTTTAGTCCAAATCAAGCTGGAACTTTTATGTTTGTCCAGCAGTTCATGAGCTAACTGGGATTTATCCTATAAAATATGACCCCATTAAAACGGGGCTTCTCATCACTTGTTAAATAGTTTAAAAAATCCATATTCACTGTTTGTCCAAATTCTGATGAAGCATGAATCAAATTTGTTTGATCAATCAAATACCCTTCGTGAGCAATCACAATGCCCAACTTAAAATATTCTCTTTTCACAAAAGCTACGCCACAAACTTGTGGCAATTTTAATAAAATATTTTCATTTATTTTTTCAGAAGGGATAAAATAAATTGTTTCTTCCGATGACCAGTTTAGATCTAAAAATTCCGATCCATCCTGTTTTTTATTGAGTTCAATTTCAACTTTTTCTAAATCGTTTTCATGTGCAACAGATGACGTAATATCCACCGTTCGATCATGGTGCAAGAGCCTATCTGATGTATAATGCCATCGAGAAATGTAAGTAGGTTTTTTTTCTCCATTTTCATCCATTTTATAATGAATATCCACCATAGCATCCCGTGCATTTTGCCAGGTAAAACTTTCAGCAAAGGCTAGGGATGTCAATACATGAACAGTACAATCGGATAAATCAGCTCGTAGTATGGGATCATTGTCTTTTCCCGATTCTTCACCGAGACAAAATAAACCGTAGGGCGTTCCAACCCGCCAGAGGTTCAATGCTTTCAATCGATCATGATAATTAGGGAACCGTTCATGAAATTGCGGTAAATAAAACTCAAATTCTGTTTCTGAAAGCAACCATGGATCTGGAATAGTGTCTACCCATTTGAAGGGGTCCGCCTGTGTTGTACAACTTGTGATTAAAAAACTAATCACAAAAATATATTTGATACCTACCATTTCAATTTGGAATATTCTTCCTTTTCATAGCAATTAAATTAAATGATTATTTTAACATTATTCATTTAGATTATGATAAAATCAGTATAATTTTTGTATTATTTATCAAGACTATTCAAGGAAAAACAATTAATACTTTTCTTTCATAATATGGCAAAACATCCTCTAATTGATTTGATAAAAAACAAGTCAATATTTACTTCTCTTGCTGACCAATACGGTACGCCAATATATATTTATTCCAAAAATCGTCTAATCCACAATATTAAAAGGCTCGATAATGTACTTTGTAACAACTTTGACACATACCATATATGTTATACCATTAAAGCAAATAGCAATCCCCATTTAATTAAAATCCTCAAAAAAGCCATTCCATCAATTGGTGCAGATTGTGCTAGCCCTGGTGAAATATATGTGGCAAAAAAAAGTGGAATAAAAGGCAATCAATGTATTTATACAGGGAATTATGAATCACCTGATGATCTGAAATATGCACTTGATAATGGAGTCCATATCAATTTGGATGATATTACATCATTTAATCGCATGAAGAAAATTGGTCTCCCAAAAGATATTGCATTTCGACTAAATCCAGGTTTTGGAAAAGGGGCTTTTTCTCAAATCGTGACCGGAGGTGAAAATTCTAAATTTGGTGTTCCTCATTATGATATTGTGAAAGCATACAGACTCGCCAAGGAATCCGGCATTTCTAAATTTGGGATTCAATGTATGACCGGATCAGGGGTATTGGACCCTGATTATTACCCAAAACTCATCAAAGAAATTTTAAAAACAGTTGGGATGCTTAAAAAAGAATTAGATATCCATATGGATTATATTAGTCTGGGAGGTGGATACGGAATTCCTTACCATGATGATGAAACACCTTTGGACTTCAATAAAGTTTTTCAAAATGTGGCAAAAAATTATCATGCTTACTTCGATAAACGGAATGAACAAAAACCTGCTCTGTGGATCGAACCTGGAAAGTCAGTCGTGGGTGATACAGGGATTTTGCTCACACGAGTGACAGGGGAAAAAGACAGTTATAAATCTTATATTGGCGTGGATGCAGGCATGGAGACATTAATGCGCCCTGCCCTTTATGGGGCTTACCACCGGATTTATAAAGTGGGGGACCCGTATGCGCCAACAAACCATAAAGTTGATATTACGGGCCGTATTTGTGAAAACACGGATAGGATTGCCACAGATCGTGAATTTCCCGATGTTACAGAGGGGGATTTACTTGCAGTCATGGATACAGGTGCTTATTCCTATTCTATGTCCCATCAATTTTGCACACGACCTCGGGCTGCTGAAGTTCTTTTGAATGGAGAAGATTCAACCTTGATCCGAAAACGGGAAACAATTGAAGATATTTTTTCAGGTTGTGATATTTAGAGTTTATATAATAATAGTACTGGCTGGTTGTTTAATTGGTCAAACTATTCCGAGTATCCACCAAACCCAATTGGAATACTATAACCAGAATTATATTCTCCCTGGATTAGATAATATAGACCCTATCAGACCAAAGGTTGTACGAAATCGGGTACCATCTAGAGAAGTGTTTGGGTATCATCCTTATTGGATGGGGATTTCTTGGCAAAATTATAATTTTAATCTCATTTCTACTTTGGCCTATTTCAGCGCTGAAGCAAACACGAATGGCAGTTTGGGGAATCTTCACGGATGGCCTATTACCGATCTGATCAACGAGGCGCATGATCACGGTACAAATGTTGTTTTATGTGTCACGCTATTTAGTTCCAGTGGAATTGAAACTTTGCTCAGCAATACAACCTATCGTCAAAACCTGATCGATAATCTATTGGCACAGGTGCAAGCGGGAAATGCTGATGGTGTTAATATTGATTTTGAATCTTTTCCTGCCTCTCAAAAAGAGAATATGGTTACATTTATTACAGATCTTACCGAAACATTTCATTCTGAGATTCCTGGTTCACAAGTGACATTGGCCATGCCGGCTGTGGATTGGAATGATGCCTGGGATTATAATGCATTGGCAACAATCAGTGATGGGCTCTTCATCATGGGATACGCATATCATTGGGGTGGAAGTTCTACAACAGGACCTGTTTCTCCCTTGACCGGTCCCGGATACACAATCACCTGGACAGTGCTGGATTATTTGGAAAAAACCAATTTTCAAGCAGACAAGTTGATCTTGGGTATACCCTACTATGGCTACGAATGGCCAACTACATCAAGCGCACCAGGTGCAGCAACTACTGGAACTGGAGTTTCAAAAACATACTCTGAAATGGAACCACTTGCCCTTTCCTATGGAAAACAATGGCATGAATCTTCCCAAACCCCCTGGTATTATTATCAAGATTCAAACTGGAATCAAGGGTGGTATGATGACAGCCTTTCCCTTTCATTAAAATATGATTTTGCCCTTTATCATGACCTGAAAGGAATTGGCATGTGGGCATTAGGTTATGACGGTACCAATCAGGAACTGTGGGAACTCCTTTATGCCAAATTTAGTGGAGGGCTACCCCCCTCTTCTCCAACTGATCTATCTATGGAAAATATTGGGGGTGGTGAAATTCAAATTAATTTTAATGGCGCAAATGAAGCAGAAGAATACATTGTAATAAGAGATTATCTTGAAATTGAAAATGACAGTGATACCTTAGGCATTTTTTCCGAAAAGCCGATCACTATGAGTGGATTAATAGAGGACGAAACGTATTTTCTTACCATTGTTGCAAAGAATATTTTTGGAAACAGTGAACAAACTGAAATGCTGGGTATAGTTCCAACGGATGAGCCAATTTTTTGCTTAATTGTGAATGGGTTTGATAGAATGGCAGGGACAAATAATACGTTTGATTTTATTCGCCAACATGGCAGTGCACTACATACAGCAGGGTATTCATTTGATTCGGCATCCAATGAAGCAGTGATAAATGGGAATATTTCGTTAACCGATTATGATTATGTTGATTGGATCCTAGGCGAAGAGGGAACATCCACCAGTACCTTTACGGGTTCAGAGCAAACCCTAGTGAAATCTTTTTTAGAAAGTGGAAGATTTTTATTCCTCTCCGGATCAGAAATTGGCTATGACCTTTCCGGGCAAGGCAGTACATCGGATCACCAATTTTATACTAATTATTTAAAAGCAGATTATATCTCCGATGCAGCTGGTAGTAATGTTTATAGTGGATATGGCGCTAATAATAGCATCTTTGACGGCATCACAGGGGTTACCTTTGATGATGGTTCCCAAGGTACTTATGATGTTGATTGGCCTGATCGAATTTTTCCGGTAGGAGACGCTTCTATTTGTGCAAAATATGACGGGGTGAATTATTCAACACAAGGTGGCATGGGAATTGAATATGTGGGCACATTTGGATCAGGTAATGTGGATGGTGGGTTGGTTTATCTTGCAGTTGGATTCGAAACAATTTACCCCGTACCTAAACGAAATGAGCTTATGGTGGAAATTATGAATTTGTATCAATCACAACTGAGAATTGGAGATAATATACCATCTCTAATGCCATCTTCCCTTGTAATCAACAAATTGTATCCCAATCCAACTAATACGTCCTTTATACTTAATTTTTCATCAATATTAAATAAGACAATAACAATCACCATTACAGATATTTTGGGTAGAGTTGTGAACCAATCAACCCTGACTTCAATCCAAAATAATTCTAGTTTTACCTGGGACGGGTTAGATCAAAAAGGTAAACCAAGTCCAACAGGATTATATCTTGTTTCTATCAGTAATGGGAAAACTGTACATTCTAGGAAAGTAACATTATTAAAATGATTCACCGGATTTCCTTTCTCCTTTTTCTCCCTTTCCTTTTTGCCCAAAAAGGACACTCATCAATTCATCAAGAACAGTTGAAACACTTTAATAAAAAACCATCACCACCTATTGAAAAAATTCATGTTTTAACAGGCTTGGATGTGCTGCTGGAAAAGAAGCAATATGTCGTCCAGGGAAAATCTATTGCACTGGTTACCAATCACAGTGGGATTGATCGTTTTGGTATTCCTAATTACAAGCGACTCATGATAATGGATGATGTGAATTTGAAAATTATTTTTTCTCCAGAACATGGACTTTTTGGTGAGGCCGATGCTGGGGAGAAAATCTCCTATTCAGAAAATAATTTGAATTTACCTAAAGTCATTAGTCTCTACGGAAAAACCCGGAAACCTTCAATTGAAATGCTTGAAGGGATTGATTTAATTCTTTATGACATCCAAGATATTGGTGCTCGGTTTTATACCTATATCACCACGCTAGGTTTAGTCATGGAATCTGCTGGGGAATTAGGAATCTCAGTGATCGTTTTGGATCGTCCTAATCCAATTCGGGGCGATATTATTGAAGGACCAATCTTGAAATTGGATTATCAAACTTTTGTGGGTTATTATCCAATCCCAATTCGTTATGGTGGGACCGTGGGCGATCTGGCCTATAAAATAATTGAAGAAAAATGGATCTCTCCCCTACCAGAATTAGTAATAATCAACATGGAAGGTTGGAAAAAGAATCTTTGGTTTGATGAAACAGATTTACCTTGGGTAAAACCATCGCCAAATATTCCGGACTTAGAAACAGCCATTATTTACCCTGGAATGTGTATCATTGAAGGAACAAATTTGAGTGAAGGTCGTGGAACCCAGAATCCATTTAAACAAATTGGTGCTCCATGGGTAGATGGAAAACTTTTATCTCAAAAACTCAATAAATATAAATTACCGGGAGTTGTATTTAAGCCCGTCTTATTTACACCTATTTCCATTCCGGGGATGTCCACTTACCCAAAATTTCAGGATGAAAAATGTTCTGGGGTCGAAATCGTTATCATTGATCGAAATAATTATAACAGCGTAAATACAGGTATAGTTTCTTTATTTACTCTTTACTCCATGTATTCCAAAAATATTACATTTAAAGAAAAACATTTAAACCGACTGTGGGGCAGTGACCAATTATTAAAAGAAATAAAGAAAGGTACTCGGCCCTTAGATTTTATTCAATCCATTCAAAAATAATTCTACTCTTAAAATAATTTCCAAAAATGAATTCAAAATATCTAATGGTCATAGACCCGTTCTTAATCGAGCCAGAGATACAATCATATAACCATATTTCATCTCGATCACCTGTCCCTACTACTTATCATTTACCCGCTTTATTTGATCCCAAAAGTATGGATAAAGTAATAGGTGAAACATGCGGAATTATTTTGATGGGAAGTGCTGCATCTGTCCACGACAAACATGAGTGGTTGTCAAATATTCATTCAATAATGGAACAGGCTTTTGCTCGTGGCATCCCAACTCTTGGCATATGCTTTGGACATCAATTCATTGCCCATATGTTTGGGGGAACAATCGATTATCTTTGGAATGATAAAAAAAAGAGAGGTGCCAGGTCGGTAAAACTGAATAGCCATTCAATATTAGGAGAATCTGCAGAAGGGAATCTTATTTACTCACATCGAGAAGGTGTTACATCATGTCCTGAAAATTTTGATATATCGATCTCCAGTAAAATGGTTAAAATTGATGGAATCACTCATAAATCAAAGCCAATTTGGGGAATCCAGCCTCACATTGAAGCCACCCAAGCTTTTGCAAAAAGAATTGGTATTTCAAATGATAAATTTCAACCTGCATTCCAGTTTGGCACAAGAATTTTGGATCGATTCTTGGAAAAATTGGTAAGGGTGCCTTATGACAAAAATTAGACTAATCCTTTTTATTACATCATTTTGGTTTTTTTCCTGTACCCATCATCCTGCATTGTTTAACAATATAGGCAGCCCCACTCTGAAAAATGCAATCAATGCACTTATTATAGACTCGGGCCTTGATGTGAACATGAGCATTAAAGTGACTTCCCTTAATTCAGGAGAAATACTATATGCACTGAATAGTAAAAAACGGCTCATGCCGGCAAGTAATAATAAACTGTACACTTGTGCCGCAGCATTAGTCAACCTTGGTTCCGATACTATTTTTGAAACAGCCATTTACCAACAAGGGAATAATCTCATTTTAAAAGGTGGCGGTGATCCGGATTTTTCCTTGGAGCAATTAGACTCCTTGGCTCAAATTATTTCTTCACAGATTGAATCAGTGGATACCTTGTTTGTGGATGAAAGTTTGATGGATACGCTTCATTATGGCGAAGGCTGGATGTGGGATGAGGGCTCATGGTGGTATGCTGCTCCTATTAGTGCACTATCTCTAAATGATAATTGTGTAGAATTCTATTTCCATCCTGGAAAATTAGGACAACCGGTACAAGTTTCAACTACCCCTGTTACAAACTATATCCAGATTGATAACCAATCAATAACCGTGAATGATACGGTTGATTTTCAAAAATTTAAGATTGAACGTGACTGGGCTGGGCACACCAATAAATTTAATATAAGTGGTGAATTAATGGATTTTTCTACCCCAGATACTTTAATACGAAATATTGTTAATCCTCCCCTATTTGCGGGAACTGTTTTGAAAGAAATGCTTGCAGAAAAAGGGACCAGAATAAAAATAGTCTCTAGCAGAAATGGTAGCAAAAATGCCAAAATATTAGTCTCCCACAAATCTTATTCTTTACTTCAATCCGCATTAAACCTAATGAATGAAAGTGATAATTTGACCGCTGAATTATTAGTCAAAACCATGGGAATATCCAAAGAATATCCCGGGAATTGGAATGATGGTATAAAAACAGTAAAAACATTTTTGGCAGATTCCGCCGGAATTGATACATCATCAATTCGAATTGCAGATGGTTCCGGTGTTTCCCGTTACAATCTCACCAGTGCAGACCACTTTATACAACTGCTCACCTACATGTACACGAGTCAATACAAAGATGACTTTTTATATGTCCTTCCAGGGGGCGGATTTAAGGGAACCTTGGAAGATCGGTTGGAATCAACTGGTTCAAAAATTCGAGCAAAGACAGGGGGTCTATCCGGGGTCAGTTGTTTATCCGGTTATGCCTTTGCACCCCAATATGGACCGCTGGCTTTTTCCATACTCATGAATGGTTATATTGGTTCATCGAAAGATTATCGCAAATTACAGGATGATATTTTAGAGATTTTAGTTCATGATTAAACCATCTGCTCTAAAACCCAATGCCACCATTGGCATTGTGAGTCCATCATCCTGGTTAAGGGAGCCTGACTTAAAAACAGCTGTTTCTGTTTTTGAAAACAAAGGATATAAACTGGTTTTGGGGGAAAGTATTTTTTTAAAAGAATTCACATATGCTGGAACACCCCAAGAAAGAGCAAATGATATAAATAACATGTTTGCCAATCAGGACATTGATGCCATTATTTGTGCTCGTGGTGGGTACGGCGCCAACCGTGTTTTACCTCTTTTGGATTATGATCTTATACAGGCAAACCCAAAAATATTCATGGGTTTTAGCGATATAACTGCTTTTCTCATATCCATTACCCAAAAAACTGGGCTTGTCACCTTTCATGGTCCCATGCTCACCAACTTTAAAAAAGGAATGGTAAATTATAATTTTGATCTCATGGAAAAAACGCTATTTGGATATGAATCTGTCACCCTTCACCCACCATCAGAATTAGAATCACGTATTTTAAAACCGGGCAAAGCAGAAGGTCCCCTTTGGGGTGGAAATATGTGTCTATTGATAAATCGATTAGGTACAGAAGATCAACTGGATACGGAAGGTGCCATTCTATTTATTGAAGACATAAATGAATACTTGTATGCATTCGATCGCATGATGGTCCATATGAAGAAAGCCGGAATGTTTGATAATATTAAAGGACTCATTATTGGTGAATTGCTTGAAATGAAAAATGATGCTGAACCATTTGGAAAATCCACCGATGAAATTGTATTGGATGTGTGTGGTGATTTGGATATTCCAATTATTTCAAACTTCCCATGTGGACATGGGACTTTTCAAGCAACACTTCCCATTTCTATTGAAGTAGAACTGAGTGCGATTACGGCTTCACCTACCGTAACGCTTTTAGAATCGCCTGTAAAAGAGCATTTGTAATATATCTCATTTTGAGATAATTTATAATGCGTATCATAACAAGAAAACGATTAATTGAGTTTATTCAAAAACACCCAAATAGTGAAAGTTCGTTAAATAATTGGTATCATATTGTATCTAAAACCGACTATTCATCTTTTGCTGATTTGCGAAAAACTTTCCCGAGCGCGGATAGAATTGAGAACTTAACGGTTTTCAACATAAGTGGAAATAAGATACGATTGGTTTCAGCGATACATTACAATACAAAATGTGTATATGTCCGCTATATTTTAACACACGCAGAATATGATAAAGAAAATTGGAAGAAGGATTTGAAATGAGTTTACAACGCATAAATTTAAAAGAAATTGAAACAGAATGGCCAAAAATTAAAAATGTGGTTTCTTATCCACATACAAAAAAACAGTATAATAAAATGATCAATTATTTAGATGATTTAATCGATGAAATTGGTGATGAGCAAAACCATCCCCTTGCTTCATTAATGGAAACACTTGGCGCACTAATCGAAGTTTATGAAAACCAAAACATCCCCATTCCAAATCAAGATTCTGTGTCAACATTAAAATTTTTAATGAAGGAACACGGATTAAAACAGAAAGATTTGAAAGAAATTGGCAGTCAGGGAGTCGTTTCTGAAATATTGAATAGGAAAAGAGTGTTGAATACACGCCAAATTCAGGCTCTTTCAAATAAGTTTAATGTTTCACCTTCCATTTTTGTATAAGTGTTTACACTTGGGAATACAGATTTACTAAACTCCAAACCCATTGCCTTATTTTGTTCTATCAAATGTCTCGGTGAAAAGATTTTACAAACTTACGACCGATGTTTGAAATGGAGAAAAAACAGTCAGTCGGTGATAAGCGGTTTTCATTCTCCTATGGAAAAAGAATGCCTGCGGATTTTGTTGAAAGGGGAACAACCTGTAATTATCAGTCCAGCCCGTGGTATATTGAAACGCATTCCGAAAGAATGGCAACCCCATATTAAGAATGGAAGATTGCTGATTGTATCGAAATTTCCACAATCGGTTAAGAGAATAACTACTGAAAATGCTATCAAAAGAAATGAATTCATTATCAAATTAGCATCTGATGTTTATATTGCTTATGCCGAAATAGGAAGCAAATTAACAAAAATGAAAATAAGGAAAAATAAATGCTGAATTACATTTGGTTTGGAATGATGTTCATTGCTGTTGTGGTTGGCGCATTTACAGGCAACATCGATGCGGTAACTGAAGCAGCCATCGATATGGCAAAGGTGGCCGTGAATCTTGCCATCGGCTTAATTGGCATTATGGCTCTATGGTTGGGTGTTATGAAAATTGCTGAAGAATCGGGACTTATTCGTGTCATTGCCAAAGGTTTACGTCCTATAACAATTCGTCTATTTCCCGAGGTACCGGAAGATCATCCTGCCATTGGATCCATTGTTTTAAATATGGCAGCGAATATTTTGGGTTTGGGAAATGCAGCCACACCATTGGGTTTGAAAGCCATGGAAGAGCTTCAGGAATTAAATCCAAATAAAGAGACTGCCACAAACGCCATGTGTACTTTTTTGGCCATAAATACATCCAGTGTGCAGCTCATTCTTCCTGCAACGGTTGTGGCACTCATGGGAGCGACTTCCAGTCAAATTTTTATTACCACTATTTTTGCCACTAGTATGTCCACAATTGCTGCCATTACAGCAGTCAAATTTTTAGAAAAACGAAAACGTTTTTCTGTTGGTGGAGGAAGTCAATCATGATTGATTCATTTGTCGGTAGTATTAACGAATTCTCTAAATACATTATTCCATTTTTGTTGGTTGGAATTCCTTTTTATGGTTTATTATTTAAAAAAGTGAAAGTGTATGAATCTTTTGTGGAAGGCGCGAAAGACGGCTTCACAATTGCCGTAAGGATCATTCCCTATCTTGTGGCAATTCTCGTTGCCATTGGAATGTTTCGAGCATCTGGGGCATTGGATTTATTGCTCAATTTCCTTTCTCCTGTTTTATCAATGATCGGCTTTCCCGCAGAAAATTTTCCTTTAGCATTAATGCGTCCTTTATCGGGAAGTGGTTCATTAGGCCTATTGACTGATTTGATTAATGTTCATGGTCCAGATTCTCTAATTGCTAAAATTGGCGCCACCATGTTTGGATCTACAGAAACCACATTTTATGTTTTGGCAGTTTATTTTGGTTCAGTGGGTATTCGAAAAACACGCCATGCTCTTATAGCTGGATTATTTGCGGATGCAGTTGGCGTATTAAGTGCCGTTTATATTTGTCAATATCTTTTTGGTGGGATTTGATATCAAAATCAAAATAAAACAAATGGAATTACGCAATGAAATCAAATAAACGATTTATTTTTACCTCGATTATGTGCATCTGTATTCTTATACAATGCTCTTCCAAAAACCGCATTTCAGATCTTTTCAACCTTGGTATGGAAAAGATTGGTCAAAAATATATTTTTGATAAATCATTAGTAGTTTATCAAGTTGATCTAAAAAATATTGAGGGAAAGTGGACTGTTTCTGGTATGACGAGCCATGCACTCGCTTATCAAGAAATAAATAGTTTTTCGGACTCGTTATTTCAAAATAATGGTTATATAAATAAAATTGTCTTATTACCTGATTCTGAATTGGGTGATAGTTCATACGCAATTATTAATGTGAGTGTTACACCCATTCGAGAAAAACCCAGCCATGCATCACAGATGGTAGATCAAGCCATTATGGGATATCCGATTCGATTATTAAAACAAGAAGATGGGTGGTTCTTATCACAAACACACTACGATTATGTAGGCTGGATAAATAAAACCGCATTTCATAGATGTGATTCTTCGTTCTTTGCAGAATGGGAATCGGCTGCTCAACACAGAATCGTTGGACTAAATCCTATGATATTTTCCAAACCTGATTTCATGAGCATTCCGGTAAGTGATGCTGTTTTAAATAACCAAATAAAAGTTTTGAACACAAATAGAGAATGGGTAAAGATTTCTTTACCGGATGGAAGACTTGGCTATATTCTTAATAGTGAAATTGACACTTTAAAAAGTATTTTTCATAAATCAACCTATCGTAAAGATTTATTATCAAAGGCATATCAAATGATGGGTGTTCCTTATTTATGGGGTGGGAATTCTTCAAAAGGAAATGATTGTTCAGGGTTTACCCAAACCGTTTACAAAGCATTTGGAGAACAACTCCCACGCGATGCTCGACAGCAGGCATTGGTAGGGAAGCAAATTCAGCCGAATGAATCCTGGTCAAATGTAGTATCAGGAGACCTGCTCTTTTTCGGTGATGGTGAAAAAGTGACACATGTTGGTATCAGTATAGGTGGAAAAGATTTTATTCATCAGGCTGGAAAAGTTACTATCAATTCATTAGACTCAAATTCAGATGTTTTTAGTCCATATCGATCAAATTCCTTCATGTTAATAAGAAGGGTTATCACATCAAACATAATTTGAATTTTAGTAAAATTATTCTATCTATTTTAGTATCCGAATCACCCGTTCTGAGACCATGGTAATTCCCACATTTACAACAACAGAAACCAGAATAAACCATGTCCAGGCCAAGCCAATATGTTGTAAATAAAACACAATTAAACAACTGGAGATCAGCCCAAATATTAAACTGGTTGGTTGAAACGATTGATTAAGTTTACTCAAGAGAAATAGCCCCAAAAGTCCTCCATAAGTGAAGGAAGCAATCGTAAGTCCCATAATAATAATGGCAGAATCTCCTTCATCAAAAATGAGTGCAATGCCGATGAGAACAATCGCCCATACGAAACTAACAATCCGGGACTTTTTCAAATCCGCTTCACCTTTAAACCAATCGATGATTGTAGAAGAAGCCAAGGAATTGATAGATGAACTCAACGTTGACATGGCTGCCGACAGAATTCCAGCCAACAACAATCCTTTTACACCAATGGGTAAATGTTCAATAATAAAAGTTGAAAATTCCCGATCTTTATCTATCTCCACCCCTCCGAGGTAAATGTAAATCAAGGATCCGGCTAATAAGAAAATCCCGAATTGCAGAAAAACAAAAAACCCACTCCCAATCATGGCTTTCCTTCCGGATTCTAGATCCTTGGTTCCCAAAACGCGTTGAACCATCATATAATCAGCACCATGAGAAGAAAAAGATAAAAGCATGCCACCAATGACTGCACTTATGAACGAGTATGGATCATGGAGAAAATCTCCACTAAAATTTAGTATCTGTAATTTTCCTGCTTCACTCAATAGAATCAGAGCATCACCAGTTGATGGGTCCATATTAAGCAGGATATAAAATATGGAAATCAAGCCTCCAGCTAAATAAAGCACAAATTGAAAACTATCAATCCAAACGATGGTTCGGATGCCTCCGAGAAGTGAATAAATAAGGGTTACAATTCCGATCACCAATACGGCAACAGGCAATGACCATCCCGTTACAACCTGTACAATAACCGCCGTTGCAAGGTATCGAATTCCATCAGCAAGAATCCGGGTAATGAGGAAAACACCTGATGCGACTTTTTGGATTTCTGGGCCAAATTTATTTCCCAATACTTCATAAATGGATGTGACACCTGAACTAAAATATTCCGGCAATAAAAATAAACTCACCAGAATCCTTCCCAGAATATATCCAATGGCCAATTGCAGGAATAACCAATTCCCGCGATAAGCGATTCCCGGAATGCTGATAAATGTTAAAACGGACGTTTCTGTGGCAACGATGGAAAACATAGCTACAATCCAGGGAATGGTTTTGCCACCCAAAAAATAATCAGATGTGGTAATATTCAATCTGCTCTGCCACCAGCCAAAACCCATGAGTCCGGCTAAAAAAAGAAAAATGATTGACGTGTCTATCCAGTGTAACATATTATAATTCCTGTGAATATATCATTCACTCTTCAGGGAGTTTTTACCCATCGCTGTTTGATTTTCAGATTTGGATTCTTTTCTTTGAATCCCAGCGTCTCATAAACCGCAGAATGTATTCGTTGTCGCCAATCATAATATTTTGGGTTTTTCCAAGAGCGATTAGGATGAACCGCATTGGTCAGTAAAATAACTATAATTTTGTTTTCGGGATCAATCCATAATGATGTTCCTGTATATCCATTGTGTCCAAAACTTTTATCGCTTAAATATACTCCGCCAGATGCTTCACCATCTGGGCTGTCCCACCCCAAACAGCGGGAACTCCCTTCAATCACATTCGCACGCTGTGTAAACAAATCAATCGTTTCAGCTTTGAATATTCGGGTCCAGCCATAGATACCTCCATTCAGCATCATTTGAGAAAATCGCGCTAAATCTCGGACTGTAGAAAAAAGCCCAGCATGACCTGCCACACCACCAATGCTATGGGCATTTTCATCATGGACTTCTCCATGAATCAAACCGATTCTATATTGGTCAGAAATTTCTGTAGGAACAATTCTATGCAACTTTTCTTTGGGCGGATTATAATAAGTTGAATTCATCCCCAATGGGGTAAATACAAGGGAATCCACAAATTTATCCAATGTTACACCCCGAACTTTTTCAATCAATTTTCCCATCGTAATAAGACCGATATCGGAATAAACCATTTTTTCGCCAATCCCTGTTTCCGGCTCACTATTGAATAAACTGTCCAAACGTCCCTTCGAATCACTATCCATTAAATAGAATGTTTTAAATGGTGCAAGCCCTCCTTTATGGGTCATCAAGTTCCGGATGGTAATCTTTGATTTTTGTTCGAAGTGATTTGGTTGGCTTCCCTTGAATTCAGGTAAATATTTTACCACCGGATCATCCAATTTAATTTTTCCTTCTTCATATAATTTCATTATGGAAGATGTTGTAACAATTACTTTTGTAATGGATGCTAAATCAAAAATATCACTAGTTCGTGTCTCCCTTCTTTTATCATAAGTATGGTAACCAAATGCTTCTTTGAAAAATATTTTTCCGTCCTTGGATGCCAGTAACACCCCACCAGGCCAAGCATTATCCTGGACCGCTTCATTTAATAATTGATTTAGTATTGTGGGCTTAACACCTATTTCTTCAGGCAATACCTGAATTATTTCCTTTCCTTTCGTAAATAAATTTTTAGAATAATTTTGTTTGATCTTTTCAACTCGTATTCCCTCACCAATTTTTGCAACGCCAGGAATTGAAACAGGTAATTCACCTGATATTATAGCCCGGCCAAGCAAAGCATTAACCAGTGCATTTTGCATAACCGAATTACTTTTATAGGCACAAAGGTAAACCGGGACTTCAGGAAATTCCTGAATCAAATAAGGTGTCCCGAGACTCGCAAGAACTATACGGTCTGTTTTATTCATTAAAACGCGTAGGAATTCTGTCTCATTCCCTGGAAGAAATATCCTATCTTTCTTTGCTTTCGGACTTACAAAACCATTAATCAGCACCAAGGCATTTTTTGGGATTTCATTTAGCATGGCATTTAAAACAACTTTTGAATCAGATTCGTCAATTTGAAGGGGTTTAATTTTTAGCCCCGATTTTTTAAGCCCTTTTGTTACGCTAGACATTTCATGATTATTTCGAGAATCATAGATATCAATCACGTAAAGTGTATCCGGATTAGTTGTACTAAAGGGGAATATACTCGAATCGTATTTCACACATGTTATTGCTTCTTGGGCAACTTGTTTGGCGATTAGTTGATGCTCTTTTTTATGATAACTATTGTAAAAACTATCTAATGAAATTTTAGTGGATTTAAAGAGCCCCACCTTTTCTTTCATTTTTAGCACTTTTAATACCGATTCATTAATTCGATGAATTGAAATTTCTCCATCATTAACAGCTTTTTCAATGGTATCTATAGAACCTTTATAATTATTATTTTGAATAATGACATCACTTCCCGCTTTAATCGTTTCTATCAAAGCAAATGCATCAGAATAATTTTTTGATATACCCCCCATACTCATTGCATCAGTAACTACAACACCTTTGAATCCAATTTTTTCTCGTAGAATAGATTGTATCCAAAATGGAGATAGTGAAGAAGGTTTATCTGCTTCTGGTTGATAATCCGGTGCATGAACATGGGCCACCATTATGGCATCCACGCCTGCATTGGACATAGCTTGAAATGGTGAAATTTCAACAGACCATAGACGGGCTGAATCACTGGGAATCATGGCCAAAGAAGAATGAGAATCTGTTTCTGTATCTCCATGACCGGGGAAATGTTTTGCCGTCGCCAACATTCCGTAATCTTGAAGCCCTTTCATAAGAGAAATACCAAATTCGCTCACACTTTTTGGATCTTCGCCAAAGGACCTTGTATTAATGATAGGATTCAATGGATTATTATTCACATCAACCACGGGAGAAAGATTCCAATGAACGCCCACTGCCCGCGCTTCTTTGGCAATTATTTTTCCAACCTGATAAGCATTTTCAATATCCGAAGTAGCTGCAATGGCCATGAGTGGTGGTAAGTCTGTCCCAGAAGGGAATCTCTGATTAAGGCCATATTCAATGTCTGCATCAAATAAAATAGGTACTCTTGAAAGTGTTTGCATTTTGTTCATCAATGCTATAGAACTGCTAACATCACCATACCATAGATGGATCGTCCCAATACCATCTGATGCTATAAGTGAATTTATTTCTTTCCATTTTTCCGAAGATACATCCTTTAACCGCATGTTCATCCGGTAGACCATCATTTGCCCTATTTTTTCCCGGAGAGATAATTGACTCAAAGTTTTTTCTGCCCAATTTGTAGGTTCTTGAGTTACAGGAAATGTTGAACAACTCGTCAGTGTTAAAAGGATAAGAAGAGATGTAGGTAACAGATATTTATTTAACATATATATTTTTTTAATGAAAATGAAATATGATTAATTAATATTGGATCCATTAAATGCATTTTCAAAAAATCGCAAATGTTCATCCAGTGATTTTATCCAATAAACCCAACTATGGCCCCCTGGTTTCTCGATATATGTATGTGGAACATTTTTTTCAATTAAACGGTTATGAAGTGTTCGATTAATATCAATAAAGAAATCATCATATCCACAATCAATTAAAATAGGCATAAACCCGTCCTGAATTAAATTTACCATATTCACAACAGAATGATCATACCAACGATTAGGGTATAATTCAAATGGACCCAATATTTTAGCAAGTTCCCATTTAACGGTTGAGAAGGTTAAATCCACTCCGGAACTCATTCCAGATACAGCATCAAATAATTCTGGATGCCTAATGGCTAAATAAAATGCACCATGGCCACCCATGCTTAATCCTGTAATGCCCATTTGGTTAGTGCGATAATTCTTTTTAATCCAAGGAATTAATTCATTGATAAAAAATGTTTTATATTGGCTCTCTGGTTCCATTGGACTGTCCAAATACCAACTATTTGGACTTCCATCAGGACAAACGATCATCATTCTAAAATCATCTGCTCGCTTTACCAAATTTGTATGGTTAGACCAATTTTTATAATCTCCGCCATATCCATGTAATAATAATAGAACCGGGATACTTAAATTTTCATTGCTATATGAGTCTGGTAATACAATAAGCGCTGGAATATTTTTTTTCATTGTAGTGCTGAATATTTCTACTGTTTTGGCTTTTCCGCCCCACAACTGACAAAATACCAGAAGGATCATCATAAAAAGGTTTTTCATAGAGACCCTAATTTTACAAATTAGATTTCTTTCCATCCCATAGTTCTTTTATTTTTTTCAGGATAACTTGATTTAGTTATTCATGAATCAAATTATTTATTTTATTTTTATGAGATGAATCAAACTCTTGAACGACTTATTGGACAACTAATTATTGCAGGATTACGCGGACCAAATGCACCACCGGATTCTCCTATTGCCAATTTTATAAAAGATTATAATCTTGCAGGCGTAATCCTATATGATGAAGATGTTAAAATCGGTGGTCTTGGCTCAC
>Ga0209558_1001076_pt1 | contig 21151 bp, 26 predicted proteins | sample SaaInlV_150m_DNA_3_FD_184674 | JGI IMG/M metagenome (GOLD analysis project Ga0209558, IMG submission 184674) | Marine microbial communities from expanding oxygen minimum zones in the Saanich Inlet - Saanich Inlet SI074_LV_120m_DNA (SPAdes) (version 2) | ecosystem: Environmental > Aquatic >...
ACCAATGTGCAAGTTGTGGATTCCCAGAGGCTAAACGCAGAAAGTATTCCTGGATTAAATGGTACACTTAGATGCAAGAAATTGCAATTATTCTTAGTTCATTAGTAGGTGTAGCTACTGCTGCGGCAGTACGTAAAATGCCAAGAGACAAAAATCAATTACTCAGTCTTGGCGCTAGCTCTCATATTAAAAATCAAATCAGTACACTAAGAATTGAAAAAGATATTCTAACTAAAACAATTTCAAGATTATACCAAACAGAATCTGAATTTTCTAAAATTCAAAAAGACAAATTATTATTAAAATATCAACATCAACTAGGAGTTATTTTAGCTAAATTAGAAAAATTAGAACAAGCAAGTAAACATCCAGACTTGGGCCCAGTAGGAGATGGTTTGATTACTTTGATGGATCAAAAATTATCAAAATTAGATGATAGATTATACGAATTATCATCAAAGATGATAAGTTCCAAGAATCAAGTATCAGAAATTAAAGAATCAGAAATTAAAGAGCCCCAAATTAAAGAAGTAAAACAGAAAATTTCAGAGTCAATCAAAGATACATTCAATTTTGAAAAATCAAAAGAGTCAAAAATTAGACCTGTTGAAATTCCTGCAACAAAATCAAGACAGTCATTTGAATTAACTACATTAACAAATATCTCAAGAAAAGAACCAAGATTCCCTTCATTTGAAAAAGAAATGAAGACAAAGATGAAACCAATGCCAGAACCAAGAATTGTTCAAACAGAATTAATCAAACCAAAAGAAGAGATAATTCGAGAGATTGTTACACCAAAATCCAAAGTTGAAGATAAAGATGAAATCATACAATCAGTTGTACCAAAAATAGAAACAAAACCTGACATCAATAAAGAAGTTGCAAAAATCACAGAACACAAAGCACTTCCAGAACCAAAGATTGTGCCACTAGAGGATGATTTTGATAATGATAGTGATGATTTAGATAAAATTAAAGGAGATATTATGAAAGTACTCTCAAAGCTTGATCAAGCAGAGGTAGAATAATTGACGTATGATGATGCCATTAAGGCATTATCAAGTGATGCATTAAAATTTGTAAAAGATGATTATGTCATTGGATTAGGTAGTGGTAGAGCAGCAACTGCACTTGTAAAATCACTTTCAAAACTAATCAAACTCAAAGGATACAATATTAGAGGCATACCAACTTCATTACAAATTAAATTAATTGCAGAGAAGGGTGGCATACCACTAGTAGAAGCTGATCAAGTTGATTTCATCGATATTGTATTTGATGGTGCAGATCAAATTGATTCTCAGAAATATGTTATCAAGGGTGGTGGCGGAGCATTACTACGTGAGAATATTTTGTTTAGTCTTGCAAAAAAAGTTGTAGTGATGGCAGACAAAACAAAATTTGTAAAAAATTTCACAAGAACAGTTCCAATAGAAATTCATCCACTTGCAAGAAATTCTGTTACTAAATCTATTAAGAAACTAGGTGGAGAGTCACAAATTCGTTCATTAGATAGAGGATATCCATTTTTTACAGAAAATGGAAACATAATTTTGGATTGTGATTTTGGAACAATAAAAAATCCAAAAACATTAACTCAAAAAATCAAACAAACACCAGGAGTTTTAGAATCAGGAATATTTTTGAGAAAACCAGATATTATTTACAAAGCCAAAATAGATGGCAAATTTGATATTTTATAATAAATAGTTATTTTTTAAAATTAGATTTTTCTTTCAACTAGTTTACCATGACCAAGTTTACCAATCACTTCAAACTCATCTGCAACAATTTCTCCTCTAACTATTGTTTTGACAGGCCATCCCTTTAGATTTCTGCCTTCATATACAATGTAATCAGAAAAACCACCAAACAAATCTGATGTAACTTTTTTCTCTTTTTTCAAATCAATCATAGTAACATCAGCATCAGAATTTTTCTCAAGTGTTCCCTTTTGTGGATACATTCCAAAAATTTTAGCAGCGTTAGTACTAGTGAATTGAACAAATTGTTCTAATGTAATTTTATTTTGATTTACTCCATCATTAAGCAATATTGGAAGCACAGTACCAATTCCAGGAAATCCTGCAAGTGCACCCCAAACATCATCCCCATCTAGTTTGAGCTTGAGTTGATTTGCCACATGATCTGTGCCTATAGTATCAATTTTATTTCCAGACAAAGCACGCCATATTGCTTTTCGGTCATTTTCAGTTCTGATTGGAGGCATTACTTTAGCAAGATATCCTTGCTGTTTTTCATAAGACAGTGTGAGATAATGAGGACATGTCTCTACAAAAATTTTAGTTCCAAGTTTTCGTTCCTCTTCTATTTGTAATAATGCTCTCTCTGAACCAATATGAACAAAATAGATTACACAATCATAATCTCGTCCAAATTTAGATACAGTCTTTATTGCTTTTGCTTCAAATTCAGGGGAACGGCTTTCAGACCAAGCAGACAGTCCATCTTGTTTCTTTTCTCGGGCAGTTTTAATTCCACATCCACATGATTCATAATCTTCTGCATGAACCAACACTGGACAGCCAAGTGAAGCTGCAGTTTTCACTGTTTGTTCAACTATAGCATCTGTAACATCTACTTTAGCTGCAACAAGACTAGAAGAATTTGGTGGCATGTCCATGTATACATGTCCCACTTCACCACCAAGGTTCATGTAAATTTTAAAAGATGTGATTCCTTTTTTAACACAAAGACTCATCTCATCAATTTGTTTAGGTGTAAAAATAGATGCGTGTATTGCATAATCAACATAGTGATTCTGAGATGCAGAATCAAGTTGAGGTTGTAATGAACTAGAAAAAGAATCTCCTAATCTGAGCATTCTCATCATGGTAGTAATACCACCTATTGCAGCAGCATGAGATTCAGTTTTTGCTGCTTGATCAATTGGGGAATACACACCATAATGAACATGTGTGTCAATTGGACCAGGAATACAAATTAATCCTCGTCCATTAATTTTGTTATCACAAGCAGGAACATCATTTGTCAACCCAATTATTTTACCATCATTAATTATGAGATTTTTATCAACCATGCCTTGTGCAAGTATAATATGAGAATCGATAATTACGGTATCATATGTCATTTAAAAAATTTTATTTCTGCAGTCTATTATGCGTTCAGGTAATGCATCAAAAAAGAATCTAATAAAATAAACAACGGGGAAAATATGGAAAACAAAAAACGAACTTTAGATGCTTCCACCTTGTTCTACGCTTTCCTTTTTTGCTATCTATCTACTTCCTCAAAGACTCTTCTTTGAATTTCAGCAGGTCTGATAGTTTCCTCGTTGTAATTCATAGGTAAAAATGAAATTTAAGTAGATCCTCTAAAAAATCAAATATTCATTTGAAATCTAATCTAAAATTGATACAAATGTATAAGATTCATGATTTTAATACCAAAAATTTAAACAAAATTACGCACAAAAAGTATTTTCAAGTCTGAATAAATAAAAAAATTAAAATCCAAATTCAACAAAATTGAGGATAAAACAAATCTCTTCAAATATATGGATTCAAAAATCTCATCAGAGTTATAAAAATGACAGATGTATGTGATTTTTGCAAAGGAGTAGGTTCAGGAACATCAAATGTATGCGTATATTGTAACGGTACAGGAGAATGGAATCAAGCTGCACAAGCATATGTTAAAAATCACATTTGTCAATGTATTGTACTTGATAGAAAATTTTGTCCTGTATGTAACAAAGCATGTCATCACGACACTTCATTAAATCCAAAACAGAAAATTGATCCAGGTTATGGAGGAATGTCATCACCAGAAATAACAGTGGTAATGTAAATCATGAGAATAACTGTAAAAGATGGATGGAGTAAACAAAGTAAAATGGCAATTGTTGCAATGGGAATAAGTGTATTAGCAATTATTGCAGCAGTGGTATTTGATTAAAATTAATTTTTTCTAATTCAAAATACCTTAAGGATCTATTTGTTCAACAAAATGTTTACCATCAGTGGTTCTACATTGTCGTGGATGAGATTCCATTGCGGGGTTCCCAGCAGCAAGACATTCATCAAAATTATTAATTTCAAGAGATTGTATTTGTAATGATTCGTAAATAGTAATTTTAGGCATTATGCATGGTGTTGTAATGCAGTTAAATGTTTCAAATTCATCAAGTATTGGAATAAAAAATATCACAATCAATACAGAAATTATCACTATAGGAATTATTATCAAATTTTTATTCATAAATTTTCTTTTTAAAAACAGCAAATATCTGTATTGTTTAAAAAATAATCATTAGAAAATATGGTACATACTTGAAAACTAATGATTTTAAGAAAAATCAAGTTCATTTTTTGGTAAATAAATAAAAAAGCAAACTAAAAGAAGTAATCAAGGGCCGGTGGTTTAGGGGTATAATGCCTCGTTCGCAACGAGGATGTCGAGGGTTCGATTCTCTCCCGGTCCACCATATTATTTTTAATTAGATTTCTAAATGATCCAATTACTAGTCATCAATGAGACCACATTATCGAGATATTTCAAATAATAATAATCTAGAAACTATTATACATAAATGCAAAATACTAAGTTCATGGAAGTTTTTGATGGTAAAGAAGCTGCTCAAGATTATATGTCAAAACACACATTGGCATTTTCAACTCCAGAACTAACTCTTATGAGATTTGCATTTTGGTTAGGAGATTCAGTTCCAGATCCTAAAAATGAAGGAGGAGAAGGAATACCTAGAATGATGACATATTTGACTGAGCAAGATTTTCAGCCAGTTCTAATTGATGACGACAAATACGAACCATCAGGTGCAGTCAAAAGTTCAGCATTTGTTGGAAATGCATATAGTGAAAAACAAACAGATGGGAAGTTTTGCTCGGAATGCGGTACAACTCTTTCAGCAACAGCAAAGTTTTGTCCTGAATGCGGTACAACACAATAATAAGAAAATAATTTTTGTCTACTAATTTTATGTTCTAGTTCCACACTTTGTGCAAAATTTTGCATTAGGTCTCAATCCAGCACCACATGAAGAACAACCATTGCCATCTTGTTGAACTGGTCTTTGTTGCACCATGTGAGGATCAGGTGTTGGTAATGTTCCAACTTCACCAAATGCTTCTGGTGCAGATACAATTCCCGGTGGACCTCCACCAACTGGATTTTCTGAAGTTCCTGCTCTTGGAGGCATTCCACCCGGCATTCCTCCAGGATTTCCCATTCCTGGCATCAGTCCAGGTGATTGTGTATTTCCAGAGCCCCCTCCAACAGATTTTTTTAATTCAAAAATTACTTTGATTGCTAAAAATTCTAATGCAGAATATGCTACTGTATAATCACCAAGTTTTTGAAAGAATTCCTTATCACTTAGTTGTCCTTTTTTGTACATGTTATTGGTATCAAGAAATGATTCATAGTATCCTTGAGATTCATCAAACAAAGCTTGTAGTTTATCAAATAACATACCTAGTGTATCTACTTGACCAAAGGACATAATCTGCAACTATTTTTGGAATATTAATTACTTTAGGATCAGAAAAAAGGAGACATTTGTAATTTTTTTAAATTTTAGAAAATTGTATATTTTTTGACAGGCATGAATTGAGATGGAAATGAATCAGTCTTAAATTTCTACATCCTAGAGAAAAAGTCAGTCTCCTTGGGTTTGGAGACTATGTCTTGTATTAACTAGTTTATGTGAGCTTTTGGGCCCCCAGCTAACACCGCGAGATGTCTCTGACTCTTAATAGTAGTCATAAGATCACATCTTTGATAAAAAACCAAGGTCAAAAAGAATAACTTTTTGCTAAAGAATTTTTTGTTATTTTTTGGCTAGGTACGAATATTTAAAAAATGGATTAGATCATACTCGATTTAAATATCCCCGATAAGGTATCTTTTCGTGTTAATCAACATAAAAGGAGGAATTTAGATCTCATGTCAAATCAAAATCCTAATTGTCCAAGATGTGGAAAGAATTCTTTGCTATCCGATGATGTTACAGGAGAGCAATTTTGTTCAAAATGTGGATTTGTGATAACTGAAAAATCACAAGAATCAGGTCCAGAATGGAGATCATTTCAAAAAGATAGTGGTTCAAATCCAGCAAGAGCAGGTGCACCATCATCACTTACGATTCACGATATGGGATTATCCACAGTCATTAATCCATTAAACAAAGATGCTTCAGGAAAACCACTTTCTACATCCATGAAAAGTACTATTGAAAGACTCAGAACTTGGGACAGTAGAAGTCAAGCTCATGAACCAGTTGATAGGAATTTGAGACAAGCTTTAGGTGAATTAAATAAATTAAAAGATAAAGTTTCAGTATCCGCAAATGTTTTAGAAAAAGCAGCTTATATTTACAGAAAATCATTAGAGAAAAAATTAGTTAGAGGTCGTTCCATTTCTGCAATGATTGCCGCATCACTTTATGCAGCTTGTAGAGATACAGAAACTCCAAGAACCCTAAAAGATATTGCTGATGCTGCAAATGTTAAACGAAAAGATATTGCAAGATGTTATAGATTATTACATCATGAATTAGAATTAAAAATGCCTGTTGTTGATTCAGTTCAATGTATTGCAAGAATTTCAAGTAAACTAAAGATTACAGAAAAAACTAAACGATATGCAATTAAAGTTCTCAAAGAAGCACAAGATCGTAAAGAATCAGCTGGAAAAGATCCTATGGGACTTGCAGCATCTGCATTATACCTATCTTGTGTAAAAAATGGAGTGTCAGTAACTCAAAGAGATATTGCAGAAGCAGCTGGAGTAACAGAAGTTACAATCAGAAATAGATACAAGGGACTAAAAGCAGAGCATATTTCAGAAGATTAAATTAATTTTTATAAAAAATTTAATTGTTATTTTACAAAAAAGATTGATTTTATCAATTCTTGATATGTAATAGAAATTTCAAAATTAATAATATCTGAATAATTGTTTATCAAAATAGAAGATAAAATTAAAAAGAAGAAAACGTATTTTTGTGATTTATGCGAGTGCTCTATCAATCATGTTTTGATATGATTCTTTAGATGCAGCACCTACTTGCTGACTAACTATTTCACCTTTGTTAAGGAGAATTAATGTCGGAATACTAAAGACGTTGTATTTTGATGCCAATTCATTGGCTTCATCAACATTAACCTTGACAAATTTTACTTTGCCATCATAGTCATTTGCTAATTCTTCAACTACGGGGCCCACCATTCTACATGGACCACACCATTCAGCCCAAAAATCCACAAATACAGGTACATCAGAGTTTATCACATCGATTTCCCAAGTCTTTGCATCAGAAATTTGAGTTATTCCCATTGTGATGTTATTTCATTGAACATACCTAAAAATGTTAACCAGAATTAACACCACATTTTTCGTAGGATGATTAATTCTGATATATACTTAAATGACGTTTTGCTAAAACCCTGACATGAGTTCAGAACTTAGAATAAAAAAATTAAGAGGTTCTGGAGGCTTTGTCATGGCCAGAGTTACTGATGAACAACAAATGAAAGGGAATTTAGGCGGTCCTGATCTATTTCTAGCACCAATTGGAAGGTTGGATTCAGAATTAATCACTAAACATTTTTGCAACACTTGTGAAAAAGAATTTGAAGGTTCTCCAAAAATAGAATTTGAGAATCCAAATGAAGAAGTTGCAGAAAATCTTATGCTTGCAGAAAAAGGACAGTATATTTGTAATTCATGTAATGCATCGATTGCAGAATATAGGGAATTCAAAAAACAAGATGAAACAGGCGATGTTGGAGATGCAAAACCAATAGAGCAGGTACCTGCACCACAAGTTCAATCAACACCACAAGTTCAATCAACACCACAAGTTCAATCAACACCACAACCACCAAAAGAGACAGTAACCCAACCGGGACCTGTGACTTCAATTAGTTCAATTGAAGGAAGGGCAGTATATGATGAAAGCGCAAACAAAGTTGGTACAGCAAAACAAGTTGGTATTGATTCTACACAATCAATGGTTCTAATTATTACTCAAAATGATGGTTCTGAGGGCAGTATTCCATGGAAAAACATCAAAAAAGTAGGAGAAGTGATTCTCCTAGGTAATCCAGAAGATGCAAGTCAGCCAGGAAAATGCTCTAACTGTGGATTTGGGAATAAAGAAGGTTCTAAGTTCTGTGAAGACTGTGGAACTGCAATTTAATAAATAAAATTATTCAATAAGATACTATAGGCGAAAAAATAATTGATTAAAAAAATAATCTCAAAAGGAGTAATCAAAGATATCCTCATTGTAGTTGTAGGCGTTTTAATAATTTGGTTAGGTCTGCAAATAGCATTTGGAACACAAAATCCCCTTTACGTAGTTGCAAGTGGAAGTATGATTCCAGTTTTAGAAGTATATGATGTAATAATTATTCAAGGACACATACCATTTGAAGAAATTGAAATAGGAAATATTATCGTGTTTAATCGGCCATCAGATCATGATAGAGTAATTGTACACAGAGTTGTTTCAATAATTGATGATGATCCTAAAACAATTAGAACCCAAGGTGATGCAAATAATGCATCAATTCCAGGTACAGACTTTCCAATTACAGAAGAAGAATATATTGGAAAAGTTGAATATATACTTCCACAAGTTGGATACGTCACACAATTACTAAAACCACCAACAAATTACATCATAATTGTAATTGTTGTAGGTGTAATGATAGTAAAACAAATGATGCAAAAGAAAAAGAAAGATGAGACAACAGATACTCTCAGTTCAGAAAATCCAAAAACAAATGAAGAGTTATCAGACATCAATGAAATTGAAAAGGATTCAGAATACTCAGAACATACAGAAAAATTGGATTCAGTAGAGAAACCAAGTGAAGATAAAAAAGATGAAATTTCAGACAAAGAAATAGATGATTCAAAAAAAGAAAAGAAAGAATAGTTTGCTAAAATTTATACAAACAGGTTCACATTATGCCAAAATAACAGCAATAGATCGTCCTGTTTGATTATGATATGGTTTAAGCTAAATTTACTAAAAAAGGATCCTCAGAAATCATAAGTTTAGAGAGTAGAATCATTTAAAAAAAATTAAAACCCATTTTTAGGCATAAAATATTGATAATTATTTCTACAATACAGAATCTTTTGTTTTGAATACTCGTTTAAAGTAATCAGAAGGCTCGTTTGGTTCTTCTACATCATTTGTGATTCCTGCCAAATGTTTTGCCAAATTCTTTTTGTAACCCACTTGCATTTGCCTCTGAATTTGAATTCTTTGTGCTTGTGGAGAACCTGCACCATGCATGGATTCTGTCAAATAACCAACAGCATTTCTTCCAAGGGTCATATTTTCAATTAATCTTAAAATTCTCATTCTGTTTTCAACATCGACTCCTTTTCTTCCTGCAAGATATTTTTTGAGTAATGGACCTGCTTCTGGATGTCTAAAATCTTTTTCAGATGGTAAAGTAACTACCAATCCACCAGCAATATCTTGTGCCAACCTACTAATTTCATATGGGAATCTAGTAACATTATGTTTACAAACTTGTGCAAGCATGTCATCATTTAGAAATACACCTGATTTCATCTTCTGTCCTTGATGAGATGATGCAATTCCTGCAGCAAAAATAGTTTCATTAAGATGAGTCATCTCAATGAGTTTATCTTTAATGTGAGATACTTTGGGAATACCATTGTAATCTGCAATAGTTGCTGCAGCACCAATCAATACATCACCAAGTCCTGTTTTACAGACATAACTACGTCTATGATAACATGTAAAACGTTCAACTAGCATTGATGCAAATTCATATTCTCCGTTCATGAAGACTTTATCCCATGGAATAAACACTCTATCTAAAATTATCAGGGCTTCTTGTCCACCATATTTTGCATTGCCATCATCAATATCACCTTCCTCCATACTTCTTGTGTCACAAGATTGTCTACCGTAAATGTAAGTAACGCCTTTTGCATCAGCAGGGATTGCGCCAACTATTGCCCAATCCTTGTCATTTTCTGTTAATCTAATAGTTGGCATCAAAAGAATCCAATGTGAATTAATACAACCAGTTTGATGTGCTTTTGCACCTGAAACATAAACTCCTTTATCATCAGTTTCCACTACTCTTGTAAACAAATCAGGATCTTCTTGTTCTGCAGGGCCCTTACTTCTATCACCTTTAGGATCAGTCATGGCACCACCTATCACGAAATTTTCTTTTTGGACCATTTTTACAAATTCTAAGAATCGTTTATGATAATCGGTTCCATGTTTTTCATCAATTTCAAATGTAGTAGAATGTAAAGAATTCATGGCATCCATTCCAACACATCTTTGAAAACAAGTTCCAGTATTTTGTCCAAGTTTTCTTTGCATTTTATTTTGTAAAACCAAATCTTCGGCACTCTCAGCAATGTGTAAAAATCTATTTACTTTTAATCCAGAGAGTGATGAATCAGCTGATGCAAGTGCTTCTTCACGAACTGCTAAATCATAAGTTTCTGCAACTGCATTAATTGAGGGTCTAATAATTGGATGATCAACATAATTTTGTACTAATTCTCCAAAGAGGTAAATTTTAAGATCTCTACCTCTAAGACTTTCGATGTAATCATCACCTGTCTTAATTATTTTTGAAGTATCACTCATGTAATGATAATAATTTTGATGTTGTATAAATATTCTAAATTAGCGAAAATGAAACTTTAGGAAGGAATTGCGATCAGAGTCCTATTCTGACATCTAAAATACGACAGCCTTTGCCCTTTTCCATTACCAATACAGGATTCATATCTAATTCTTTGATCTCTGTAAAATCAGATACCAGTTGAGATAATCTCTGAATACATTCAGATAGTTTTGTGATATCAGATGGTTTCTCACCTCTTACACCTTGTAGAATTTTTTGAGTTTTAATTGATGCAATCATGTCATCTGCCTCTTTATCAGTTACAGGTGCAAGTTTGAATGTAACATCTTTTAGAACTTCCACATAGATCCCTCCCATTCCAAGCATGATTACAGGTCCAAATCCAGGCTCTAATTTTGAACCAATGATTAATTCTTTACCGCCTTTTACCATTTCAACAATCAAAACACCTTTGATCTCAGCTTTCTTGTTGTATTTTTTAGCATTTTTGATAATTGTTTTAAAGGCATCTTTGATTTCAGCATCATTTGTCAAGTTCACTTTAACACCACCAGCATCAGACTTGTGAATGATTTGCGGAGATGCAATTTTCATTACAACAGGGTATCCAATTTTTTTTGCAATCTTTATTGCCTCTGCTTCATTTTTAGCTAAAGCACTTTGTGGTAAAGGTAAACCATATGCTTTAAGAACTTCTTGTCCTTCTTCTTCTAAGAGATTTGGTCTTTTCTCTTTTTTGACCTTGTCAAAAATTTTCTTGACTTTTGCCTTGTTTACTTTGAATTTAGTAATTTTTCCTTCTTTGCTATTTACCCAAATTGCAAATGTTTTCATTGCAGCTAAAGTTCTAATCGCACCTTCAGCATAGTTGTAATAAGGAACATTTCCTTCTGCTAAAATTTCTCTATTTGTAATGCCTTCATCTAATCCCATCAAACTTGCAAGCACTGTCTTTTTGTATTTCTTTGACATTGAAACAATGACTTCTGCAAGTTTATCATAATCTAGAGTACCAGATGGAGTACACATTGTGATAACAGATCCTACCTTTGGATGTTTGAGTACACGATCTAAAACATTATGGAATCTATTAAAATCAGCATCACCCACAATATCAACAGGATTTGCAGAGCTTCCCCAAGGAGGAATTACTTCATCAATCTTTGAACGAATACTATCAATGTTAGCCATTCTAATTTTTGATTTAGAGCAGGCATCAGTGGAAATAATTGCAGGTCCTCCTGCATTTGATACAATTACTAAACCAGCTGCTGTTGGAAGTGGTTGTTTTGAGAATGCAGTTGCATAGTCAAAGAGTTCTTCCATAGTATCAACTCGAATTGCACCAGATTGTTTTAACAAGGCATCATAGATTTCATCAGAACCCATCAAGGCTCCAGTATGAGACATTGCAGCTTTTGCACCCTCAGGACTACGTCCAGATTTGAGAACAAGAACTGGTTTTTTGAGTTTTTTAGTTATATTTTTACAAACTTTAAGGAATTCTTGACCATTGCCCATGTCTTCAAGGTACATTACAATAACTTCTGTTTGTTTATGATTTGCAAGAATTTTTAAAATATCAACTTCACTCATTACAGCTTTATTTCCAAGACTAACAACTGCTGAGAAACCTATTCCTTGAGCACTGGCATCTTCAACTAGTGCTGCACATATTGCACCACTTTGAGATACAAGTGCAATTTTTCCAGACTTTGGAGTAATTTTAAGAAATGTAGAATTCATCATTGTCTTTGGATCAAGATTCATGACGCCAAGACAATTAGGTCCAATGATTTGGATTTTGTATTTTTTAGCTATATCTTTAATTTCTTGTTCACGTTTTGCCCCTTCTTCATCAACTTCTTTGAAACCTGCTGTAATGATGATAACACCTTTGACTTTTTTCTTGCCACATTCCTCTAACACAGGTGCTACCAATGTATTTTTGATAACAATAACTGCAAGGTCAATGGATTTTGGGACGTCTAGAATGCTTTTGTATGCTTTTTTGTAAAAGACAGTTTCTCGTGATGGGCTAATTGGGTAAACTATTCCTTTGAAACCATTCATAATGTTAGATGTGATAGTAGCACCAACACTTCCTCTTTTATCAGATGCACCAATTACTGCAATTGATTTTGGAGATAAAATCACAGATTCTGCCATGTTATGTTAAATCTTAGATTTTGTATAATAAAGTTATTCTTGGAAAGTTCTGATCTATAATTTTTAGCTTCCCAGCATTTTTCCAGCTAAATTCTCTTTTCTAGGTACCCATACTATTGATAAATTAGAAAATTTTCCAATAATACTCCAAGCTTCTCGTGCCAAATTTCGAAGTTGTTCATTATTTATTGCAAATTCATGGTTTAATTGATTTACAGTATTTTTAGAATCACTGTAAATTGTAATGTCTCCATCTGAATCAACATATTTGTTTAATGCAGAAATTATTGCCATGTATTCAGCCTGGTTATTTGTCAAGTCTGGTTTTTTTTCATAAAATGATTCACCAGTTTCTTTTACAAAGTATCCATACCCACTATTACTACCTCCAGAACCATCAACGTAAATATTAATTCCCATCTTTATACAACCTTGTTATCTTCACAGTTAGATTTAGCACCATCATGTAAATAATTGTAGATATTCCTTGCGATACAATTGATGCCAAGTATGGATCATAGTTTATTGTCAGAAAATAATATTGCAAAGCCCATCTAGCAACTGTATAAATAATTTCTGCAATTCCAAGTGATGTAATTAGTTTTTTTAGATCGTGTTTTAGTTTTACAGTATCGGTTTTGCCAGATTTTAATTGATATTTTTTTTTATTATCTAGATAAAACAAGCTGCTAAAAACTGAAAAATAAATTATGTAATCTGCAATTGTAGTATAAGTAGTGTTTAGATAATCTGCCTGATCAGATAAAATTTGTGCAAGTATTGCAGAAACAATAATTGATGCTGCAAATGCTATGAGGATATTTTTATTGAGTTTAAGATATTCTTGTAACATCTATTTTGATTATTTTTTGTTACAATTAAACTCAGTCTAAAGTGATCTTTAGGAATATTATCAAGCCTACAAGTTCTGCAATTCCTACACCCATCATGTATGGAAATATTTCATGAGAGAAAATTTGTTCCATTGAAAAATATGCTAGTGCACCAATTACATTATGTAAAAATAGCATTCCAGCAACTACAATCATACCCAATGGAAGCTGTGCTTTAGTAGTTCCATACATTTTACCAAATATTACAATTAAAATTCCAAGGATACCCATATTTGCAATAGATACCACAGATAAGATTAGAGAAGTAGACTCCATTTAGAAAAAAATACCTCTTGAGTGTTTATTTACTTTTATCCAGTTTTCTTTCAATTTCTTCAAATGTCGCCATATTAACTTCTAAAAATGTAGATGGAAAATATGCAATGCCATATTTTTCACCAATTTTGGCAATTAAATTATTTTTTTCAAGGACCTTAATGTGATGTTGGATGGCTTTATAGTCAAGATTCATCTCTTTTGCTAACTGATTGATATTTAGTGGATTTTCTTTTATTTTTGAGATAATTTTTAGACGATTTAATCCCCCTCGTGAACCTGTAAACACAAACCAAAGTAGTCTTTTTACACTAGGATCATTTGCCATGAGAAGTAAAAATTATTCTAATTTATCACTAAAAGGTATTAGGAATTGAATTAAAGTAGAAACTATAAAAAACATAATTGATAAACTTCTGTGAAATAAAACATGTCACTAAATTATGATGCCCCACTATACAGACCACCTTCAGAAGCAAGATCATTAATTTTCCAAGTCACTTTAGGTTGTTCCTTTAACGAATGTTCTTTTTGTGATATGTATAGATCAAAAGAGTATTCAGAAAGATCATGGGATGAAATAAAATCAGAAATTGATATGATGTCAAATTATGTACCTGACACTAGGAGAGTATTTCTTGCAGATGGAGACGCATTAAATCTGGATACAGAATTTATGATAAAAATTGTAAAATACATTAAAGAAAAATTTGAAAAACTAGAAAGAATTTCATGTTATGCAATGCCTATGAATATTTTGAAAAAAACACCTGAAGAATTAAAGAAAATGAATGAAGCTGGACTTGATATGTTTTATTTAGGAATTGAGAGTGGATCAGATGTTGTATTAAAAAAAGTAACTAAAGGGGCAGTTGGAAAAACAATAATCAAATCAGTAAACAAAGCAAAAGATGCAGGTTACAAAATGTCATGTATGATAATTTTAGGATTGGGTGGGAAAACATATTCTAATGAACACATCAAAGGAACAGCAGAAGTAATCAGTGCATGTTCACCACAATATGTGGGAGCACTAACCCTATATCTTGAAAATGGGATAAAACAGGAATTTCTTGACAAATTTGAAGGGGAGTTTATCCGAATCAATGATGATGAATCATTAGAGGAATTGTATAGTTTGATCAATCAAATAGAAACTAAAGATGAAATAGTATTTCGAGCAAATCATGGTTCAAATGCATATACAATCAAGGGAACGTTTCCTCAAGATAAACAAGATATGCTAGATAAGATAATCTGGATGAAGCAGCATCCTGAAATTATGCGGCCAGAAGGATTACGGGGATTCTAAATTAGATTTTCTTGATTTAGATATACAACTTTGAAGATTTTAACTGAATAATCCCCATCAAAGATTTTGTTTGTGTTTGCATTATCAGAATTTAATACTCTAAATTTGTATTCGTATTCACCATTTTTCTCCACATTTGTTTGGGCAAAATGAATAGCACGGTTATCTTGGAAAATTTGAATGATTACAGGATATCCTTCAACATGATTTGTAATTTTTCCTTCAACAAATCCCCAAGGTAATGAATTTTCTTCAGGAGTGTGGAAAAATACTGTTGATTTCTCCAATCCCATTAAACCATTTAATGGAATGATTTCGGTTTGTGTTTGATGTGTATGGCCATCAATGGTTATCTGACCAGAATGAGGGTGAGCAAATGCTGGGCTTACAGACAGAGATAAAATAATAGTTAAAATCAAAATACTAAAAAAAAGAGTAATCTTATTCATATCAAAATCAATTAGAAAGGAGTTTAAGAATTTTTCAGATCAAAGATTGTCAATAATCGTTTTTAAATTTTCAGGTAGTTCAGGCAGTTCAGTGTGGCTTTCATTATTTTGAAGATTTTCAGGCCCTATTCTCCTAACTCGCTGAGTTCCAATTAAAGTATCAATATTTCTTTGGATATCTTTTTCAGATAAAATTCCCTTTAATTTTTCCAAAACAATTTCTTCATTTTCATATTTTTTAATTCCATATTGAACAAGAATGGTTTTTTCATCAAAAGTGAATTCAGCCATAATTACATCAAGAGTTTTTGATTAATAATCTTTGATTAATGAAAAATGATTAAAATATGATGAATTCTAAATTATCCTACTTGGTAAGTAAATTACAAATAATTTCAAACGTATTATCTACAAAAAGATATAGTACAATCGCAATTATTAGTGGATTAGGATTAGGAATAATTTATTATTTTTTAACAATGTCAATGCTACCTTCTCACTTAGATACCACAATGGAGTTAATGCCTTCTTACATTATCACATCAGTAGGATTAACAATAATAATCTCCGCTTTGGGTGGAATTAATTTTGCAATGATGGCATTTAAAATTAAAAGGATGAAAATGATGAATTCTGTAAAATCAAATTCGTCAGCAATATTTGGCGGGGTATTTGCAGCATTTACACCAGGATGTCCAGCATGTACTGCCCCGCTAGCAGTAATTCTAGGGGCAGTTGGAGGATTATCATTATTCCCAATGCAGGGATTAGAATTGAAATTTATTTCAGTAGGGGTTTTAATTTTATCCATATTTTGGATCGCAAGAGGACTTCAAAGTAAAAGTTGTTGTAAAATAGGATAAAATATTTGATTTAACAATGTTTTGAAAAATAATAAATTTTAATTTTCATAATAAATTTTAATTACTTTATCCACTACAACGTTAGTGTCAACATCCTTTTCTGCACTAACTAAAAGTAAATAATCATCTCCCAAATAAAATGAAAAACGTTTTATTTTTTCATATTCAGACATGGTGTATTTTGTTTTGCCAAGAATTTTTACGGTATCTTTACGTGCTTTCCAATGAATAATAGAAAGATTAACCAATTCATCTTGCATGTGTTCTGAAAGTGGATTTTCTAACCCTTTTCTCATCCCCCCACTAACACAGGTGGCCCATTCATCATAAACAGAAGCAAATCTAATTTTAGGATCTGCATCTAAAATTTGTGAGCAAAATTTTTCATAATCCAATGAGTGTTATTTGAACTTGAATTATTAGAGTTTTATTATGTTAACAAAAATAAAACAGGCACGTTTATGGTAATTTTAAAAATAATTAAAATCAAATCAATTAAATTACAAATATTATTCTCATTAGTTATTCTCATGGATACGTTTGAAGCAATCAATACAAGACGTGCAATTAAAAAATTTGATAATACACACAAAATGACTTCTGAACAAGTTAAATCACTTATGGAGTTGGTAATCTTATCTCCTACTAGTTATAATCAACAAAATTGGAGATTTATTACAGTTACAAACCAAACAGTAAAAGAACAAATTAGTAAAGCTGCTAGAGGTCAGACTCAACCGTCAGATGGTTCTTTGGTTATTGTTTTATGTGGAAACATGAACGCATGGAAGCAAGATCCTCTTAGATATTGGAAAAACTCTACAACAGACAAACAAGAATATGTTAAAAATGCATTAGTTACAAAATATGCAGATAATCCTCAAAATCAAAGAGATGAAGCAATTCGTTCATGTGGATTTGCAGGACAAACCATAATGCTTGCAGCAAAACAAATGGGTCTGGATTCTTGTCCAATGGTAGGTTTTGAGTATGATGAATTAGCAAAAATTATCAATTTGCCTGAAGATCATTTAATTGTCTTAATGATAGTGGTTGGAAAAGCAGCAGAACCTGCAAGTCCACGTGGTGGACAATTACCGTTAGATGAAGTAGTTTTTGAAAATAAATTTTAGAATTAGTTTGATTTTTTAGAATCATATAAAAGATGAAAAAGAGAACTAGATTGCATTAATTTTTTATTTACAATAACTATTAAAATTAAATGATTTTTTTTTATTTCAAATAATATTTTATCACAAAATGTGACATATTGTTCAACTGAACGTCGGGTTTCAATTAATTTACTTTTAGATTTTATTAGAAATCCATCTCGAATTAAAACATTAATTTTTCGATATCCAGAAGTAGTTGAAATTTTGTTATATTCTAAGACTTCAGAATTTGTTTGGGCCCTACCAACTGTAGCCAAAATGATTCTTCTTGATTCATCATCACCTAATTTTTCTAGTATAGATTTTTTGAGAAATTCATCCAATATTGTAATTTCATATAATTTATCATCTTTTGATTTTTTAACACTACAAATTTTTTTTAGGTATTTTTTTAACGATGAGTTATCTAATTCGCCTAAAAGATCTTTTCTCACATCAATTAATTTATCAATATTTTCTATTGATTGTCTAATTGAAATACCATATTTTTCAAACATGATTCTTTTCATACGATATTCTGTTTTTTCATCAAGATTTTTTTTTATTATGACTTCTAATGATTTTGATAAAAATTGATCAATTCCAGGCACAACTGAATAACAAATATTTTATTATAAAAACATCTGGAATTCTTAAGATATGAAAAAAACAGCTATTGTTGTAGATGATGAGCCTGATATTGTAGACATATTCAGCGATTTGTTAGGAGAAAGAGAGATAGACGTAATTGCCAAAGGGTACAATGGTAAAGAAGCAATTAACTTGTGGACATTAAACAAACCAGATATTCTTTTCATCGACATTATGATGCCTGATGGAACAGGAATCCATACAATTAAAAAAATTCGTCAAAAAAATAAAAATGCGTTCATAATTGCTGTAACAGCAGATGACAGTGCCGTAACTGAAGAGAAGTTAAAAGATCTTAATGTAAACGGTATAGCACACAAACCAGTTGATATGGATAAAATTATGGAAATAGTCAACGCCAAATAATATTTTATAGGCATCTATCTTTTTATGAATAAAATGGGCCCACGGGGATTTGAACCCCGGATCTTCGCCGTGTAAGGGCGACGTCATAACCGACCTGGACTATGAGCCCAGAAATCATCGCTGCTGAAATCCATTTAAACTTTGAGACAAAGAATAATCTAGAAATTCAATGAAAACTAGGTAAAATTATGAGTATTTTTGATTTTTTTTCTAGTCCAATTGGGTTAGGACATGTAACTAGAGACATAGCAATTGTCAGTAATTTACAAAATAATAAAATTAATTTTGTAACTGGTAGCGGAGCTGCAACCATCCTAAAAAATTTAGAATATAATGTTTTAGATAAATATAATCCTCCTTCATTTATTGTTAAAAATGGCGTATTAGAAAATTCAGGAAGATGGTTATGGAGCTACTACAAATATTATAAAGAATGTAAAAGTATTTCAAAAAAAATTATACAAAAAGATAATCCAAATTTGGTGATAAGTGATGAAGATTTTGCATCATTAAGTATATCACATGAAATGAAAATTCCAACAGTTCTAATCACAGATGTTTTAGAAACTAGATTCACAAAAGGAATAGTATCAATAATAGAAAAAAAGATGAACAAATCAATGCAAGAAATGATCAATAAATGCAATGTCGTAATTATTCCCGAAAATGGAGAGAGTTATGATAATATCAAAAGAGTAGGGCCGATTGTAAGACAAATAGATGAATCAAGGGAGAAATTACGTGAAAAATTCTCATTTAAGAAAAAAACTATTCTCATATCAGTTGGAGGAACAGATGCAGGACAATATCTCATTGAAGAATCGTTAAAGGCAATTTCAAAAATTAATCAAGATATAGAAATAATTTTAGTTTCAGGTCCTGCAATTAATAAAAAATTTAAAAATGTTAGAAATATGGGATTTGTAAATAATTTACAAGAATTAATTTTTGCGTCAGATTTATTGATTTCACTTGCTGGAAAATCTACAATTGATGAAGCTGTAACTTATGGAACACCGGCAATTTTTATTCCAATAAAAGGACATTTTGAACAAGAAGATAATGCAAAAGAACATGGTTTTGTTTTTGAAGATATTAAAAGACTTGAAGAATTAATTTTAGAAAAAATAGAAGAAAAAAGAAATCAACAAAATACAAACGGTGCAAAAAATGCAGCTGGGATTATTAAAAAATGGATCAAATAATAATCAAATGCTTAATAGAGAGGGATTGGCCTTTGACAAAGTACCATGGCTAATCTAATAGTTGCAAAATTTGGAGGAAGTGCATTAGGTCCAGATGGAATAACCATTCCAGAGATTATCAAGCGTATAATTAATTTAAAAAAAGATTCCAAAGTTATTGCTGTTTTTTCAGCACCGTTAACCATGCATAATGGAAAAAAACGTTCACTAACAGATGTTGTTTTAGAACAGGGTAAAAATGCAGAAAATGGAATAACACCAAATTTAGATATTGTAAAATCAACATATGAAAAAATTCTAGAATTAGTTGATTCTGAGTATAAAAAAGACTGTAGAACCATTGTTGAATCACATCTAGAAATTGCACAAAAGGCACTCAATGAGGCTCTAGAGAATAAGGAATTTGTAGATGAAATACGCTCAAGTGCATTAGCATTTTCAGGTGAAATTTTAATTTCTCATGTAATGAAATATGTTCTAAAAAGTAATGGGATAAAGACTGATTCTGTAAAATTTGATGATTGGCCAATAATTACAGATAACAACATAGAGTCAACAAATTTCCTTACAGTAGAATCAAGGACAAAAATGCAGAAAACTGAAGAGTTGGTAAAGGAAAATGAAGTAGTTACGATTGGTGGTTTCATTGGAAAAACAATAGACAACGTCACAACTACTTATGAAAGAGGCGGTTCAGATAGGACTGCAGCTGATCTGGCAATATTATTTCATAAAAAATATGAAACCAGTGTAGACTTTGAGAAAGATAGTGCAGTGGTATCAGCTGATCCAAAAATTGTGAATTCAGGTCTAAGTGAAGTAAATCAATTATCGTATAATGAAGCTAGATTAGCTGGAATGTTTGGAATGAAAATTTTAGATCCAATTGCAATTAAAGAGATTGTAGAGAATGGGGTAGATATGCCAATTGTTATTACAAATATGAATAATCCAAAAAAAATTACTACAATTAAAAGAGTATTAGATAAACAAAAGGGACATCCAATAAAGATAGTTACAGGAAAAGAGAATTGTGCAATTTTTAGAATAGAAACATCATGTATTCAAAAATTATTAACATCATTAGAAAAAGACAAAAGATATAGTGAATTTATTATTTTATCACCATTTACAAAAGATGGAATAGAA
>Ga0209558_1001127_pt1 | contig 20502 bp, 21 predicted proteins | sample SaaInlV_150m_DNA_3_FD_184674 | JGI IMG/M metagenome (GOLD analysis project Ga0209558, IMG submission 184674) | Marine microbial communities from expanding oxygen minimum zones in the Saanich Inlet - Saanich Inlet SI074_LV_120m_DNA (SPAdes) (version 2) | ecosystem: Environmental > Aquatic >...
TGGTGCGACCATTATTTTAACAGGAACAAGCATGTTTATTGTGAGTAGTATATTTGTAGGAATCCGTAAAAAACTGGTATAATTTTTATATCATTTTTTTATTATGACAATTACTATAAATGTTGCAGGACAAACTATTTCTTGTGTGTTTCGCAAAAGTAAACGGGCAAAAAGAGTAAGTGTTCGAGTGTATCCAGATACTTCTGTAATAATTACGGTGCCACAAAGAATACCGTATTTTTTTGCACAGGATTTTTTTTATACAAACATACAATGGATAGAGAAAAAAGTACAAGAATATACTACATCGCGGATTTCTCTTAACTCTTCTGGCACAAAAGAAGAGTATTTACAATATAAAGAAGTGGTTCGTAACATTATTTTGGAAAAAATAGCGCGGTACAATGTATTTTATTGCTTTTCATATAATCGACTGTCTATTCGCAATCAAAAAACACGATGGGGAAGTTGTTCGAGCGACAAAAACCTTAATTTTAATTATCAACTCTATTTTTTGCCAGAAAGGATGATTGACTATGTGGTGGTTCATGAATTATGTCATTTGGCAGAACTAAACCATTCTCCACGATTTTGGCAATTGGTTGGTCAAACCATTCCAACATATAAGAACATAGAGAAAGAGATGAGGCATATTTCTGTCGCCCGTACGGTTTAGAACAAGTAAACCTCTTTTTTAGGCTTGACAAATGATACAACTAGTGTAATATAGGGTCTGCTGTGTTCAATGTAGATAATACTGTCTTATTGAACAATATGTTCTTTTTTACAAGGAGATAAGTATGGCTTATCCAGAGAAAAATCCTGTGTATAGTATCGGCGATATTCGAGACCAGGAAAAGCGTAAGTGGACGCTGTATGTTAATGGTAAGAAATTTGATTCTTCTGTTAAGACTGTACTTCTAACTTCTCAGTTTGGAGAGTTCCAATATGGATGGCGCGAAGGCTACGACGGTTGGGTATTTCGTGAGGCAAGTGGGGGAGGTGCTATTACCATTCCGTATTTCATCACACCAGAACGACAGTTATACGTTGGCTTAGTCAAAGAAAACCGACCAAATATGGGACCCGATCCAGTGTGGTGCGCTACTGGTGGTTTTGTTGATCCTGGCGAATCCCACGCACAAACACAAATTCGTGAAACTGCCGAAGAGGTTGGGCTTGACTCAAGACAGGCTATTGAGCTCGATGGCTATCCGTTGAATGGTAATCGAGCATTCTTTGTTACTAATCCTCATAGTGGAGAAGGGGTTCGTGTGTATGGGCTTTATTTACCATTTTCTGACCTTGAGCGTGTTGATAATAAGCACAAGATCATTGCTGGTCGTCAGTTAAACCACAAAAGCGCCACTAATCTTGGTTTCTTTCCGTGGAAAGAGGTGGTGTGTTATGCCGATGCCCTTGCTGGCGCAGGAATTATACGTGTTGTTGCCAAAGAATACGAAAATATTGTGTAAATAGTTTAGCAGCGATCTTAAGACTGTTTTCAAAACACACACCAATGCCGTTTATAGGAGTACGCGGCATTTTTTAATACAAAAAAACCGACAATGTCGGTTAGGGTTTCTGGGGACTCATGTAAAGAACATGGAAGGTGTTGTTTTGTCGCGTTTACTACGCCATCCATCTTGGTTTAAAGAACATATCTTTTTGTTTCGAAAGAAAGAGCGAGTCAATCACACCTACCCAGACGCCACACAAGCGATATGTTTTTCTTTTTCGTAAGACGGTATATAATCGAACCGGCTCATTGACCATTTGGTGCTTAACAGGAATAATAGATCCAATAATTGGTGGAAAATACTGCGTAGTTCCTGGTCTATACAATTGTTTTCGTTGTAATAATCTTGCCACAATCCCTTCTATTTCTACAACCGGTTGTATGGTATTCTTTGTTATATGTGTCGGGGTATACTTAGAGAGCGAAGATCCTATGTAGTGGTTTTTGTTATTTACAGCCACAATATACATGGGGATATGAATGTATGTGTATACACTCGGATACAAATCTTTTAGTAGGGCGCAAGTAGTTACGTCGCCTTTGGGAATTTTTTGTGAATTGTGCATGATTCCCTCCTTTCAAAGTATAGTATAACAAAAAAACAGCATTGTGTACTGTTTTTGTGAGCCTGCAAGGAATCGAACCTTGACCCAGAGCTTAGAAGGCTCTTGTTCTATCCATTAAACTACAGGCCCATTCATTATATGACACGAGTATCATACTAGATTGTGCTGAGTTTGTCAATCTTTTTTTCTTTTTTTGTCGTGGAATTTTTTGTGTGTTTTTCTGAGCTCTTTGTCTGTAATGTGGGTATATATTTGTGTTGTGGTAATAGATGCGTGGCCAAGCATACTTTGTACGCTACGAATGTCTGCACCGTTTTGCAAAAGGTCGGTAGCATAGGAGTGTCTCATGGTGTGCGGTGTAACAGGCTTGGTAATACCAGCGAGTTTGGCATATTTTTGTACAATTCTTTGTGCGGTTCTTGGGGTGATTGGTGTATCATCAGCACCACGTTCTTTTTCTTTGTTTGTGCGTTTGTCATGTGATACAAATATATATGGGTTCATGTCTTTTCTTGCGCCAATATATTGTTTTAGCCAATATTTTGCTATTGTAGACAAAAAGACAATTCTTGTTTTTCCACCCTTTCCACGAATAGTAAATTCTTCTCGTTTTAGATTTATATCTTCTTTTTTAAGACTTACAAGCTCTGACACACGAAGTCCGGTAGAAAATAACAATTCGAGCAATGACTTGTCTCGTAAAAGAATCAGGAGTTTTGGTGGTGCATGTTGAAGATTTTTTTGTATCGTTTCTTCTGATACTATGGTAAGTGGTGCTTGAAGAATGTGTTGTAAGTCTTCTTGTTCTAAAAACGTGACTATTCGGTCGGGCATTTTCATGAGCTCTATTTTTTCTGGTGCCAAAGTAGCAACATCTCGTTTTGCTAGATACTTTAAAAAAGATCGCAATGCAATGAGGTGATAGTTTTGTGTATTTTTTTTCAAAGGTTCACCATTATTATCTACGAGTCTGTTAAGCCAAAGACGGTATTTTCTTACGTCTTCGCCTGTGATATCTTCGGGTTTTTTACTATTACCACCCCAATGAACAAATCTATGAAGGTAGAAGTCATAGTTTTTAATCGTTTTTTGACTTCTATTTCTTTCGATTTCCAGGTGTTCGAGGAAATCGGTAATATATTGAGAAAGAGAGTGAGGCATAAAAAAATAATGAAGAAGTGTTTATTACACTCTATTGTACGACACAAAATAGTATTTGTCAAAATGTGAGACTGAGCGCTTTACGAGGATGGTCTTTTGTGATACTATACACGTGGTAACTAGAATGTAATTGAACATGTATTGTGGAAAAGCAGTCACTTGCATTACCAGACAAATATGTTCTTTTGGTACAAAGATTAGTCATATTAATTATTATTATTTTATGCTTATGGAACATATATTTCCTTCGTCCGAAGTAACATATAAGAACGCAATCATTGTGTTTTTCATGTTGTCCCTCTGTTTTTTTGGTGTTTCTTTTGTGCATGCACAAGAAGACGTGGATAGTGAAGACACAACGCAAAATCAAGTAGTGGATACAGCAAGTGACGTAGCGCTTGAAGATGCATTAATTGACCAAGAAGGGGGTTTGGTGGAGGTTGATACCGAAATAGAAGGGGATCTGGTCTTGGAAGAAGTTGAGGTAACGGAAATAGATACGGCACCATCACGATTTGGGATGTTTTGGCGAGGTGTGCGAGAAAGGTTGTCTTTGGTCACGACATTTGATCCAGTAAAAAAAGCAGAAAAGCGACTACGTTTTGCAGAAGAACGTATGGAGATTGCAGAAAAGATTGCAGAAGATTCAGGAAATGAAAATGTTGATGAACGAATGCAAAAAATTATTGATAGAGCGCAAAACATGATTGAAAAGGTTGAGCAGAAAAAAGATGATTGGTTGAGCGAGCCGGATGAGAGAAAAAAACGTCTTATGCGAAATATTGCGACACATCACACAAGAAGAAATCAGGTGCTTGAGCGAATCGAAGAGCGGTTGCCAGAGGATCGTCGAGAAAAATTTCAACAACATGTGGAACGGTTGAGTAATGCAGGTAAGCGGTTTTTTGACAATGTGAATGATGAGGAGTTACCAGAAGGAGTTCGTGATCATATTAAAAAACACAGAGTTCGGGTGCAGGCACATGTTGAAAAAGTAAAAGAATTTAACACAAGAAGAAAAGACTTGCGAGTGCGCATAGCAGATGGAGATGAGAGCGCCAAAGAGGATTTGCAACAACTGAAAGAGAGGCGACATGAATATGTAAAAGAAAAGAAAGAGGGTTTTGCAGAAAAAAGAAAAGAAACACTCGACCATATTCAGCAAAAACGATCGGAGGCAAGAGAAAAGATTTCAAACTTAAAAGATTTAGCTAAAGAAGGGGATGAGGAAGCCAAAAAAGCTCTAGACAAGTTACGAAAACGGCACAATGAAATAACAAAAACAAAACCCGAAGTACTAAAACGGTTAAAAGAACAACGTGATTTTGTGAAAAAATTTAAACATGCAGACAAAGAAGAGCGAAAAGACTTGCGAGAAGACCGAAGAGAACGAATAGAAGATAGAAGAGAGGACCACAAAGAAAAAATAGAAGACAGAAGAGAGGACAGGAAAGAAAAGCTAGAAGATAGAAGAGAGCGTGTGGAAAATGCAAGAGAAGGTAGACAAGAAAAACATGCAGATGTTCGTGGTCAAGTAAGAGATAGAACACAGGATATTCGAGAAGACCGAAAAGAGCGCGTGGAAAATGCAAGAGAAGACAGACAAGAAAAACGTGCAGATGTTCGTGATCAAGTAAGAGATAGGGTGCAGAATGTTCGAGAAAACAGGAGAGAACGAGTAGAGAATAGAGCATCAGTGGAAAATGCAAACTAAGAAGTATTGTTTAAAAACCTGCCCTTTGGCAGGTTTTTTTACTATAGTTTCTTATTCAAAGAAATTTTGTTATACTTACTATTGTATTTACTATTTACTTTATATATGCATACACCACAACAAACACATCCACCACAACCACAACCACACTTACAACCCTCCTCATTGGGTGGTGGGCATCAACCAACCCCCTCTAAGCACAAAAAAGCTGGAATGATTATTGGTGTTATTATTATCATTTTGTTTGCTGCGATTGGTGTGTTTGGGTATGTTTTTATGAGCAAAGCACCAGAAAACATTCTTGAAACTTCTTTGGAAAACATGAAGGATGTTGATACGGTGCATATGGATATACAGTTTTCCATAGAGGTGGACATAGAAAAAAAAGAAGCCAAGAAAAAGCTTGCAGGATTGCTGCCTTTTGGTGATGTTGGTGGTATAGCCGACATTAGTTTGATAGAGGGTTATATTTTAGGGAGTATTGATAGGGCCAACGAGGACGCAATAAAGTCAGACTTACGGTTTGTACTAACAGGCGATATTGAGGCGGGAAAAGTGGATATGTCAGTGCGTTCTATTGATAAAAGAGTGTATGTGCTCCTATCAGAACTTCCAGGCATTGGTCCTATGGATTTTTCAAATCTACTCAACACCTGGATAGAGGCTGACTTGGGTCCAACCAGAGACATGAGGCCGATTGGTCTTGATGGGGATAATAAAGTTAGTGAGTGGCAAGAGAAAAGAAAAAAAGAGGCAGAATTAAGAGAAAAAGAACAGCAAGATCTTTTGGTTTCTTTGCTAAAAGAATACCCAGTCCATAGTATTACAAATATATCTGCACCATCTTTATTTTCTGGGTCTGGTTTGTATAAAGTTGAGTATGAGATTAATTTGGAGAATTTAAAGAAAGTGTACATTGGTCTTTCTGGGGGTGATGTGGGTGCTGAATTAAAAGATGGTGATCGGTTTAATGAGGCATTCTCTTCTGTTAAAAAAATTAATGGTGTGGTACGTGTCGACAAGAAAACATATGTGCCAGGATTTATTTCTATTAATATTGATGTAGAAACAGAAGAAGGAGATAGAGTTGTTACAACAATTGAAAGCACATTTACTAAATATAACGAACCGGTAACGGTTGTGGTCCCAGAAGAAACAAAAACGTTTCAAGAAGTTGCACAAGAGTTTATGATACAGATGATGGGTCCTACAATGGGTGCGCCAGGTTCGACAGCTGGCATGCCGATTCCAGGTGATTCATTACAAGAAAAAAACTTATCAAATAGTCAGGTATTCTCAAACACAGGTAGCCGTGATTTCTCTCAAACAACAAAAAACAAAGACGGTAGACGTTTGAATGATGTGCGAGATATAAAAAATGCCTTAGGTATGGTGTATAAAAGCAATAACGTGTATCCGGTGGCACCAAGCCCGGGTGTTCGTGTTGGTGTAGGAAATTTTTCGTGCATTAATGCTGGTGGCTTTGGTTCTGTGGGTTGTGATTCTCCTTTTTTAGCATCTATAGGTGTTAGGCCTGAAGAGGGTGATGAGTATGTATATATATCTGAAGATGGTTCGACATATGTATTATCTACCACCTTGGAAGGTGAGGTTAATGGTTTTGGTGGTGTGGTTTTGGTGCGACCAAATGATTTTGTGGTGTCGAAAAAAGATGTCTTGAATCAGGGGGGTAATGGTATGGTAACGTATAGTTCAGACTATGACGGAGATGGGTTATCTGATAACGATGAAAAATTTGTTCACAAAACAAATCCATACAATTTTGATACCGATGGGGATGGGTTTGATGATAAGACTGAAATAGATAATGGATATAGTCCGCTTGAATAATCCTTTTTTTTGTGGTTCAATAGTGTGTATTAAACAACACTCTATGAAAGAACACAATCTACACCCATTGTATCTTATTTTACCCAATATTAGATCTTGCCATAACGTTGGTGCCATGTTTCGCAATGCGGATGCTTTTGGAATAGAGAAAATATATTTGGTTGGCTGGACACCGGCACCACCAAAACCTCAAATAGACAAAGTGGCACTTGGGGCAGAAACGTGGATTCCTTGGGAACAGCGGAAGAGTTTAAAACGACTCATTACTACCTTAAAAAAGAAGGGTGTGGTTGTGGCTGCACTTGAGCAATCTGCGCAGAGTGTTTCTGTACATGCGGCAAAAATAACCGCACCAACCGCACTGATTGTGGGAAATGAAGTGACTGGTGTGGCTCCAGAAATACTTTCGTTGTGTGACGTAGTATACGACATTCCGATGTGTGGAAAAAAAGAAAGTCTTAATGTGAGTGTGGCTGCCGGTATTGCATTATTTTCTTTGCGTAATAACCAATAGTGTACTGGTCGGAATAATATTTTTTTGGTATACTGAGGGTATAACCACATATTTTATGTCCGTAGACCATACACGATATATTTTTGAAAGACTTTGTCGAGATCTTCCCCCTTTGGTACCAAAAAAAATTCAAGAAGATTTGAGTGATGCGTTGGAGCAGGTACAGGATAATGTGAGCCTTACATTAGACCAACTAGAAGACACGATGATTCTTTTTGCAAAGAAGCTTTGGCCATATCGCGAAGCCTTTTGGGAGTTTTATCGTGTTAATGAGGGTGAAATAGGTGAGAAGATGTTGTGCAAAAAAATGTCCAAAGAGATGGTAAAAAAATATACCACATTCAAAGAGGCGGGTGGAGAATTTCGTGATTTGTATCGTGGCGGAAGTGTGGCAAAAGTATTTTCTTCGGAAGACATTACTACTCTTTGTGCTACTTTAGTTGAAATGCAACAAGATATTTGGAATTATACTGTTCAAGAGGTGCTCACAAAAAGTAAAATACGGTACCAAAAAAAAATAGAAGAGTTTAAGCATATACTTACCAATATTGAAGAGCAGTTAGATGTTTTGTTGCGTATGGCAGATAACGAACAAGAGCATCCTGGTTTGGCAGAAGAAATCAGGCAACATGTACGTGGCTTTGAGCATGGTATTGCATTGTTGGGTCCAAAAATTGATTATAATGAGTTGTGTGGTGTGGAAGATTATTATAAAGAAAGAAAAATATATAAGAAGCATAATAAGAATATTGTATGACAGATTATACTGTGCAATTGTTTGACATGTTAGTAAAAAAACCTGCAATAGGATTGTCGCAAGACGTTATGGTGGAGGCAAAAAAGGCGTGTGAAGCGTTTGTTCGTGATGGAAAGTCTGGTGAGGAGGCTGAAAAAGCAATGATAGTGTTTGGGAAACAGGCGTGGCCGTATTGGCAAGCACACAGAGTGTTTGTTGAGCGTTTTGGCGAAGAAAAAGAGCAGGAGTTTATGAAAGATCTTTTGTCACCAGAGCTTTCTGAAAAATATACTAGTTTTCTGACCTCTGGTGGAAGCATTCATAACTTTCGTTCTGGACAAGAATACGAAGATGCGTTTACCTCCGAAGAGGATGTTGCCATACAAGAAGCAACGGTTCAGGCAAAAAGTGCTATAGAAGATTTTGTGGTTCGGTTGGCACAAAGTGAAGAAAAAAAGAGTGAATATAGTGCACTTGTTTTGTCATATCAACAGGAACGTGATGATATTTTGACCATTATAGAAACATTGCAATCTCTTGCGACGACACATGAAAAATGGTCAGAAGAAATTGCGCAAGATATATATTATATAGAAAAAGGGTTTGCTGAATTAGAAGAACGACCAAGCAAAGAAAAGGCCCAAGGAAGACTAGATTGGTATACAGGACAAATAGGGAGCACAGAAACACATATTTTTTCATAAATATATGATAGACAAAACAGTATTGCTCGTTATTGCGGGTGAAGGGTTTCAGGTTGTTGAATATTCTGACACAAAAAAAGAGATTGAAGCGGCTGGTCTTACCGTCGTTACCGCCAGTGATATTGCGCAGTCTGCAAAAGGGCATAATGATGTTATGGTGCCGGTTGATCTGGTATTAGAAGAGGTGGATACAAAAAAATATGATGGCGTTTTTCTTATTGGTGGTCCAGGAGCATTAAAGCATTTAGATATACAAGAAATACATCGGATTTTGAATGAAATGATGATAGCACAAAAACCCTTTGGTGCGATATGCATTGCGCCAAGAATTTTAGCAAAAGCACATGTGATAGTAGGAAAAAGAGCAACTGGCTGGAATAATGATAATGAATTAGAAACGATTTTTTCACAAAATAATGTTACATATATTCCAGAGCCGGTGGTGGTAGATGGAAATGTCGTCACGGCAGATGGTCCAAGTTCTGCAGAAGCATTTGGAAAGGAAATAGTAAAGATTTTGCAATAATATATAAAAAATCACCGTGTATATGGTGATTTTTTATTTTATTACAGATTTCTCACATCCAGTTCGAAATGACACTGCACACAATACATTGAATCTCTTTAACCCACTTTTTGGCACCAAAAAGTTGCGCAAAAAGTGCCGAGCGATGGTTCGTTCAGAGAATTTGGGGCTTGGTAAAACTCAGACACCAAAACTCGTCGCTTTGCTCCTCAAACAGTTGGTGTCTGTGCCTGCGGCACCGGTTTCCCTCGCCTTCAAATTCTTTCTTCACGTACCAAATGCTCGGAATCTTCAGACAAGTATCATTTCGCTACACCTAATTACTCGGTTTGTGGTTTGTGTGTAAGTTTTCGGTTAGTTTTTTCAGATTCTTTCAACACTACCCAAATGCTCGGGGTTTTCGTGTAGTTGTTTTACGTACTAAAAAACACACCAGTATCATGTTTGGTGTGTTTTTGGATTTTTTGTTTTTATGTGCTTTTGATTTTTTTGGGTACCACCTTTGGGTATTTTTTTATGAGTGCTTTTGTGCCACGTAGAGAAAGTAATCCTCTTTGGGCACCAACTTTTTGAATAACACCACCGGCGTTTGATGTTCCCCATTGCATAGCTTCTACCAATGTCTTTTTGTGAATAAGCGCAGAAAGTAGTCCGCTTGTGTAGGCATCTCCGGCGCCGGTTCTGGCAATGGCTTTTATATTGTATGTTGGCATGTGTAAAATTTGCTCACCATCATAACTATATGATCCATTTGTACTATCTGTAATAACTACGTGAGAAATACCTTTTTTGTGTAAGAGTGTGAGGAGTTTTGGTATGTCTTTTTTTTGTCCTGCGAGTTCACATGCCTCTTCTTTGTTTACCACCAGAACATCGGTATATGGGAGTATTTTTTTGATTTCGCTTAAGCCATTGCTCATTTGGTAACAGCCTGGGTTCATGGCAAGTCTAATAGCAGGATTCTTTTTAAGGTGTGTTATTAATTTGTGTTGTATTTTTTCAAAACCAGCAGAAAGTGATGTATAGTAGATCCATTTTGTTTGAGGTATTTTTGGTAGGGAATAGCTTCGTTTTGCTTGGTATGAAAGAATGGTTCGCTCACTTTGAAAGTTTAGTATAACTGAGTATCGTGTTTGTGCATTTTTGCAGATTTTTATGTATTTGGTTTCGATCTTAGCATCAGATAGTACATTAAAAATAACAGACCCAGAAATGTCATCGCCAATTTCTGTGATTATGGCGGTGCTACATCCTAGTTTTTTTGCACCAACCGCAACATTGGCGGCATTTCCACCAACTGATTGGTCACTGTGAGTAATTGGGATTTTATCGGCAAAATTAAGACACAGCTCACGATTTTTTTTGTTTATGTGACACTGCTTTGTTGCGTCATTTAAAATAAGAAAAGTGTCGATGACTGAATCACCGATGGTAACAATGTCTAGCATAGAATTAGAAATAATGTACGAAAAAAATAATACTTACTCATTGAGATAGTTGAGATAATCTATTGCGCTGAGTGCAGCAATAACACCTTGGCCAGAAGCAATCATAAGTTGTTTAAATGGAATATTTGTGACATCTCCGGCGGCAAAAATACCTTTACAGCTAGTTTGGGCACGTAAGTCTATTTCTATTTCTTTATTTTCATTCTTTTTTACACAATCGGTAAAACCAGAATTTGGGACCATGCCAATATGCACCATTGCCCCATTTGTTTGGTGTGTGTGCATTTCTCCGGTTACCAAATCTTTGTACTCTACACCTTCTACTTTTTTATCTCCTAAAATTTTTGTTGTGTTGGCATTATAAATAATTTCTACATTGTCTTTTTTGAGAATTTTTTCTATAAGAATATTTTCTCCTTTTGGAAATCCGTGATTTGTTTCTGGTGTGTTTGGGTATTTTGTAATAAGGTATGCTTTTTGTGCAATATCTGCAAGCATAAGTGCCGATTCTAAAGCAGTATTTCCGGCACCAATAGTTGTGGTGATTTTGTTTCTATATAATGGACCGTCGCAAACCGTGCAAGACGTTACACCACGCTTTTGTAATTCGGCTTCGCCCGGAACACCTAAATGTTTAGGATGAATTCCGGTGGCAATAATAATGGATTTGGTTTGGATATTTTTTTCTTCACCACCTTTTTTTGCATGAATAGTGTGAATAGTATTTTCTTGAGAAATTCCTGTTACTTCCCAACCATTTTCTATTGTTACTTCGTTGGCCTCCAAATGAGCTTTAAATTGTTGCGCCAGCTCAATGCCGGTTGTGTGAACTATACCAAGCCAATTTTCTACCTCTCCATTTTTTACTACTTCTCCACCAATATCTTTGCTAATTATAATAAAGTTTAAGCGTCGTCGTGCAGCGTACACTGCTGCGGCAGATCCGGCGGCTGATGCGCCAATAATGACTAAATCGTACATAAGTATATAAAAGTTAGAATAGTGCACGTGTACAAACGGAAACAATTCAACGGATGCACACGTGCATAAAGAAATGAATTACGCAGAAACTTCAGCAATTAGTCGTTGTAAAGCTAATACATTTTCTGCTGGTGTTTTGTCGTTGCCAAACACGGCACTTCCAGGACAAATAATATCGACGCCGGCTTTAATAAGAGTGGGGATGGTTTTTTCGTTTACTCCACCATCTACCGAAATTGGCTGTGCGATTCCTTTTGCCTTCGTTTCCGCAATTCTGTTGCAGGTCTCTGGAATAAATTCCTGGCCTTGGAATCCAGGATACACTCCCATAAACATAATGATATCAATATCGTTTACAAAATCACCAATCACCGTGGTTGGTGTGCCTGGATTAAGGACTAACCCAACTTCCCATTCGGTTTGTTTTGCTTTTTGTATGGTTTCTGCAATATCATGTGGTCCTTCAAAATGAACAAGCACACGCTTTACGTGTGGGACAAAAAACCACTTCTTCATTTCAGCAATAGGGTCGTTTACCATCAAATGGAGCTCAATGTCTGTGGTAACAACCTCAGAAACGGTTTTCGGGTCTGCCCACGTAGCATTTGGCACAAACTTACCATCGGCAATATCGAGCTGAATCATAGAAACACTATCACCAAGCCCGGTGTAGTTGGTAAGAAACACCTTCTTGTTTGGAACAAGAATTGAGGGAATAATACTCGTCATAATTTCTCCTTATTTTTCGAGTTCGGCGATTTTACCAAGCCTGCGAACATGACGTTCTTCGTCGGTAAAATTATGCATAAGCCATGTTTTTACAATAAGCTTCGCATGGTTTTCTGACAAGGTGCCACCAGCAAGTGCAAGAACATTGGTGTTGTTATGTTGCATCATAGACTTGGCTACGGCATCGCTGTAACCAACACCGCAACGAATACCATCAATTTTATTTGCGGCTATACACACACCAATACCACTACCACAAACCACAATACCGCGACCCTGTGTCTCGGTCACTTTTTTTGCAAGAGGAATGGCGTAATCTGGGTAATCATCATTAGCGTCGTATTCTTGTGAGCCTAGGTCTTGCGTCTCAAGATGAAGCTCATTTTTGATGTACCAATCAATGGTATTTTTTAACTGATACCCAGCATGGTCGCTGGCTATAAAAAGTGGACCGCTGTACATAGGATTCTTTTTTAACATAACACCCTCCTTTGGGTATTTGATTGATGGTGATTGCAGTATATCACGGAGACTGTAAGAATGACAACTGTATTTTACCTTTTTTAAGGTCTTGTGGTATACTTATTTCGTTTGTGCTCATGAATGAAAAAGGAGATTCTATGATTTGCTCACAAATTGATTTTAGTGGCGAAATTGGCAGTTGCATTATTGCAGTTGGCCCAATGTTCGCATCCAAGTCTTCTTGGGTTATTGGACAGGCTGCCAAGGAGTTGATTGTTGGGTCTGGTGTCATGGTGTTTAAACATGCATCAGACACGAGATACACAGAAAAAGAGGAGATTTTTACACACGACGGACGTACATTTAACTGCTACTGTGTCACAGAAGCATCACACATTCGCGAAAAGTTTTTAAATCAAATTATTGGGAGCATGACCCAAGAAAATGAGGAGCATGTAAAAACCTCTGCAGTTATAATAGATGAATGCCAGTTTTTTTCTGAAGATCTTGTTGGTGTGGTGCAAGAATTGGTAAATGAGTATAATGTCCGTGTGTATGTTGCTGGTCTTGACATGGACTTTCGCGGTCAACCATGGGACACAACAGCACGAATTATGGCAATTTCTGATGAAGTGCATAAAATGCGGGCTATTTGCGGTATTTGTCAAAAAAGATATGCCACCCACTCAAAGCGCACCTCTGGTTCTGAGGAGGTTCTCTTGCTTGGGGCAAAAGATGGGTATGTCGCTGCGTGTAGGAATTGCCATAATAGGTAATATTGATCTTTTATTGGTTTCAGACCCCCTTGTTAAGGGGGTTTTACTATTGCATTTTTTTATACATTTTGTGCTTGGTAAAAAATAAATTATAAGCACAAATTACAATAGAACAGAAGGGGATTGACATGTGGCGAGTTTGTGTAGTATGGGTGGCGTGTCACAAGGTTGAGAGTGTCGTGGAATGGCAGGGTTTGACAAAAATTTGCTTACATGATACGGTTCTCATGTACCCATATCTTATACAAAGGAGGTTATCATGGTACGATTACAAAAAACTAGTATAGGCACAATTGTGTGGTTATATGTGATTACAATGGGAGAACCGTTTAGAGTTTCCAGAGTAAAGAGCGGAGCTACGCTTAAACACACAGATGCAAGTTTCGACTCGTTATCTGAGTATGTCGAAGAGTGTAAAGCAAAAGAGGTTGGTTTTTTTTGTATAACAGCATCCGAACCATCGTTTAAAGCGATTGTAAAAAAGATGCTTTCTGAAGGTGTAATTTTCCCCATACCAGAAGAAAGAGAAAGAAAAAGAAATAGAATTTACTCTTGGGAATACACTAAAGATCAGCTGTGGGAATGGTTGAAATTAGACAAAGAAAGACAGGTGCTTGCGGATTACTTACTCAACAAGCAAAAAAAACCAAGAGTAACAGGTGTTGTTGGATTAACACGTGTAACAGATGTTGCTGATTTAACACTTGAGGAGCTACGTGATGGAATTTTAGCAATCACAGAACAAGAAAAAGAACTTGAAAAGAGAAGAATATTGTTTGAAAGTCAAGAAAAACACTGCTATAGAGAAAAAGCAATATCTCACCTTCAAAAAGAGCATGGCTTGACAAAAGAGCAGGCAGATAAGTGTTTGAGCTAAGTTAAGTTGGAAGAGGGTATTCACAATAGAGCACGTAACAGTGCTTTTTTTATTTATATACACAATAGGGTATTGCTTTTTATATTGTGTTGTGGTAGGCTCAATACTACATACCATAAGGTGTGTATTGTTCTTTTTATTTTAAGCAAAGGAGTGTTTTATGACTAGTATTACTTATGTGGGCGGCATGACTGATGTTACCCGCAGGCGCTGTGAAAAGTCTATTAGAGCTTTTCTGTTACAGTGGCTGCAGTGCGCAAACACCAGTGGTTCGTTTTGCTTTACCTATATAAAAGGATTATCCTTTTCTTTTCCTCAGGTGCAACAACATGGAAGTTCTGGAGAAGTCTGGGTTCAGGTTCCGGAAAGAGCAAAAAGAGGGAAGTTTACTTTTGGGACTGGCGTGAAAGGGGCCATGTGTCGTGTTTGGTCAGAAGACCAAAGTGTTTCACATGGTGACTTGGTGTGTGCACTAGAAGAAGTGATTCCGCAGGTACAAGAGTATTATACGAAGAAAAAGAAATCTTCACCTACAAAAAAAGAGGTTGCCACGCATGAAAGGGTTCCTGCCTTACCTAAAGGGTCAGTTTCTGAGGAGGTCGATACTCATGCTCTGGGTCAAAAAAATGCCTCTGTTGTTTCAGAAGAGGTTCAGCTCTCGGTCATAGATTTTTCTACCAATCTTTCTGCAGTACAAATACTTATATTACTTTACCTGTCACAAGATAAAGAAATTGCCTTTCGATTGTTTTGTGATTATGCAGAAGAGGAATTTAGAAAGCAGCTATGTTTTGTTGGTTTATCAAAAAGTGATCTGAGTAATACAACCACATTAGATGGTTTTGACGTGGATGAAGGGGTGTGCCAGCAAGTTTGTGGGTATATTCTTTCTCAGTACAATAAAGATGGAGAGCATAGCTCGCGGCTTTCTGTAATTCAAGAGGTATTATTTAGCACAATTGAAACACTAAAAGATGATAATCGTGAAAATGCGAATACTATTGCACAGTGCGCCAAAGAAGTGGAAGAATTGAGAGAAAAACACACCACCATCGCTTTGCAAAGAAACCAAATTTTTAAGGCATTGAGCGATAGGCAAAATGCATATACTGTGTTAGGGTCAAAGCTAAAGGAAGGGGTGAAAAGTATTACATTTTTTGAGCAGCTAAAAACTGATATTGAAAAACAACAGGAAGAAGTCAGCCTTATGAGTGATTTTTTATTAATTAAGGAGCTTGCAGCAGGAAAAGGTATGGATGTACAAACATATTTGGCACATATGTCAAAGATATCTTAATACTTCGCCACTCTTTTTACCAAACATTGTCCAAAAGACAGTGTTTTTATATTATGCACTTGACATGCACCTGTTTTCTTGGTAGGGTATGGTATACCACTATAATGGTATTTTTTTTTACACACACAAAGGAGTTTTTGTGAACCAATACATTTTTAATCAATCAGAAAGTAGGAGTGTAATGCATGAACAAACTGAAGTCTTTTTGCGTAATTTACGTAAAGCCCATAACCTTTCTGACACCTCACTAGCCAGCTATGCAGACGTTGTAGTCTTTATTGATGATTTAGTGAAACAAAACAACAGCTTTCAAGAGGCATATTCTGGAATTTCTTCACAAATTTGTTCGTGGGAAATAGAATACCAAAGAATTTGCATTGAATTCATAAAAGATCTAAAGGAAAAATTTCCAAGACTATATTCCCAAGATTTTGATGACTGTGGTGCTGGTGATCCAGGGAGCGTGGAATATTTATTGTTAGTTATTCAGTCTGTTATAAGTAATACACAAACACAAGAAGAGTTTTTAAGACGAGAAGTGGAAGAGTTTAAAGAAATTGGATCACTTGAAATCACAGAAGGTATTACCGAAGCAAGAGATAATACAATTGCCGAGCTTAAACATCTTGAGAGTGACTTACAATCACAGATCGAATTATGTGATGAAGACGTTGGTAGGATAAATGAGGAAATTAGAATCCTCCAGTCTCGTCAGAAAGAATACTTAGACCGTGTTAGTGTAAGAATGAATACAGTAAGTGGGGATAAGAATACCTATATAGACTGTATTATCTCCGAAGAAATTAATGCACAAGGCAAAGAGTATATCTTGAAACTAACAGACACGCAAAAAGTTCTAGAAAGGAGTAAGATAGAACTAAAGACAAAGTTGAGAAGATGTAAAAATGCATTAAGTGTTTTACTGGGGGGTATGGCAGAAGTGTCACAGCAACCTTCTTTTTTACCCGAAGATACTGGTTTATTCTGGCTAGATTGTTCTGAAGATGCCATAGCTACTTTGGTAAATACACAAATAAAAGAAGTGGCAGAACGGTTTGTTTTTTCGTTAGATCTACTATCTGCTTCTGATCTACTTCCTTTAAGTAGAATGTGTTATTTAGCGCATAGACATAAAGTGGGAGGTGATGACCATTTTGACCGTGCTTGTGGCTTGGTGGGTCTGTATCTTTTGTGTAAATGTCATGACATTGCACATATTGATGAATTATCTCTTAGTATGGCAGATCTGGTTAATTGGATTTTGGAAAATCAACAATTATTAGATATGTTTGCAACCAGGTTCATTACCGAAGCGGGTGTGTGTGAATTGTTTACTAAAACACTGCAGGGATATATACTGAGTAATCCGCCAAGTTTATTTACAAAAGTAGTTCAGCGTGGAAGAAGGTTACCAAAAAACCAAAAATATTTCCTAAACAAGAGTCTTTGTATTATTGCTGGCGATGCTTTTCCTAGTGAAGTAAGTCAGTCTTTTCTGTATTTTATGTACGCTCTTGTTGTGCAAGTAGAAAAAGGTGTGTTTAGTACTTCGGTAATAAAAGATACGCTTTCTTAGTATTTTGCTCCTTTTTTGCTCTTTTTTATTATTTTTGATCCAGCTATCTGGATCTTTGTAAAAAGCTCTTCATATTATGGAGTACTTTTTACAGAGTAATTATGTGCAAGGTGGTGGTTGACAAATTATACGCCTTGTGGTAAGCTCTGGCCATAGTATTGAATGTCTTACGTAAGACCATTTTACGCTATGTCTTTATTCGTACATTTACAATAGAAAGAAAGAGGAAATCATGGCAAAAAAACGCAAGAGTAGAGTGCCTGTTCTGACCAATAAAAGAAGAATTGAGCAGCAGGATGCTTTAAGGAAATTGGAAGATTCAGTGGGAAGAGATGCACTTAAAAAGTTTTTACATGAACACAAACTTACGAACCGCTTGTCAACGTGGTTCCATAAAAAAATAAGACCAATCCCCCCTGTGGCTTGTGCTATGTTTTTTACTATATCTAAGGATATAAGATTCTTGTATACCGCAGAAGAAAAAATAGCCTATCGTATGACCGTGCCAGATGAGCATGTTTGGCCCACATTAACCACAGGTCTTCAAATAGAAGATGTAGATGTTGAAGTGGTACATTCTCCTGCCCCTGTTCAAAAAAAGCAAACAAAGAGGGAATCGCCAAAGAAAGAGGTTTCACCTGAATCGCCAGGCCCCCCTGCTAAGGATTGCTCTTCGTTGAGACCATATCGTTATCCTGAATTTGTAGATACTATGCGTCTGGATGTGTTTGGGTTAACGCAACTGTTAAAAGGGGACCCACGTTTGGCGGCACATTTAAGCCCCGAACTGTCTAAATTAGCTGTTGCGTATCTAAATGGAATAGAAGTGTATGTTGGTACACCAACGCATATGCAAGTTATGTTGAGTGCGATTACGAATGTATTGGCAAAAGTAGAAAAAGCGCCAGAAGGAAGCACTGTTCGTAACCTTGCTTCTCGTGGACTTGTAAGACAAATAGAAGAACTTGTTGATCTTGCTGGTAGACTTGGTGTACCGGTGAGCGAAGCATATCAAAACAAACAACATTTCAACAATTTTCTGAAAGGGAAATAAAATGAAAAAATTTAGCATTTCTGCCAAATGGAAATCGCTTATGAACATATTAAGCAGTAAGTTATATCAAAACTGGTTAGACACATTTGTTGAACTCATCAAAAACTCTTTGTCTGGGGCTGAAATTGCCAACAGAAGATTAAAGATGGAGATTTTTTTGACAAAAAAACTTCCGTTTTTAAAAGGGGGAGGAAAAACATTAATTTTTCTCGACAATGGGTGCGGTATAAATGCCAGTCAGCAATTATTGGAAAGATATTTTCAAATTGGTAAAGATGAAGATGATGATGATAACTGTCAGTCTGTTCATGGTATTGGCGCCTTTTCTGCATTATCTCTACTGGATACAAGACAGAGTGAGGATGGGTATTATATTCTGTGTCGACGTGAAGAAGAGAAAGATGTTTTTTACTTTCGAGTGAGTCCAGAAACGCTGATTCCGTCAGATGGAAACAGTATGAAGAAGTTGGACCAAGAAAAAATGAATATCCCTCATATCCCTATCTCTGGTTCTTTTACCATGGTGGTAATTCCATTTGTAAAAAAAGTGGTAATAAATAATTTGAGAGATTCTCAGTCACTGCAAGAAGTAAGAGAGAAATTTCAATTAGATTTTGATCTTTTTTTCAATGGTACACTTGTTGGGCTGCCAGCGTTTGTTCCTGATCTAAGAATACCACAAACAACGTTGCCAGGAAAACCTTTGGTTTTTTCCGCAGAAGTGTCTCAAGAAGGTGGAATGTTAGCCATTTTTGATGGAGATAATAAGAAGTTTTGTGGGTATGTTGATCAAATGGCAGAGCTTATCAATGATCGTCGGTTGGAGTTTTTAAAAAGACATAGAGACATGTTTAGAGGAAATTTGTACTTTGGTGGCATTAATCTTTCTCAATACTCTTCTACTGACCACAGTGGTTTTGGTACCGGGTTCTTTGATGAAGAGAACGGGATAATGATCATGCAGGCATTGTATGAAATATTAATACCGGAACTACAAAACCTTTTACCAGAAGCGCAAGAGGTGGATAAAGAGGTGGTAGAAGTTCTTGCATCAATCATGCAGAGGTTTAATGAAACATTTGATCCAGATGAGGATGCTCCAATACCTCCGCTGCCACCAAAAAATACATGTCGTGAGTGTAATGAGGCGCCATGCATTTGTCCTTGTAAAAAGTGTGGTGAAGAAGAATGTGTTTGCGAAAAAGAAGAGAGAAAAGCAAAAGCAAAAGAAGTTTGCTGTATTTGCGAGGCTGATGGAGACAGTGAGCCAAAAAATGTTGCGTATAAAATTAAGCAGCGTAATATTGATGAGGGGTTTGACTATTCCTTAGGCTCTCCTGTTTGTCGTCAGCATTATATTGAATTCTTTAAAAAAGACAAGGTTGCAACCATTTGTGTAGATGGGAAAGTATATCTTATTGCAGCCAACGCTCTTTCAGCTCAACACAAAGTGTTTCCTGTAGAAGTTGACAAAAAGCGAAGAATACTTGAAGTGTTTGTTAATCATGAGGTTTTGACTAAGGTGTATAAAGGTAATAATAAAGCCCTACGAAACCACGTAATAGAGACATCACTCGTCGATGCGCATCTCCGATTTCAAGCAGAAAATGGCACTCAGGAAGACAAGGATCAGTTCGAGTACGATACTGCACACTTTAATAGGGAGCAGTTACGGCTGAAGGGGCTGCTTGAAAAGTAACACACGGTGTAGGGTTGGATCGGTGATTGGGTGTTAGAGATCTTTGTTCGTTCTTACAGAGAGTTGGTATTATACTAACTCTCTTTTTTATTTACTCATTTTCTGTGTTATTGACTTTTCCTCCTTTTGTGATACGATATATATACAATTATAAAGACGTCATACCTGTTATCAGCAGGGAATTGCTTATGCAATGCGTCGAAGAAAGAACGGTAATGTATGACTTAGTAGACTCTTCCGGATAAGCCCGTAAACGCTGCAATAAAGCGCCACAATGGAATCGAGATGGTACCGCCCAGATTTGGGTTCTCG
>Ga0209558_1001136_pt1 | contig 20438 bp, 16 predicted proteins | sample SaaInlV_150m_DNA_3_FD_184674 | JGI IMG/M metagenome (GOLD analysis project Ga0209558, IMG submission 184674) | Marine microbial communities from expanding oxygen minimum zones in the Saanich Inlet - Saanich Inlet SI074_LV_120m_DNA (SPAdes) (version 2) | ecosystem: Environmental > Aquatic >...
GTCATTTTTTGCAACGAAGTCTAAGGACTCGGATGTTATAGTTCGACAGAAAAATCTTTTAGATGGAGCAATTCCATCTGGGAACTCTGTGGCACTCTATGGCTTACAAAAGATTGCTAGTTATTCTAACGACAAGAAGATGCATGATATTGCGAGCAAATTATCTTCTCAATTAGGCCAAATGGCAAAGAAGTTCCCAATTAATTTGACTCAATTTTTGGCCAACCATCTTTCGTTGCTGACAGATGAATTGCAAATTGTAATTGTTAACCCAGGAAACGAGTTGGACGTTGATAATGAACTAATCTCATTTTTGCTGAATTATCATCATGAAAATAAAACAATTTTTTATATTTCTTCGGTTAAGGACTTAGATATGTACAATAAAATAATTAAGAAACCCGGTTTTCTTCCTAAGATTAACAACTCTTTTGAGGTCTATATATGTAATGATTATAAATGTAATCTGCCCATTAAAGACTTAGAGGGATTAAGAAAGATTCTATTATAAGTTTTTGCTTGCTAAGCTTGCACTAGCTTTTTCTTTTTTTATATAAATCATAAGAATGCTTAAAGCAGCTGGAGTGATACCAGAAATCCTCGAGGCCTGACCAATAGTCTCAGGTTGAATTTTATTAAGTTTTTGTTTTAGTTCGTTAGATAAGCCAGGGATTAGGTCAATATTAAGTTCATCAGGAATTTTAGTCTCTTTTAGTTTTGAGATTTGCTCTATGCTTTGATTTTGCCTTTCAATATAACCCTCATATTTAACTTCATTTTCAATTAAGGATTTTAAAGTTCTATCTTCTTGCTCTAATGATTGCTTGCTAAACTTCGAGAGATCATCATAAAAAATTTCTGTTCTTCTAAGTAGCTCTTTTAGTGAAGCAGGTTTCCTTAAAGGAGCAGTGCCAACTTTAATAAGTTTTTTATTATTAGACTCACTAGGAACAATTTTATAATTAGACAGAAACTCCATGGTCTTATTAAAATAATCTTTTTTTCTGCTATAGATTTCAAACCTTTTTTCTTTTACTAAGCCAAGTTTATACCCTATCGGAGTTAATCTTAAATCTGCATTGTCATCTCTAAGTAACAGTCGATGCTCAGCTCTAGAAGTAAACATTCTGTATGGCTCGTCAACGCCTAATGTTATTAAGTCATCTATCAATATGCCAATATAGGATTCAGACCTTTTTAGCACCAGCGGCTCTTTGCTTGATGCTTTTAATGAACTGTTAATTCCAGCAATTAATCCTTGCGCTGCAGCTTCCTCATATCCTGTCGTACCATTGATTTGTCCTGCTAAGAATAAGTTTTCAACCTTCTTACTTTCAAGAGAGCTTTTAAGATCTCTTGGATCACAATAGTCATATTCGACTGCATAACCTGGTCTCATAATATCAGCACTCTCTAATCCCTTTATGCTGTTAATTATCTGGATTTGAATATCAACTGGAAGACTAGTAGAAATTCCATTTGGATATATCTCCCTTGTATTTAAGCCCTCCGGCTCTAAGAATACTTGATGCCTATTTTTGTCGGAAAATTTTATAATTTTGTCTTCGATAGATGGGCAGTATCTTGGTCCTACTCCTTCTATTTGTCCAGAGTACATCGGAGATAAGTGAATATTGTTTTTTATGATTTTATGAGTTTCTTCATTGGTATAAGTAATATAGCAAGGTAGTTGTTTGTTCATAACAGTTGAATTTTCATATGAGAATAGTTGAGGATTTACATCCCCAGGCTGCTCAATGGTTTCTTCCCAATTTATTGTTTTTCCATCAATTCTAGGTGGTGTCCCCGTTTTGAGTCGACCTACATTTAGTCCTAGCTCTTTGAATGAGTTTGAGATTTCTTTGGTTGGAGCCTCACCGGCTCTTCCAGCGCTAGTTTGTTCGCTTCCGACATGAATTAAACCATTTGGGAATGTTCCGGGAGTAATAACAACACATTTCGAGAAAAATTTTTCTCCCAAAGAGGTCTGTACTCCAATAATTTTTGAGTCCTTTTCTATAAGCGAGTGAATTAGGCGCTGCTTAATTAAAAGGTTTTCTTGAGATTCTAAGGTTTTTTTTATATGTAAACGATACAAGTTTCTATCAGCCTGAACCCTTGTTGCTTGAACTGCTGGACCTTTTCTTGTGTTAAGGCGCCTATATTGTATAGAAGAGAAATCAGCAGCTTTTGCCATTTCCCCACCTAATGCATCTATTTCTCTAACTAGATGACCTTTGCCTACGCCTCCGATTGATGGATTGCATGACATTACACCTATAGTATCAAGATTTGCCGTCAACAAAAGAGTTATGGTGCCTAGTCTTGATGATGCTAGAGCAGCTTCGCATCCTGCGTGACCCGCGCCAACAACAATAACCTCAAATTCATTCTTCAACATAGTTTTGTAATGTTATATGATAATTTATAAAATAAAAGAATTTCAAAATAACATAAAATGTTTGATAATATCTATAATGAAGAAAATAATTGTAGGCATTACTTGCGATATTAAAGAAAAATTTTATGAATCGGAGAGATATTATTCAGATAAAATTATAGAAGCTGGTGGCATACCCTTTTATTTGCCTATGACTGTAGAGCCTGATGCAGTTTATGCTGTTGTTAAGAATATAGACGCACTATTAGTAACAGGAAGCAGGGACGTTGACCCTAGTTTTTACGGAGAGAAAAAGACTAGCACTATCAACCCATTAGACCCAAATAGAACAATAAGCGAACTTCTTTATATTAAAGAGACGAGATCAGCGAAAAAGAAAATCTTAGGTATATGTGGTGGTATGCAACTAATTAACATAGGTTTAGGGGGTAATTTATTTCAGGATATTAAAACAATGGTGCCTAATTCTATTCAGCATACAGGTGGATCAGACCACTTTATTGCTATAAATTCTAATAGTTATTTAAGTCGCTTATTAAAAAAGAAAAGATTGAAGGTTAACAGTTATCACCATCAGTCTATAAATAAACTTGCGAAACCCCTTTTGGTTTCTGCTAGAACATCTGATTTAATAATCGAAGGAATAGAGGATAAAGAAAGAAGAATTATAGGTGTTCAGTGGCACCCTGAGCTCTCAAGTAGCGAAGCCAATTCTTCATTATTTAAGTGGATAGTAAATAAAAAATAATTTTTTAAATTTTAGTTAAGTTATTAAAGTGAAATATATTAATCTTAAAGGCGTAAAAGAAAATAATTTAAAGAACATAAACGTAAAAATTCCTCGTGGAAAGATTACTGTCTTAACAGGCGTTAGCGGTTCTGGTAAATCTACTTTAGCCTTTGATACAATATTTGTTGAAGGCCAGAGAAAATACTTAGAGTCTTTATCTAACTATGCAAGACAATTTATAGACAGATTCAAAAGACCTGAAGTTGATTATATTTCAGGATTATCACCAACTGTTTCTGTAGACCAAAAAACATTTATGAGGAACCCTAGGTCTAATGTTGCAACAATAACAGAGATATATGATTTTTTAAGACTCTTATATTCCAGACTCGGTTCGATTAATTGCCATATTTGTAAAGATAAAATCGAGGCTTCATCACTAGATTTAATTGTATCAAATATAAAAAAAGATTTCATAAATAAAGAGATAGAGATTTATTATCCTTTAGCACGAGGGAAGAAGGGAGAGTTTAAAAGTGAATTTGCGGATGCATCTAAACTTTTTAAAACAATAAGGGTAAATGGAACAATTCATTCATTAGATGAAAAATTTTCCTTAGATAGGCAGAAGAAGCACAACATAGAGGTTTATGTTGATAGCCTTAAAGTAAATGAAAAGAATATACAAAGAATTTATGAGTCAATTGAAACTGCATTAAAGTACGGCGAAGGCTTGGCTCTAATTGAATCAGAAGATACAAAAAAGTTTTTTAACCAAGACTTAGCATGCCATTCCTGTGGTATTAGTTTCCCTGAGATTTCCCCACGGTTTTTTTCATTCAACAGTCCTTATGGTCAATGTAAGGACTGTGAAGGAATAGGAAATTTCGAAGTTTTTGATGAAGACTTAATAATCCCTGATAAATCAAAATCAATAAAGGAAGGAGCTATCGCTCCATTTAAAGATTCTTCATTTTATAAAAAACTAATAAAGAAGATCCTTGCTGATAGAAAAATTAGCGACAAAGTCCCTTTTAATAAATTAACTAAGCAGCAACAAAAATTAATATTATTAGGTGATACAGGAATCTCGGTTTCAGGATTTATTGAAAGATATGAGAGTACAGGTGAATATTTTGAAGGGGTAATGACATTGCTTGACAAGTGGTATTTGTCATCTAGAGCCGATGAAGTAAAAGATAATTTAAACAAGTATAGAAATGTGGAAAAATGTACGTCTTGCAATGGACAAAAGCTTAGGGCCGAGGCGCTAAGTGTACGTATAAATGATTTGAATATTTCTGAAGTTTGTAGCTTGTCTGTTTCAGAATGTGAAAAATTTTTAAATACAATTGAATTTAAAGGGTCTTCAAATTTAATTTGGAACACTATTAAGAATGAAATTATTTCTAGGCTAATTTTTTTAAGAAATGTTAGCCTAGATTATTTAAGTTTGGACCGAGTTGCTCCCACTTTATCAGGGGGTGAAGCTCAAAGAATTAGACTAGCTTCTCAACTAGGAGCAAATTTAACTGGCATAACTTATGTGCTAGATGAGCCGACAATTGGGTTACACCCTAGAGACAATAAGATGTTGCTAGATACATTAAAGTTGCTAAATAGTCGAGGAAATACTGTAATCATTGTTGAGCACGATGAAGAAACAATAAGAAGCGCTGACTACATTATTGACATAGGAGTTGGAGCAGGACCCAATGGCGGCAATATTGTAGCGAAAGGATCATTAAGTTCTATTTCTAAGAATAAGAAATCTTTGACTGGAATGTATCTATCAAGGAAGAAGAAGATTCATATTAATTCTTCAAAAGAAAAAACAAAGGATTATCTTTCAATTTTTGGCGCCTCATTAAATAATCTTAAGGAAATAAATGTTGATATTCCAGTTGGTAAGATTACATCTGTCACAGGGGTTTCGGGTTCTGGTAAAAGTAGTTTAGTTGTCAAAACTATATATGAAAACGTGTCTCGAGTTCTATCAAGCAGGACAAGATCGATACTCCCTAATGTTGCCAAGATTTTAGGTGCAGATAGTTTTGACAAGATTATTAATATTAATCAAAGTCCAATTGGAAGGACATCAAGGTCAAACCCTGCAACTTATACGGGACTTTTTTCTACTATAAGGGAAATTTTCTCTTCACTCCCAGAATCTAAAATGAAGGGTTTCCTTCCTGGAAGATTTAGCTTCAACGTTAAGGAGGGAAGTTGTATGCATTGTTCAGGCGCAGGAAGCAACAAAATTGAAATGAGTTTCCTCCCAGATGTACATGTCAAATGTGATTCTTGTGGTGGGATGAGATTTGACTCAGAGACATTAAATATTTTTTATCGTGGAAAAAATATTTATGATTTGCTAAATATGACATTCGACGAAGCAGAAGATTTTTTTTCTGGATTCCCAATCTTGCAAGCAAAAGTAAAAGTCATCAATTCAGTTGGTTTGGGATACATAAAATTAGGTCAAGACGCTACTTCATTGTCAGGTGGTGAAGCACAAAGGATTAAGTTATCTAAAGAATTAATAAAGAAAAATACTGGAAAAACTTTGTATATCTTTGATGAGCCAACAATAGGGCTTCACTATCATGACATAAACAAATTACTAGAAGTTATTTTTAAATTAAGAGATTCTGGAAGCACTATTATTGTAATTGAACATAATATGGATATCGTTAATGCTTCAGATTATATAGTTGATTTAGGGCCAGAAGGGGGCCACAAAGGTGGCAACTTAATTTTCCAAGGAACAAAAAAAGATTTTTTATTAAATGAACAATCTGTTACAGCAAAATATCTCAGAAACCATGTTAAGGAATTAAATTAAAAAGGCATTGTGAAGATTGAAATTATTAAACTAAAAACAAGAAAACAAGCTAAACACACTAGCATGACATATGAGTGTTTGTGGCTTGCTCCCCTTTCTGCGTTTGGAACTCTATCGGGATAACCTAGGACTATTTCTTCTTCTGGCTCTGCAACAGCTTCCGAAGATTCTATTTCCTGAGTTTCCTCAGAGGTTTCATTTTTCTCTGGGTCTAGTTCTTTGTTTTCCTTAGAACCTTCTGCTTCTTGTACGCTCTCTTCACTCATATTTAAAGAATAACCTAACATGATAAATTTTTAAATAAAATTTATATTGCTTTTTATTTCTAATAATACTACACTGTTAAAGTCGTCATTTAACTCTAATTGCAGCGACTTTAAATAATTGCTAAACAGAGCAAAGACATTTTCTTGTGTCTTTCCTCTTGAGTTACAAATTAATAACGAGGTTTTTTATGTTAAGTATTTTTAATTTAAAAGTTGAAAATTTATGTTGTTTTAACATTTCGAATTCTTGTTGTTGTAGCTTCAAATAGTATTTGTTGAAGATTAAAATTTAATTATTTTCTGACTTATAATTAATTTTAAAGTCAGATTGGAGGAATAAAATGGCAGAATATAAAAATCCAGAATTGTTGGTAACTACTGATTGGGTGCTGGAAAACAAAGATAACCCTGAAATTAAAGTAGTTGAATCTAATGAAGATATCCTTCTTTATGATCTTGGTCACGTTGAAGGGGCAATTAAATTAGATTGGGAAACTGAGCTTCAAGATAGAGTTGTTAGAGATTATGTTAATAAAGATAATTTTGAAAAACTTATGAGCTCAAAAGGAATTTCACCAGAGGACACAGTAGTTTTTTATGGTGATAAAAGTAATTGGTGGGCTTGTTATGCTCTGTGGACTTTCAAGATTTACGGACATGCTAAATGTTTGATTATGAATGGAGGCAGACAAAAATGGGTAGAAGAAGAGAAACCCCTTACTAAGGATGTTGCTGAATTACCTGCGACTAATTATAAAGTATCAAATGTAAATTTAGATATTAGGGCTTTCAGAGATGAAGTTAGGGAGCACAGCGATTCTAAAAAAGCTCTTATTGACGTTAGGTCCCCTAAAGAATTTACCGGAGAAATGCTCCATATGGAGGCGTATCCGCAAGAAGGCGCGCTTAGAGGTGGTCATATACCAAATGCCCAGAGTGTTCCATGGGCTACAGCAGCTAATGAAGATGGTACTTTTAAGTCAGCCGATGAATTGTTAAAAATTTATCAAGACGGCGCAGGACTTAAGCCGAGTGATGACGTAATAGCTTATTGTAGAATAGGAGAGAGATCTTCGCACACATGGTTTGTTCTAACTTACCTTCTTGGATACAATAGTGTTAAGAATTATGACGGTTCATGGACTGAATGGGGAAACTTAGTTCAAGCACCAATTGAAAAGTAGAGAGGAATAAAGTTGTCGCAAGATAAACAAGAATTAATGGATTTTATTCTTGATCATTATGAGAATCCTCGTAACGCCGGTGCGATCGAGGATGCTGATGTCGAGAAAGGTCGTTGTGATATTGCCCAGAATGGGGGTAACCCAGGATGTGGCGATATCATAACTATTTGCTTAAAAGTAGAAGATGGAATTATTAAAGATTTTAAGTTTGAAGGTGAGGGCTGTATTGTTAGCCAGGCTGGAACTTCAATAATTTCAGAGGTTGTTTTAGGTAAAAGTGTAGAAGATGTGCTTAAGATGGGTCCAGAGGCTATAACTGATATTATTGGCGAAGAGCTAGCATTATCCAGACCAAAATGCTCTACTCTAGGCATTTCTACTGTGAAACTAGCTTTACGAGAACTTGAAAGAGAAGAAACAAAGAAGTTAATCGAACAGTGATTTTTATCGTCATTTAATTTATACTTAACCTAATTGCAAAAGCGAGGTTCATTATGACAAAGAAAAATGGAAAAACCACCGGTAAGGTTAAAAAAACTAATGGTAAGGTTAATTACGAAGCAGCTTTAAAATACCCACTTTTTGAAGCCATATTTAATAGAAGGTCAAGAAGATTTGGGTTAGGTATGGAGCTACCTTCCGATAGCACTTTAGGTTTTAAATCACAAATAGATCCAGTGCCTTTAACAGAATTTCAAGAAGCCATGTTGGTTTGGGCAGGAACAGGTTTAACAGGTCTTTGCCTTGCAGATTTACCACCAGAAAATGGAATTGATTTATTGTGTCAGTGGACAGGCAGAACTTGGCCTTCTGCTTGTAACAACCATGGGACTGAATTGTTTTTTACTAACGATTCTGGCCTTTATTATGTAGATGTTAAACATATGCTGCCGAAAGATAAAGAATTAGATGTTTTCTTTAGATTAAATGTTAATGACAAGATTGATAGACTATTAGAATTATACAGAGAAGGATTAGTTAAACTTGAAGACGGAAGAGCAAATCTTCCTGACAAAATGCCTGGTCTTTTTGATTTTAATCAATGGAATACAAATAAGCCTGGAACAACCACATTCATACCAGTAACAGATATTACAGAGGAATACTTAAATCTATTAACACTTTATTGTAGCAGTACATATGCTTTTAATATTTGGGATGAAAAAAATAATCGTTCTTGTGGTCAAGACAAATGGATTTCCGAAGGAAGAATTAAAGAAGATGTTAAAATGTCTCTTTATGATCTAGAAGTGAGAATTCTGACTGGGCTAAATGTTGAACAAGCATTTATTTGTCAAAATATGTCTCTAGCTTTGCAGGCACTTGGTTTAGGTGGTTGGACATTCACAGGATTAATTCCTAGATTTACTTTAGGTTCAAATCCCGAACTTTTTAAAGGTTTAGGATTTAGATTTGAGCAGCCAAAATCAGGTCCAACTAGACCTGTTGGTAAAGACGGAATTTTTGAAGGTTATTGTCCACCATATTATAAAACTATGTCGGATGCTTTTGATAAAATGGACGAACATAAATGGGCGGCTTGGGATAGCAAGAAGCCTTTTCCTTATGAAGAGCCTGATAAGCACTTAGTTAAAGCTCCAAGACCTACAGATACAACGAATGAAATTGTTAAGTCTGTTGCTGATTATATTTATAATACTTATGGATCTTTTCCTGCTTATGTCGATCCAATGTACATGAGACTAGTTTTTCAAGCTCAGAATCTAGATTTAGATTTTTATGATAAATATTATCCGCCAGGTTCATATACTGATCAACATGTTAATACTTTTAAGTACTTCCATCCCGATAAAGAAAATCCATATAAGCAAAAACCCGAGAAGAAGCAACCTTGGGATAAATAATCTACTGTTTTAGGGAGTCCCAGGTATCCTTGGTGATTCCCTCTTCTCTTAGTTTAACCTTTTGAACTCGGTTGGTGGGAGTTTTAGGTAATGAGTCCCTGAACCTAACAAATCTTGGAATCATAAACTTTGGCATAATTGGCTTTAAATATTCAATAAGCTCTTCCGGCATTAATGTCAAACCTTCTTTTAGAACAATAACAATCATCAGTTCATCTTCAGAATGTCGACCTTGCTCATCGAGTTTTACTGCAATAGCTGCAGATTCTTCTATGTTTGAGTGAGTTGAGATAAGATTCTCTACCTCAAAAGAGCTAATATTTTCTCCCCTCCTTCTAATGTAATCTTTAACTCGATCCATAAAAAATATGTAACCATCTTCATCCATCCTGCATAAGTCCCCGGTGTGGAACCACAAATTACGAAAATCAGACACAGTTTTTTCTGGCATTTTGTAATAATAGTGCAAACAAATATTTGGTATCCTTGGTCTTAATACAAGCTCGCCTGGTGTATTCCTAGGCAGCTCTTCATCAGTTTCAGGGTTAACAATCTTTATCTCATAACCTGGAGATTCTTTTCCACAAGAACCAACTCTAAATGGTTCGTTAGGACGCGTGAAAGTACACTGTCCTACCTCAGTTAGACCATAACCCTCAGTAAAAAGTATATTAAAACGTTCCATAAACTCTTCAATTATATCGTGTGGAGCAGGGCTGCCCAGAACAAGCTTAACTTTGTGCTCTTTCTCTTCTGGAACTACTGGAGCATTCCACATAAAGTAAGACATAACTCCTACTAAATTGAATTTAGTGATTTCAAAATCTTTCATCCACTTCCAGAATTTGCTAGCAGAATATTTTTCTTCGACTACAACTTTGCAACCACTTATCATAGCAGGGTAAACGCCCATTACCATAGCATTTGAGTGAAAAAGAGGGAGGCAGGTAAAAACAGTATCATCGTTGGTAAGATCCATAATTGAAGAATAATTTTGTGCTGACGAATAGTCCGCGGCACATGGCCTAACCACGCCCTTTGATTTCCCTGTTGTACCAGAGGTGTACATTAGTCTTGCATGATCCAAGTGTGTAACTTCTACACTTGGCTCAACCTCTGAGCCATCCGATAAAAATTTATTCCAAGATACAGCTTCAGTTTTATTATAGCCGTTAGATTCAAAGCCATCCTTTTTGTCTCTTGTCCATACAATGACTTTTTCTATCTTGGGAATTCTGTCTTGAATATTTGCGAGCCTTTCTAAGTATTCTTCAGCTATTATTATTATTTTCGAATCTGAGCTTTCAATTATATATTGAAGAAAGTCCATTACATAAGCAGTATTTATTGGAACCATTACTGATCCATTCTTTAAAATTCCAAACCAAGCCAAGCATATTTCTAGAGAATTTGGCATATAGACTGATACTTTATCAGTCTTGTTAATTCCTAATTTCTTAAGGGAATCAGCGATTTTATTTGCTTGTTTGTTAACCTGAGAAAAGGTTAGAGCTTTTTCATAGCTAAATTGCAAAAAGTCTTTATCAGGAATTGAATCTGCTTGGTCCTTGAGGACCTTAGGTAGGGTCCAGTTTCTTTGATCACTTTTTGTATTCCAGTCAAAATCAAATTTTCTTTTCCAACTGTAATGCGTTGGATAATTGAGGTCTTTTATCGGGTATTTTTTTTTAGACATTATTTAAAACCTTTCTGCGTTGGAACTGCTACTACAATTTCCATTGTTAAGACTCTAATTTTATTTTCTTCAATCTTTGTTATTCCTTTAAATCCAGCTTTCTCATATGCACTTAATCCGGCCTCTGTTACAATTTTGTCACCACAAAGCTCAATTGTTAAAATCCCAAAGTCTTCTCTATTGCTAACTACATTCTTCTCTAAGACTTTAAAGGATCCCATTATTTTTTCGTCATCTTCATTTGTAGAATTGAACATAGACTGGACTATGTCGCTAGGATACGTAGGAGCATCATGTGATCCCGTGTTCATTCCTAGAAAATACGCATGTGGTATTAGTCTACTAATTTGACCTTCTACAGTTGCCTTAATTGCTCCACCATAGCCGATGAAGTTAGATTTTTGAGTGTGGTGAACACTGGCATCATTTAATGTTGAAATTTGAAGCCAACTAAAGTCAACTAGACTTATAGATTTTGCTGTTTGCTCTATCCCTTCTGTAGCAGGGTATGTTTGATCGGCCTCAAATTGTTCAAAATAATTAACAGTGGAATCATTTTCTTGATCTGGATGATTAGTAAATTTAGCTAAGCCTTTATATTCAAGTGGCATCATCGCCTCAGTTAAATTGATTCTTTCTGGTTGTTCTTGAAGAGATGATTGTTTATTAAGAGTTACACCCTTAGAAGCTCTTACGAGAACTTGCCTAACATATTCAAGAACAAGCTGATCCCGTTGGTTTGTTATAGTTGTCCTTACTTGGACTGACCCATTTGAAGCACCATCTTTTTTAACTTCGATCCCTAGAACTTCAGACTTTGCAAAAAGAATATCCCCTTCATATGCCGGGATACCATATCTCAAATTCTTATAAGACAGGTTTGCGATTGCATTAAATGAGATATCATGCACGCTTAGACCAAATCCAACATTGAAAAGATACCCCTGACTAATTAATCCAGGATTATCAATATTAAACCTTTCTTTCTTGAAATCTTTGTCAGGATCTACGTAGCCTAAAGATTGTGCGCAATCAAAATTAGCGCCCAGCCAATAGTCTTGGTTAAATTTTTTTATATATTCTTTGTTTCTGTATGGTGTAACTTGTATGGCCCCGTGATATAGGACTTCTCCAACTTCAAATTCTTCTATGTGTTTTGATGAAACTAAGCTCATTTAATCCTCCGAAATAATTAAGTAAGATTACAATTAATACAAATTGTTATCAACGCTTTTTATAGGTTACTAAAGAAATTAGTATTCCTATTTCATAAAATAAAACTAGAGGAACTAGCATGAAAAGCATTGAAAACACGTCAGTTGTTGGTGTTAGAATTGCTGAAATTATTGTAGAAATTAGTATGGCATATTTTCTTTTTGATGAAAGAAATTTACTTGAAACAACACCAATTTTAGACAATAAGAATATTATCAGCGGATATTCAAAAATAATTCCAAAACTTAAAATTAAAGAGCTTAAAAAAGATAGAGTATCGCTAATATTAGGAAAGGCGATAATAGACTCAGATGAATATTCGTTCAAAAGTATATTAAAAGTTAATGGAGCAACAAATTTAAAACATAGAAAAGCTCCCAGAAAAAAAAGTGCCGTCCCAAGAATAATTACCATTAAAGAAATTCTTTTTTCTTTTTGATACAGCCCTGGACCTATAAATGCCCAGACCTCATAAATAATTAAAGGAAAGCTACAAAGAAAACTTGTAAGCAGGGCAAGTCTTATATTTGAAGACAAGGCCTCTGCAGGTTTGGTGAATATAATTTTTGAGTCATTAGGGATACTTTCAGTAATAGGGACTAAAGCTAGCTCCATCAAAATCTCGCGGAAAAGGAAAGCTGGAACAAACAGAATGGCTATGAAAACAATTATTTTTATAAAACTTTTTCTAAGAATCCCGAAATGTTCCAAAAATGTCATTTTTGTTTCTGAGCTCACATTTAAATTTTATACCTAGGTATTTATTTTTACAATTAATCCTTTTGATTGACATTACTTAATTGCTAAAATATATTTTTCTTTTGTAACCTTCGGAGGAATTTATTGAAAATACTAATAACAGATGGCCTATCAAAAGAAGGCCTGGAACTTTTTGCGAAACATAAAGATTTAGAGTTAGATGTTAGAAAAAAGACTGACCCTCAAGAACTTAAGGAAATAATCAACAATTATCAGGCCGTAATTATAAGAAGTGCTACCAAGATTGATGCTGATGTAGTTAGTTTGCTTGGTGAAGATTTTAAGTTAATTGGTAGAGCAGGAATCGGTGTAGATAATGTTGATATAAAAGCAGCATCAAAAAAAGGCATAATTGTAATGAATACACCCTCAGCAAATGCTATAACTACTGCAGAGCATACAATCGCTCTTCTTTTTTCGTTAGCCAGGAATACGCCTCAAGCTTTTTCCTCTATGAAAGAATTGAAATGGGAAAGATCTAAGTTCCAGGGAACTGAATTATTTGGCAAGACTATGGGTATAGTAGGGATGGGCAATATTGGCCGTTTGGTAGCAGAAAGAGCTCTTGGTTTAAGAATGAAGGTTATAGCTCACGATCCATATATATCAAAAGATACAAACTTAAACATGCCAATAGAGTTAGTTGACATGGACGAGATTTTTAAACTTTCTGACGTAATTACTGTTCATACTCCATTGACCTCAACTACAAAGAACTTAATATCTAAAGGCTCGATAGATATGATGAAGGAAGGCGTAAGAATAATTAATTGCGCTAGAGGCGGAATTGTTAACGAAGAAGATGTTGCTGAAGCTATTTCAAACGGCAAAATTGGTGGACTTGCAATAGATGTTTTTGAGTCAGAACCACCAGATTTTAAGTCACCGATTTTTAAATTGAGCGATAAAGTTGTATTTACTCCACATTTGGGTGCTTCAACACAAGAAGCTCAGACCAAAGTCGGAATCGCAATGGCTGAACAAGTGATTGAGTTCGCAAATAAAGGCGTAGTTTCAAATGCAGTAAATATGCCTTCTATGAGCACAGAGGTTTTATCTGAAATAAGTCCATATTTAGAGCTAGCTGAGAAACTTGGAAGTTTTATGGGCCAAACATGTAAAGTCGGAGTAAAAGAAATAATAGTTGAATATGGAGGAAATGTAGCAGAGATGAATGTAGCACCTTTAACTGTTACGGCATTGAAGGGGTATTTGTCTCCTGTTATGAGCGCGCCTGTTACATATGTCAATGCGCCTCTGATTGCTGAAGAAAGAGGGATTAAATTAACTGAGACTAAAGTTTCTACTGAAGGCGACTTCTCAAGTCTTGTCTCAGTTATAGTTAAAACTGATGTAGGCAAGTTTTCTATTTCGGGCTCAATTTTTGGCACAAAAGAGCCAAGGTTTACTAGGTTGAATAAACATGGAATTGATTTAGCACCTCAAGGAAATATTCTTATGATAGAAAATTATGATAGACCTGGTGTTGTTGGATTGTTGGGCGCCGCTTTAGGAAAAAAGAATATTAATATAGGTAGATTATTTTTAACAAGGCATGAAAATTCGGCTAACGAAGAATTTGCTTTGGCATTTATATCTGTAGATTCTCCAGTTTCTGAGGAAACTCTAGAAGATATTGCTAATTTATCAGAAGTTAAAACAATTGATCAGGTAATTTTTTCATGAAGAATTCCTTTTCTTTACCTGTCGGAATCAAAGAGTATACAACTACTAACGTTAACAAAATAGAATTTCTTTGTTCAACTATTTTGGAAGAATCAGAACTTTGGGGCTATAAAAAGATTATTACCCCAATCTTCGAGACTTTAGATTCTTTAAATGTTGGCCTTAGACAAGAAAGCTTGGATAAAACAATTAAATTTATAGATCCTATGAACGGGGACGTCTTAGGGCTTAGATCAGATGTAACTCCGCAGATAGCTAGGTATGTTGCATCAAACAACAGTATTGAATCTATGCCACTCAGATTAACCTATGTAGAAAGAGTTATTAGAAATAATTTTAAAGAAGGAAGAAGTAAAAGAGAAATTTTTCAAGTTGGATGCGAGTTAATAGGTTTAGATACATTGGAATCTGACTTGGAAGCAATTTTACTTGGGTCATCTATTATAGATAAGCTTGGATTCGATAAACAAGTTATTACACTTAATTCTTCGCTTTTTTTAAACTATATTTTTAGCAGGCTTCCAGACATTATCGAAGACGACATTAAGCTTCTTTTCTATAAAAAAGATTATGGATCTATAAGAAAGTATGTAAAAGATAAGGCTCTTAATTTAAAGCAAAGGGAATTTATGAAGAAATTTGTTTTACCAATAATTGAAGGTAAAAAACTTATTTCCAAGGGGCTTCCAAAAAATATTCGCGAGGGACTAGATAGAATTAAAGTTATTTCAAAAACCTTAGAGGATTCTAATGCCTCACTCAGGGTTCAGGTTGATTTATTAAATGTAAAAGATTTTGACTATTATTCAGACATTACTTTTGATATAGCAGTACCAGAGATAAATGAAATTCTCCTTGCTGGTGGAAGATATAATAATCTAATAGGGAAGTATGGAAAGGATGCTCCAGCAATAGGTTTTGGCATTAATGTTCTACCTTTGATAAAAACCCTTAAAAGTGATCAGCTTGGTTCTCCTATTGTTGTTATTGAAAACACAGATTTAAAAAATAATGCAGTTTTTTTCGAAACTAGAGATTTTTTTAGTTCACAGGGCTTTATTTCAGTTTTATCAAACCAACCTAATCCATACTCAGGAAAGTTTGATTTAAAAATAAAAATTTCTAAAACAGGTCAATTAACTTTGTTTAGTAATAAGAATAAAAAAATTGCTTCTTTTAAAAGCCTATCTGATCTACAAAAAGAGGAATTCTAATTGCGAAAAAGAAATAAAAATTCAGTTTTTGTTGGCGCTCAATGGGGTGATGAAGGAAAAGGAAGAATCGTTGATTTAGTTTCCAATGACTTTGATATAATTGCACGTTTTCAAGGCGGCAGCAATGCTGGACATACTATTATAATAAAAAATAAGAAGATAGTTTTGCACCATATTCCATCTGGAGTACTAAGGAAAAATAAAGTTTCAGTTATTGGAAATGGAACAGTAATAGATTTAGAGATTTTGGCTAAAGAGATAAAAAATCTAAGGAAAAACGGCTTTAAGATTACTAGTAAAAATTTGAGAATAAGTTCACTAGCTCATATTATAACACCCTATCATAAAGCTATAGACAAATATAGAGAAGTAGCTAAAGGCTCTAAGGCAATTGGAACGACCGGTAGGGGAATAGGCCCAGCTTACGAGGACAAAGTATCAAGGCAGGGTATTAGGGTGCTTGATTTGCAAGAAAAAAAAACTTGCGATGAAAAGATTAAAACAGTTTTAAAAGAAAAAAATAAAATTATTAGAAAAGTTTTTGAAGAAAAAGGCTTTACTGTTAAAGATATTTCTAGAATTTTATACAGAAATTATAATTATATTAAAGAATTTGTATGCGATACAAACGATTTTTTAGTTCAAGAAATTAAGAAAGATAAAAAAGTCCTTTTCGAAGGGGCACAAGGTGCAATGTTGGATTTAGATTTTGGAACTTATCCTTTTGTAACTTCTTCCTCAACTATTTCCGCAAATGCTTCAGCAGGTACGGGTGTACCGTTTTCTTCTCTAGGAGATGTTGTGGGCGTATCAAAAGCTTATACGACAAGAGTTGGACACGGACCTTTTCCAACAGAAATGTTTGATGAGACAGGGCTCACATTGAGAGAATTTGGAACAGAATATGGTGCTACTACAGGGAGACCAAGAAGATGTGGTTGGTTGGATTTAGTTGCCCTTAAACATGCAATTACAATTTCTGGTATCAACCAACTTGCTTTAACTAAAGTTGATATACTTTCAATTTTTTCTGAAATAAAGGTTTGCACAGCCTATAAGATTGGAAATAAAAGAGTTACAACTTTTCCATTAGATTATCGTGAGCTTGATAAAGTTAAACCTGTATATAAAAAATTCCCTTCATGGACTCAAGAAAGCCTGAGTTCAAATAAGATTCCAAATAATTTGAAAGTATTCATCAAGTTCATGGAAAAATTCCTTGAAATTAAGGTTTCTATGATTTCTATTGGACCAGAAAGAAGTGAAATTATTTATTTATAAGCTTCAATTATTTTCTTAACTAAAGAATGTCTGACAACATCGTTCTCGTTAAAATCGCAAAAGCTAATTCCATCAATATCTCTCAATATACTTTGAGCCTCGATTAGCCCAGACTTAATATTTTTATCTAAATCAATTTGAGAAGTGTCACCAGTCACTATGACTCTAGAATTAAGGCCTATTCGTGTAAGAAACATTTTCATTTGAGCTGAAGTTGTGTTTTGTGCTTCATCTAGAATAATGAATGCATCATTAAGAGTTCTACCGCGCATAAAAGCTAAGGGAGCAATTTCAATTGTAGATCTATCTATTAATCTTGAAATCGTATCGAAATCTAGCATGTCATTAAGTGCGTCGAATAAGGGCTTTAAGTAAGGGTCAACTTTTTCATTTAAATCGCCTGGAAGAAATCCTAATTTTTCTCCAGCTTCCACAGCTGGCCTTGTAAGCACTATCTTTTTAACTTTTTTTAGATTTAAATATGAAACAGCTGCAGCAACTGCAAGATAAGTTTTTCCTGTACCTGCAGCTCCAACGCCGAATACGAGATTATTTTTTCTTATAGAATCGATATAAAGTTTTTGATTTATGCTCTTGGGTGAGATTGTTTTTCTATCTGTAGTTAGACAAATTGTATCAAGAAAAATATCCTGTATTTTATGGGATTTATCTTGAAGAATTTTTAACCCTAATGAGAAATCAGCTTCTATTGGCACGTACCCCTTGGAAATAATTTCATAAAATGATTGAATTAGAGCTTCTACCTCTGTTAAATTTTTTGAAGGACCTGCAATTATTATTTCATTACCTCGGCAGTGTATTTTGACGTCTGAGATTTTTTCTATTGCAATAAAATTTTTTTGATTGGGCCCAGCTAATGATTTAAACCAGTCTAGATTTTCAAAAATTATTTTTTTCTCTGATATTGAATCTAAAATAACACTCATAAAGCTTTATAGAATAAATAGTAAACAAAAAACAATAGATATCCAATAAAGGAGTGTATTTTTAGAGTAGGTATTTTTTTATTTCTTAAATAATACCCCATGAAGACTAGAAAAAGACTTAGCTCTAGAGCAAGCAAAAGAATTGGGGATTCAAAGCTGAAATTAACTGATTCAGTAGTATAAAATAAAGTCACAAATCCAAAGATAGATATATTGGCTAAATTGCTTCCTAGAATGTTGCCTATTACAATATCATTCTTCTTATATTTAAAAATTGCTACAATAGATGAAAAAATTTCTGGTGATGAAGTTGAAAGTGCAAAGTAAAAAGATCCAATTAAAGATGAGGAAAATCCAATTTTTTGAAGTTCTAACCCATTGTCAACGAGTACATTTGATCCAATTATTAATAAAATCACACTTAAAGCAATTTTCCAACAAAGCTCAAAATTGGACACTAAATTTTTATCGGCATTTTCCGAAATAACAATAGGTGTTTCTTTGCTTAATTTGAATACATAAATAGTCATCCCGCTAATCATTAAGACTGAGAGCATTTTCTTGATTACTGCATTATCAATTATATTTAAGCCATATATTGCGAATATTAAGGCTGAAACTAATGTTATTGAGTAATTGCTCTTCAATTGATTAAAATCAAAAGAGAATCGGGCGCCAAATTTCAAGAATAGTGAGAGTCCTAATACAAGACAGATGTTAGCAAAATTGCTACCAAGTATCGTTCCATATGCAAAGGTTGAACCATTTTCTTCTTTTATTGCCTCTACAAGTACGAAAAATTCTGGAAGAGAAGTTGCCCATGCTATCAGAGTTACACTAATAAGTATCTCTGAGATATTAAGTTTAGACGCAGTTTTTAGTGCGCTATCTATTAGTAGGTCTGCGCCCTTGTAGAGAAAAGCAATAGCTAATATAGTTTTAAGAAATATTAGACCAGTTTCAGCGAATAGGTGGCCCATTATGCAGTCAATAAATCTATAGCTTCAATATATTTATGAGAAGTTGCTAAAGCAATATCCTCTGGTAAATCAGGAGGAGGCGGATTCTTATCCCAGCCAACAGAAGTAAGATAGTCTCTTACAAATTGCTTATCATAGCTTTGTTGACCTCTTCCAGACTCATAAAGATCTTTTGGCCAGAATCTTGAAGAGTCAGGCGTTAAAACTTCATCTATTACTATTAATGAACCATCATCTAAGAGCCCAAATTCAAATTTGGTATCAGCAATTATAATTCCTTTATTGATAGCAAAGTCATGTGCTTTGCTATAAAGAGCTAATGAAAAATCTTTAACTTTTGATGCTAGTTCTTTTCCGATTATTCCTTCGCATGTAGCATAGTCAATATTTTCGTCCCGCGCTCCTTGTTCGGCTTTTGTAGAAGGGGTAAAAATGGACTCATCTAGTTTTTCTGACTCAATTAAACCATCCTTTAATTCAATTCCACATATTGTGCCTTCTCTTTTGTACTCTGACCATCCAGAGCCTGTTATATAGCCTCTTACTATACATTCTACGGGAAGGGGCTTAGCCTTTTTAACTATCATTGACCTTCCTTTTAAGATCTCTGAATGCTCACTTAAAGATGGCTCAAAGTTGCAAATATCATCTGTTATAAAGTGGTTCGGTATTATATCTTGAGTAAGAGAGAACCAAAATTTGGATAACTTTGTTAGTACTTCGCCTTTACCAAGAATACCAGTAGGTAAAACGGAATCGTATGCTGAGATTCTATCACTTGACACAATCAATAGATTTTCGCCAAGATCGTAGAGGTCCCTAACTTTTCCACGATTGATCAGTTTTTGATTCTTTAAGTTTGTTTCTACCACAATATTTTTGTTTTCTATATCCATAATGTAGATTATAAATTAATGTACGCAAAAGAACAAAATTTGATTTATATTTTCCACCTCTATACAATACTTTCTTTAGGAAGTTTGAGCGCGTAGCTCAGGGGGAGAGCGCTTGCTTGACAAGCAAGAGGTCGGTGGTTCAAATCCACTCGTGCTCATAGTAATAAGATGGTGAAAGTAGAGATTAAAGGCAAACAGCATAATGTTGAAGCTAATGCGAGTTTAGGAGAGCTTTTTTGTAAGCTTGAATATGACAAGACTGTAATAGGCGCACTAGTTGATGGTGATTTACAAGATTTATATTATGAAATAAAAGAAAACCAAAAAATTATACCAATCTATCAAGATACTGAGAACGGACTTTCTCTTATAAGGCATACTGCGGCTCATATTCTAGCAGAGGCTGTTCAATCTATTTATCCAGATATTAAAGTAACCATTGGTCCAGTAATCGAGAATGGATTTTATTACGA
>Ga0209558_1001178_pt1 | contig 19879 bp, 12 predicted proteins | sample SaaInlV_150m_DNA_3_FD_184674 | JGI IMG/M metagenome (GOLD analysis project Ga0209558, IMG submission 184674) | Marine microbial communities from expanding oxygen minimum zones in the Saanich Inlet - Saanich Inlet SI074_LV_120m_DNA (SPAdes) (version 2) | ecosystem: Environmental > Aquatic >...
CAAAGAGGACGGTACTAGCTACTGCCCCTGAGTGAACCAGATGGTGGCTAAGAGTGCAGCCAGTGTGTTGTGAATACGGTCATGCGCTTAGGTTAAAAGGGTTTAGTGATCACTTCTTAGTTATGGCGTAATTTGGCTATAATCTCGTCGATTGACGGTATAAATGACGGTATAAATTCCATATCACGACTATTAGTTAAATAAAAACAATTAGTTATAGGGCATGTTCAAGTCCTCTTTCCGGCACCAAATACCCCTCGCTAACAAATCTTAATCCATTCTAACGCTCTATTTAATAAGCCTAGAGTGAAGAATTCACGAATCGTAAGACACGCTGACACAGCGGTAACGGTGGGTGACCTAGGCAGCCCGCGAAGCGCAAACTCCATGTGCTTATCAAAGATTACAACCGAATCGAGTAGCAGTTTTGCCTTCACCGTTTCTGCACTCAATTGCCTTCGTATGCTGACTTTCTTGTTCTTAGATCTTTTTCTTAGATTTCAATGAACCAAAATGAAGCCACTCATCCATTCAGCAGATCTCCTTCAATAATTGGCTGCGTCATCCAGAGGCCAAAGAGGCCGACCAGCATTGTGCCGAGGAAAACGTTCAATTTGGTGAGTTGATAATCCGGGTGTGTCCGCTGTAATGATCTCGCCAGCAAGCTCATGAAAACCCGCTCTGAAATGATGGGAAGATTTCAAAGCAACAAGGTCATATTCCGTCACATCTATACCGACTGCGATAAAAGGACCTATATCAAAGGTCTGGGAACGTTTTGAACCAACAATGATATCAATCCCACCCACGACCAGCCTGGCGATTTTCCCTAAACTCAACTTGGCGCCTTTGTTCATTGCCAGCATTGTCATGCGCCCATCATGAAGCGCTTTAACATATCCAGTTAGTTTTAAGGGCGTACCGTGGAAGTCGTCCTCTTTGGCGCCGAGCGATACCGTAATTGTTGCTCCGACACCGGCTTCGTGGGCTTGGAGTGCAACTTCGGCGTCGACAACGAATCCAAAGCAGGTATTTTGCAGATCGCGCTCAATCATGCTGCGAAGCAGATGAGTTCCGTCGCCGGGTGCTCCACACCCGCAGTTATCGGAAACTTCATTCATGACGACCGGCTTTTTCTTGCAGGCCGTGGCGGCATCCAGCGCTTGCTCTGAAGTCAAACTCATCGGGCTGAACAATTCGCGCTCATTCCAAAGTGTCGCTGCCATTTGCTTTGCCAAACGCTCGGCTTGTTCACGATCGCCCCTTGTTGTTACGACAATGTGCCCACCAACCTCGGGTATATCGGTATAAGGGAAGCCGTGAAACCAACTGACGTCTATCACGCCAGCTTCGGATTCAGCGTTGATCATCTTCTTTAGCATTGATTTGCCAATGCCCAACATGGTGGTGGTAGTCGGAACGAGCATTGGAATCGTTTCTACATGGGTGACCGGTCTGAAGTCATGCTCCAACATATCGACTATCAAATCTATCGCTTCGCTTGCACGCAGGTGCATATCCGTATGCGGGTACAAGTGACAAGCAAAGGCGCCATCCAGTGCATCGGCCATTACTTGCGTTACGTTGCCATGCAGGTCAAGGGCGGCTGTTATAGGAATGGCTTCACCCACTAGATGACGAATAGCTTGAGTGAGGTCGCCTTCGAGGTCAGTTATTCCTTGAACCACTCCAGCGCCATGAAGTTCGAGAAAAATACCGTCAATGGCGCCCAGTTGCTGTCCCCGTTTCAGGCCGTCCAGTATCTCCCCTTTGAATTGATCATAGGCCTCTCTTTCAATGGTGCCTGATGGTTGCGCAATGGTGAATAAAATGGGTACCACCTCTAAACCAAGTTCATGACAGCGATCGAGCGCACCGCCTGTGCTGGTTTCGGTCCCTGCCATTTTTAGGATTCGCTCACCGCGGAGCTGAAAAAAGTCTTCTGCTGGCGTCGGGTCTTTGCAGTAGGTATTGGTTTCATGACTAATACCCGCTATCGCAATTCTCATCTTTGGCTTTCCTCACTTATAACGAGTTTTTGTTTCTTGTTTTCCGATGGCGCATGTCGATTGTATGCTCATGTTCTCATATCTAACGCCCAAGTTGGGTCTATGCTGATCTATCAGGCTGTTGCGGTTAGGAAGAATAACCACCCTTTTTTCACTTTCAGAAAAGTATTCTCACCCCTGAGGATTGCCTGCCGTCCGCTTCAACTGATCTAGACAGATGTTGAAGATCGAAATTTTGGCGATTTGGCCATTGATTTCAGACGCTGGCCGAACGCGACGGTCACCGGTGCGTGGTCGATGCTCGTGACTGGGTCGCCACATTTGTCACACTTCTTGATCGGGCCGCGTTCGGATCGATTTCGAAAACGCGCTTGAGCCGTTGTGCCCCCAAAAGAACAGTGGGTCATTGAGTAGACCTTCGGGTTTTCTTGTACTTCTACTGGCTTTTGCGGAACGACATGCTCACGTAGCTTACTGTTCGGCGAGAATACCCCGTGAAACCGCGTGAGATTTACACGCGGCCTGGGTACCAGCGCAGCTAGCCGACCCATGAATTCCATTGGGCTGAGCACGACATGGGTGGTGCCGTCATCGGTATTTTACCTGATCAGCTACGTGAGGCTCGAGTCTGGCGCCGATCTCGTGGAATCTCCGATGAAAGCTCGCGAGACCCTTGAGGTGGTGGGCGGTAGCCAATGGCTCTACGCGGGCAAAGTGGTGTTGATGGGTCTCAGATCCGGCCAGCTTGGCGAACACCAGTGGGCCGCCATCGTTCTGTCACTGTATGACTCGCGCGAAGCCTACGACGAAGTTGCCCGATCGAACACACACAGCCAGGCCTACGGGTCCGCGAACGGCTCAAATCTGTATTTTATTACTACGAGACTTCATAACAGGAAAAGTTAAAGGCCGCCACCAGTCAATTTCCGCTTTGATCACTTGCCTCAAGGTAGCATGAGAAGTTGAAGTATATTTCGTTGTTGACGAAATTAAGATTCATCAGCCGCAGATTATCATAGGTTGCTGACAGTACCAGCGATGCTTGACCAGGCCAGTCCGCACCGATGATATTGCTGATCGAACCCTGACTCTTGAAAACCGCTTCTCTTGGGCCCAGTTCTGCGAAAAACTGAGCATCGGGTTGACCAATGGTATTACCATCGGCGTCATAAAGCGTGCCACGAATATCAGGTATGGCGGTAAAACCATCGTTGATGAAACGAACGTAGGCGATGTCTGTCGAGTCTGAGCCTTCAACGTTCTGCGCATTACCAGAACGAACACAATTGGTATTGGTCACTCGTCCATTTCGACTCAACTTGGACATCACATCAAACTCCATCGTACCCTGGATATCCAAAATGGCCGGGCCTGTCCATGGCTCAACGTCGAATAATGTCTGCAGGTCAGTAGCGGATAAAATCACCCGTCCTTGTGAGTTAATGGTTCCCGCATGGAGCGCGACATTAGCAGCGCCCAGTTGATCGCCGCTTTTATGGTAGAGAGTCCCGGTGAACGCCTGAGCAGAACCTGAAGAATTGATGATCTGGGTTTCCGACAGGTTTGGACTTTGGGAATTGGTCATATGGTAGGACCGGCCAAGATAGGAATTGCTACTATCTTGGCCGGTCCTAGTGGCGTCAAGCGGAAACGAATCCAGCTGATCAAGAACTCCGTCTCCGTCGTCGTCTGAATCTACGTTGTTACCAACACCATCATTATCTGTGTCGACCGATTCACTGGAATCAAGTGGAAACGCATCGGCGTTATCACCAACGCCGTCGCCGTCTGTATCCGCTGTTTCAGAAGCATCTAGCGGAAACGCATCACTTGAATCAGGCACGCCATCATTGTCTGCGTCATCAGAGGCAGGGGTGAAAGCTGCAACTTGAAAACGAACCACATTAATACTCTTGGCAGAAAATGCTGACTCGGGCTGACCAACAGCGATGCCACAGGGTGAACCGTCACATAAAGCCACATTAGGGTTGGAGAAAAGTGGCAACTCCGGCGCGTTGTCAAATGAAGCCCCGTAAGCCATCAGTGTGGTAAAGCCGTCATCAATACCGTGACCTCTGGCCCAGATAAAGGTGCCCGTATCATTCTGGCGAAACGAGTGACCGAGGCCAATATTGTGACCCACTTCATGGATCATGGTGAGATCACCACAGGCGTCAAAATCGATGAAACTGGCACTGATGAAAGTGGTTCGACTCATAAGCCCCTCTGTGCCATCGCCGCCAATCCCAGCCAGGCCGCAGGTGTCACCGGTATCAAATTGCCTGAACATCACCACCAGATCAGCGCCAGCTGCAACCCGCCGCTGCTCCAGGTCAGAGTAAACACCGATTGCAGCTTCTGCATCGTCTAACCATTGGCCAATCGTCTTTGATTCATCAATGTTCAGTTCTTGCGCTGAGACAAGTCTTAAGCTCATCGAAACGTTGCTGTCACTTAATGCCTGATTTGATAGTGATATTAAATGATCAAAACGCGCCGTTGGGTCGCCATTGTAGAGCGTGGTGACCCCGGCGCTGTAGACAACTAACAGATCGACCGTGCTTGGCCCGGGAACAGACGCAGCGCTGTTAGGATCCGAGCTCATGATTTTCTCGTTTTCATCGCCAACATCGTCTCCATCCGTATCGACAAGAAAATCGGTACTCGTTTCCGAGAAACTCACCGTATCGAATGTGACACCCGGAGCCTGAACCAAATGCACCAGCATCGTAAAAGTCCCGTCGGTAACCAGCAGATGGTAAAAATCATTCCCCTCCGGCAAGGAAGGTAAAGAAAACGTTTCCACACTACTTACGGATTTCCCGCGTGCGGCAATTGGCGTGGCGACGTCAAATTCCTGCAGTAGAAAAGATCCGCTGGCAAAAATATCCTGATTGTCGGATGCACGCAGTTGCACTACGATCACCTGGCTCGTCGCTGCCGCATTACCAATTGCCGGAAGCGTGAGTGTTGCTTGCGTGCCGGAAATACTGATCGACGGATCTGAGTCGAAATAGAGGTCATTTATCGCTTGTCCTGCAAGCGTGCCACCCAGTGTGACCTTGCTGCTCATCCGAGCCTGATCCACTAAATTACCGTCTTCCACTAGCAAAAGGGTAATGTAATAACTGCCTTGATTCAGTGCTCTCATCGGAATTTTAGCTGTTGCAAATGTAATCTGGCTGTTAGCCGCCAGAGAATCGGTCAGGGAGGCTTCGCCAAGAAACGACACATCATTGCCCGCGTCCGATAAGGTTCGGGCAGTGTGTGCGACTATTTGGAACGCTAAATTGCTCCTGGAACTAGAGCCAATGTTCTCTACCCCAAAAGAGGCTGTCATTGAGCTTGCCGAATTGGATTGAACAGTGCATGGGCAGATGAGAGAGAGGTCCGGGCCCAAACCCCCAGCACCCAAGCTATAGGCAGGAAAACTGATCGCAACAAGTGCCAACAGAATCCGGATCATGGCGTATTTAGTATTCATTCTCCCTCTGTCTGGTGCCTCGTCAGACTTCTGCTACTCTGATACAACTAATTCTGGCGAAACTCTATTGGATGTTACTACTTCCACCGCGGATTTTTTAGTGACAATATAGTCAGGTTTACTGAAGTCAAGGTCCCTGTTTATCTCTCTTGCTGAAACAAGCCGGGCGATGCCATCTCGCGCTTCCAACTGATAACGACCTTTTGATGTGTGCAGAGTACCGAAGGTCTGCAATCGGCCAACGGTAAATACAAACCTATATTCAAATCCTTTATCCAGCAGCATGCCGGTGATTACTTTGTTTCCCGACTCGGTGAGGGATGTTTCCTCTACATAGCCTGAAAGATGGCTATCCTCCTGGGGTATATAGAAAACGATCCGATCGTCTTCCGTGAGCTCGCCGAGATCAGCTACTTGCAAATAGATCCCTTTTAAACCCGATTCTGGCACTGGCTTATCCACAGGTGATGAAATGACAACGAATGGTGCGGAGGTTTGTTGCTCAATGGGTCCCGAGGCACCGACAACCAAGAGGGGTGCTTTGACGACCCCATCAAAAGTCCCGGTAACTTGTACTTGCTCCTTGCTGATCTGGTTATATCCGACCACGGCAGCAAACACTGCAATAAATACCAAAACCAACATTAGCTTGGATTTTTTCATAACGCTGAATTCTCAAAATACCCTAACTATGTAGGATAGAGTCTACTCGGACCCCAACGCGAGCGATACTAAGGAGCTTTGATGACAGAGCTTTCGACTACTGACTCAGCGGTCAGGAAGAATAACCACCCTTTTTCCAATTTCAGAAAAGTATTCTCAAGCTCGTCGGGGGGCGGTTTCTAGCCTGCGATACCTCATCCAGTCACGGCCGATGTCTCCGAAATCGTCGTTAAAAAACAGGCACGCAGCTATCGTTAACCAGCAACCCCCAGAACCATAACCTTCTGAATAAAACGGGATTTTCCTCAACCTTATATCAGGATAACTGGGTTTACAAAATGAGAAGGGGCCGCCATCGGAGGTAACCGACCTGGACGTGATCCAAGCCATTCTGGTGCATCTGAAGCAACCTGCACCGCGCCGGCAAACCTCGCTTCAAGCGGCTCAAAACGAGCCCTTTACCCCTAACTGACGGTTGATATCACGGCGATGAATTTTTCCCTGCGCCGACAGTAAACACCAAGGGGTAATCGCCCTTCAGGACGTCAACCGGAAGCTGCAAGCTCTGGCTGGGTTTAACCACGACTTGCAATACGGCTTCACTCTTTGCTGAAACAAAAGCCATCCAATCTGTTTCGATACTTTGTCTACTGGCCGAACATTCCTGTTAAAATTTCTATTCTCCTTGTAGGAACGGTTACACTCGGAATCAAACTTGATTGATAGGTCTCACTCGGCAGTGAATTTACGCCACAACTAATAATTAGAGAAAACAAAATATGTCTACCGAATTGTTAATGCTTCTAAACAGCACGATCTTGTTTTTTGTCATCATAATCGCGCAAGCGTTAGTCGCAATTGGCCAAAACGGATTGTCCGCACAAGCAGGCAGCCGCGATAATCTGACTGAGCCCACAGTCCTGCGCAAGCGCTTACAACGACTAACTGCGAATTTGCAGGAAAACCTGGTGATGTTTGGGATTGTCGTGCTTATTGCTCATGCAGCTGGCGTGTCCAATGATCAAACCGCTCTTGGTGCGAGTCTGTTTTTCTATGCTCGGGTTGCTCATGCTGTGGTATACGCATTTGGATGGCCTTGGATCAGGCCACTCTGCTGGTTCGTGTCATGTGTAGGCTTAGCAATGATCGTGCTGCAACTTTTTTAGTTATCGGTGTTAGCGGGAAAAGTTGAAATTGAGGTTCGTGGGAGAAGGTTTTCAGGGAAACGCTGACTCAGGAAGCCGGTTGAATGCTGCTGCTAAATAAGCAGTATCCTAGAGTTGTCTGGATAGCCGCAGGTTCTCAGGCGCCGAACCCTCTTTAGTCGCCTCTAGATAAGGCCGTTCGCCTTTAATTGTAACCCGGTGACCTTTTCTTTCCTCAGGCCAGTAATCCCACATCGCAAAATGGTGAGTACAGCGATTGTCCCAGAGAGCAATTGCGTTTGGACTCCAATTGAACCTGACTTGAAACTCGGGCCGTTGCTGATGTTGGTAAAGCATTGTCAGCAACGCGTCGCTTTCTTGTTTTGAGAGGCCTTCGATGCGGGTCGTAAAACTCGGATTCACATAAAGTGCACGACGTTTAGATTCCGGATGGGTTCGTATCATGGGGTGCAGTGCGCGTGGATAGACTTTGTCTTCATCCGCTGCCCCTCTATCGGCATACCGGCCACGGTAAATGTGTTCAGATTCGTGATGGGCTTTAAGCGTCAGTAGAAACGCTTTCATAGTTTCCGACAAGGTTTCATATGCTGCGTACATCGACGCGAATAGCGTGTCCCCGCCAGTTTTAGGCAAGAGGTGCAGTTGTAATATGGTCGCTAACGGAGGTTCTTCATCGCAGGAAACATCGGTATGCCAGCCGTTACCGTTGGCGATTTTCGAGTCTTTGTGAGCATGGATAACAAAAATTTCGTCTTGTTCAGCGAGTGTCGGTGCAGCAGGGTGAGTATGAAGAGGACCAAAGCGCTTAGCGAATGCCACTTGATCCGCAGGGGCCATTGCGTCCTGGTCGCGAAAGAACAGAACGCTGTGCTCAGTAAAGGCATCGCTTAAACCGTCGAACTGACGATCCGTGAGGCGACAGAGATCTAAGCCCGATACTTCGGCCCCGATGATTGGCGTCAGTGGTTGAACCTTCATAGCAGAACATATCCTACAATAAGAGACGACAGGGCTAGTCTAACAGGGTTTTAACCTCGCAAAAATGTAGCAAGCTGCACAATGCGAAGGCTTTTGCACCCTGTGACAGTTGATGTTGAAGGGTGCGCGGAGCGGTTCAAGCGTGTTATCACTATTGATATTTCAGTAACCAGAAAGTGTTTTATTTTCTTGGCAGGGGTTACTGCTGTCCATTTACTTTGGAGTAATTTTTTGGAATTGATCCTATTCACGGACTAAACAGATCCTTTGAGTTTTATAGTGTGATTTCTACGAGTGTGATATATCCACCACTCAGTCACCAATGTTGTTGTCGGGAGAGCAAGGCCTCATGCCAATAAGAAGTTGCTTGCAACCTCTAAAGTCGAGACGCTGGATAACAAGATAAAGAAGGGGCCTGAAAAATACCGCATCGACCCTTCATAGGAATCAGGGGGAAAGAAAAATGGAGCAATAACACCGGTTATCGCTGTCAATTGAGTCGCATTCCGAGTTTTCAGTACGCGCGGTACCAAATAGATGACGTGATTGCCCGTTCTTGAATAGTTGCAGGCGCCATGGGCACAGTGCCTAATTTGACAGCATCAAAAGTTGACCATCTTGGTGTTGGTATTTCCAATACGCGAACGTAATAGAAAGCCGACTGATCTGATTGAAATTCAGGGTCTTTCCAAAAAGCTAAAATGGACGTGCCGCCAATTGTGTTTGTGTAGCTAGGCTTACTAACGTCTACCGTATTTCCTACATCTGGAAACTTAGCTGTTACGGTGTTTGCTATGCGCTGGTCAGCGACAGCAACATCGAATACCTTCTCTTGACTAACGCCCGCGTCATCAACCCAGCCCTTAACAATCTGTGCTCTATCGAGGTTAGCCCCGCTTGGGTCCTTCCACGCCATTAGGTAAAAACCAGGTGATTTGTTGCCAGAAGTGGGCTTCAGTTCACTTCCCATAGTTACGCCATCGGCGTAGGCATGAACGATGGCGTCCTTGGCTTCAAACTGTTGTTCTGAAAAGCTGTGACCAGCAAAAAAACGTACCTTGATTCTAGGGCCGGACGTCGCATAGGTTTCTTTGCGCTGTAGGGCGTCGAATATCGATTCACGCGTGTTCTCCTCGGCCCAGACACCGGCCAGGCCACCAGAGCCCCAGCTAGTGACTGGGTTCATTCCTTCTGGTAAGAACAATGCTTCATCGGTGCGAAGCCCAGCACTGCCGTCTAACATTGGTAACTTACCCGTGTAGTTGGCTTCATCTGAGGGCGAACTGGCGTTATGGCTGTCGCTGGAGCCAATCACACCATAGGCAAAGGGATTAAATCCTTCTGCGTGCTGCAGTTCTAAACCAACTCTCAGCGCGTCTCGCAGGTACCCCCCTTTAATCGTTTCTAACGTTGCTTCGCCGACAAACAGGGAATCTTTCAGGATTTCAAAATTTGCGTGCTCATCAAGGCTAGACAATAGAGGGTGGGTCTCGGAGCTCCCCTTTATTTGTAGTATCTCCGTTAGTGGTTCATAAGTACTACGCATCTCAGCATAGGCTGAATCAATTGGCTCACCTTCCGAGTTGCGAGGCGCGTACATATTTCCCCGGCTAAGATTGCCGTTATGCGGTATCGCCATCGCGACATTCCCCAATCGGTTCTGCTCTTCTAAAAACTGCCACAAATCTTCCGGACGATTGCTGTCAAGCTTGCTGAAAGGTCGATCGGAAACGTTGTTATCGCGGTAGATCACATTCCTGTGCATATGCACAGTGACGTCTCCGACATCTCCAGACCACTCGTAGCCAATAAATGAGGTAAAGACACCAGGTTGGTTGTGACGCTCGGCGGCATCAATTGTTTCTTGCCAGGCAGACCGATTAATTACTCGATTAACCGCCTCACCGTTTGGGCTGAAACCGTGTTCTTGAATGGCCCGGGCCGTTTCCAACCATGCCAGAGTGATTTCCCAAACTCGACCGTTTATTAACAGTTCAGACAGCGGATCGCGAGTCGTAGGCAGATCTAAGCCGGCCAGGCGGGCCTGGCCCAAATACTCAGCGTGGTCTGTAACGGCAACGAAATCCAACGGCTGGGAAATCTCTATGGAATAGCCGGCACCATGTGAGATCTTCTGACCTTTCGCGAATCGATAGACATCTTCCGGTCGCGTTCGTACTCCCATGATGTAGGCATCAGTTGATAGCTCGGTATGAATATGTAGATCACCGAACAATGCCTGTCGTTCCGCCACCCGTGGTGAGGCGCTCTGCTGGGTCTTCTGAACAGTCCGGTCGGCGACCTTTGGCGTCAGTGATGGATCGTCCAACCTGGAACATGCCACACAGTGACTTAGGACTACACAGACCAAAGCGTCCCTATTAAAAAGCTTGGATAACCAAAACAACGATCTTTGGTCTTTATCGATATTTCCGAATCCGTAGCGAGTAAATAATTGGCGTGCCATAAAAAAAATTGCCGGTCGTGGCGCCAGAGTTATGGTCTCGTCGAGAATTGTCATTAATCTAGCCGCTGTAATGCGATTCATCATGGTGACATTGTGAACTGACATTGTCACTGATATCTGTAGTGCCTGGAAGGCGCCCACCTAGGATGACTGCATGTACAACAAACGTGTACAGCGCCCTAACTGATGGTTGATACCACGGCGATGAGTTTCTCCCTGCGCCAACAGTAAACAGCATAGGATAAACGCCCTTCAGGACGTCAGCCGCAAAATGGGTCGCAAATCGTGGCGCGATCGAAATCGTTATCCAGGCAATGGACTTGTACCGCGGTGGCGGATTCATGAGTAGCAATCCACTCTCGCGAGGCTACGTTGGCCAAGTCGCCTTAGGTATTTATCCACAGAGCTAAATGGCATACTCGCTATAGGCAAGACACTCAAATTCGATATCGATACCTGTTTTTATACCTGGGGAAATCAAATGCATGTAGGCCTATCAGTTATTTTTCAAAACCCGGGAGAGACCAAACCCGACCGCGATATTTACGCCGAAGAACTTGTTTTAGCGAAACAAGCTGAGCCGCTGGGTTTCGATTCAATATGGAGTGTCGAGCACCACTTCACCGACTACACAATGTGCCCCAACGTCTTCCAGTTCCTTACCTATATGGCCGGGTGTACCGAAAAAATCCAACTCGGCTCAATGGTCGCTGTACTACCATGGCATGATCCTTTGAGAGTCGCAGAGCAAGTGGCAATGCTAGATGTGCTGTCAAACGGGCGTACTGTCTTAGGCATGGGTCGTGGCACCGGCCGCATTGAGTTCGAAGGGTTTCGCGTCGCCATGCCCGAAGCACGTGGACGATTCGCTGAAACAGCAGAGATGCTGTTGAACGGTCTGGAACAAGGCTTCTGCGAATACGACGGAGAATATGTTAAGCAACCGCGTGTCGATCTTCGGCCCCGGCCCTATAAATCGTTTAAGGGCCGCACCTATGCGGCTGCCATATCTACAGAATCAGCAGAGATCATGGCAAAAATGGGCGTCGGTATTCTCATCGTGCCTCAGAAGCCGTGGCCAGTTGTACAAAAAGAACTGAGCCAGTACCGCTCAACCTTCTTTGCCGCAACTGGCGAACAGGCACCGGGGCCTTACTGTGCAGGCTGGATGTTCATCGACGACTCGGCGGATCGTGCGGAAGAAATGGCTCGGCGCTACATCGGCGCTTACTGGGATTCCGTCATCGATCATTATGAATTCAACAAGGACCACCTGAAAAACACAGCGGGCTACGAGTTTCACGGCGAGATGTATGATCGGCTGAACGCGCCCGGTGGCATGCAAAAAATGACGGACTTCTATGTTGACCTGCAGATATGGGGCACCCCAGATCAAGTGTTCGACAAAGTGCAGACTATGCGAGAAAACACCCTTGCCGACGGCTTTATGGCAGTGTGCTCCTACGGAGGCATGCCCCATGACGAAGCCAATCGCAACATGCAGCAGTTTGCAAAGGACGTTATGCCCGAACTCAAAAAATTGACGCCCGTAGAAGCGCCTTTAGAGCAAACAGCTTAGTCCATTTGTTTAAAAGGGTTTGGTAAGGATTGGTCCACGTCTTCTGCGGGTGAAACACCTTTAGGTGTGCCGACTACAAATGGCCAATGATGGGATCCACTTCATAATAACCAGGAGAAATGCTACGAGTTACACATCTTTTTCAATCCTTCGTCCAGGTAGAGCCTATGATCGTATAAAAATGGGTTCAGATGAGTGGAACGCGTTGATGGCTAGACAACAGTCCATCATTGCCGACGGCAAAGGAGAAACAGTAGTTGGAGGATGGGCTGCAGGAATCGGAAAATTCGTAAATGTCATTACTTATCCGGATGTCGATTGTTCGACCGGTGTGATTGCACGACTGTTCGCAGAGCAATTGGGCGAAGTTGAATCTTCGGGTCCCTTCGTTCCGATTGACGATTGGATGAGCAAGGTTTCTGGGTAACTTCCGAAGACAACCTGTCCTGAAAAGCAACAAGGGGGAGAGCCCGCTCTCTCCCAATGCTCCCAAGCAACGGCAGTACAACCGCTGATCGCCCGTAAACGGCAATGCTTTCTGCTGCTTCAATCTTAAATCACGGCCTTACGGATAATGCTACCCCCCGTCTAACGTACGCTAAAACCCATCTCCTGCAGGGTTCTGGCTGGCGCCTGGAAGTTAGGTCACATTCCGTTACATTAGTGCACATTGGCATCAACCCCCGTTTACAAGACCCCCTTACAATCTCCTCCCATAAACCAAATATGTAAAAAGGGTGAACAACATGTACAAGACTATCCTGGCTTTCCTGCTTATCGCACTGACCACCGGTTGTTCTACTTATAGCGGCACACAATCTACCGCTGAAATGGAATTCTGCTGGGAAAGAGGCATGAACTTTCAATGGATTGAAGAGTTTGACGCGGGTTGCGTTGACCCGACTGCCCAGTCTACAGCAACGCGAATTTCTAAAATAAAGTGGTTAGAAAAGAACCTGGGCACATTGGCCGGACAAGCTTCACATAAAAGCACAAGAAACATATAAGGCAATGCCCCTTATGAATGGACTTTGTCACAACCTTACCCGGAAGCAAGGCTTTGCTAGATCGTTGATGGCGGTCGCTCACTTTCGGGAATTAGAATGGCCATTGGGGCCTGCCCTTGTTTTGACGCCAGATGCTCCGTTGAAACAGACCGTTCGTCCTGAATGGGTTTATAAAGTAGAAATAAAATTCTAAGTTTGAGAAATGAAATTAGAAAACCTTTGCTCACACTTATTATATTTTCCGGTGTACGCGGGTACAGCGATTGATCCTGGAGTTATGCGGCAGTTGTTCAGGGACATACTTCAGTTCAATGTAACCTTCGCTTGATGTATGGCGATGGCGGAAATGTTTGTGGAGGCGGTAGAATGGAGTTGATATGAATAAAATGACGATCGTCGCCATGATAGTCTTTTTGTCCACAGCCTATTATGTTGCGGATCGCTTGCTGGGGGCCAAGCAATCTTCTGCAGTCTTTCAGGCAGGCATTAGGGTCGATGCTAAGCAAAAGCTGGCTTCGGAGCCCGTCTCCATGCTTCCTAAGCAACCGAACCCCGCTGCTAAAGGCGCGGTTCAGGCGTGGTCTTTTCCATCCGAAAACAATAAAACGCCCATTATCTCCAGCTATACCCGAGATATACCCAATGCTGTTTTGTTAGAGATTACTCAGCTTCGCTCTAACAGTTGGAAAGTAGGAGATCATATTGAGTTTTACGTGCCACAAATTGACTACACACTCACCTCGACAATCGAAGAAAGGGAAGAACACGCAGGTGGTATCGTCACTTTGAAGTCATACCCAGATGAGACCATACTAAACAATGTGCTCGTAACCTTGGGTCAGAAAAACACCTTTGTTAATTTGTTCACGCCCTCAGGAGAGTATGAGCTAGTGGGCAACCTTGAGTACGGGTGGTTGATTCCATCAGCAGCAATCGGTTCAAGAAACTCAGGTCTTGATGCTGAAGATTCCAACGCAGAGCCAATCTATGTAGATGAACCGGTTCTCAAAGAACCTCAGCCAATGATATGAGAAGCGTAATCCGGCAAGTCATATTTATAGCAACCTTGTTGATGTTGCCACGTATCGTCGTTGCTGAATTGTCCCTCATGTGTCCATGTAACGTCCAAAGCGCGGGTCTTACGGCTATAACCATCACCGCGGGTATCTCCAATAGTGAGATTACCACCAGCGGTGATCTTCGAATGCTGCTCGGGACCAGTCCTGAATTACCAATCAAAACGCGTTGGATTAACGCGTACGCGTATTATCCAGGAGCGCTGAACTCCGGAGAGGAATATCCCCAAGGCACCAATATTACAACCGCATTTGAACTTCCCACCGAACTTAGCGATCAGGATACCGCAATCTTTGTTCTCGATTTGCAAGAGTTAGTTGACGATCAATGGATCACTCGAGACTCAGTACGCTTGGATCCCGGATTGGAATTTCCTAAACCCGAACTGGGTGGAGAGAGTGTCAGCGGCGCCTTCGGGCCGGCTATACACTTCGCAGGGACACCTAGCCTCGAGCTTCTTGAAAATGGCCAGGCTACAGTTCGCATCCCAAGCATTGTAAATACCAGTCAAGAAGAAATTATCATAGCCACTGTAAATATTGGCCACTTTACATCAGGAGAGTTTTGGGGTCAGTCCTCCTGGTTCGGTGCAAAATTTGACGTCATGCTCGCCATTCCAGGTATGTCCTCGATTGATAATGTAGCAATCACCGGCGAATACACTGCACCAACTTTAGACTCCCCATTCACGCACATTTGGTTAAGAGCAGGGACAGGGAATAGTATCGTTGTTTGGCAGACTATCGAAACAAGGAATGGTGAGCCAATGCCAAGCCGTAACCTATCAGCTACGTCAATAGATTTTATTGCGGACTCGGACGGCGACGGCGTTAGCGATTACAACGAATCTGTAGCAGGCACCGATCCGTTCGATAATGAGAGCCTTACAGATAATCTGACCTTGGATGTCATGGTGCTTTACACGCCTGGGGTTGCTCAGTTGTATTTAAATGAGCCGCTCGCAAGAATCATTCAGGAACTAGAATGGGCGAATCAGGCCTTCCGTAATAGCGGTATTGATGCAAAATTGAGGCTGGTAGGTCTCCAGGAAACTAACTACACAAAGTCATTAGACACGTTAACGGCAATGAGAGACTTAAAGGCACAAGCTGGGGTATTTGATGGTATCGACAGTGCCAGAGAAAGTGCCGGTGCTGATCTGGTTGTCCTTTTTATAGAGGATGAACCAGAAGATGGAATTTGTGGGTACGCGATTCGAGCAGCGGATAACAAGGAAGGCGACTTTGGTTTTACCGATAGATCAGACGTAGTCGCAGTTGTAGCAGCAGATTGTGGAGCTTCTATACTGGCTCATGAGCTTGGCCATAATTTTGGGCTTGGTCATTCGGTTCGCGAGGAATCTGACGAGGGGACTTATGTGTGGTCCCGTGGCCACGGCGTCGATAATGACTTCGTAACAATTATGGCTTTTCAAGAGGACTACAACACAAGCGGCCCGGACCTCCAGTTCTTTTCGACGCCCACAAGACAATGCGGATCTAGTCCATGTGGAGTCGATAGATTGGATCAGAACCTAGGGGCTGATGCCGCCCTGAGCATTCGGACAACAATGTTCCAGGTGGCAGCATTGTCTGGCCGCCCGCCGGATATCGATGCTGACGGTATTATCAATTTTGAAGATAGCGATGACGACAATGATGGTGTTGCCGATGGAGAGGATGCTTTCCCTCTTGATTCCAGTGAATCGGTCGACACAGATAATGATGGTGTTGGTAACAACGTAGATTCAGACGACGACGGAGACGGAGTTCTTGATCATCTGGATCCGTTTCCGCTTGACGCCACTAGGACCGGCCAAGATAGTAGCAATTCCTATCTTGGCCGGTCCTACCATATGACCAATACCCAAAGTCCAAACCTGTCGGAAACCCAGATCATCAATTCTTCAGGTTCTGCTCAGGCGTTCACAGGGACTCTCTACCATAAAAGCGGCGTTCAACTGGGCGCTGCTAATGTCGCGCTCCATGCAGGAACCATTAATTCACAGGGACGGGTGATTTTATCCGCTACTGACCTGCAGACATTATTCGACGTTGAGCCATGGACAGGCCCGGCCATTTTGGATATCCAGGGTACGATGGAGTTTGATGTGATGTCCAAGTTGAGTCGAAATGGACGAGTGACCAATACCAATTGTGTTCGTTCTGGTAATGCGCAGAACGTTGAAGGCTCAGACTCGACAGACATCGCCTACGTTCGTTTCATCAACGATGGTTTTACCGCCATACCTGATATTCGTGGCACGCTTTATGACGCCGATGGTAATACCATTGGTCAACCCGATGCTCAGTTTTTCGCAGAACTGGGCCCAAGAGAAGCGGTTTTCAAGAGTCAGGGTTCGATCAGCAATATCATCGGTGCGGACTGGCCTGGTCAAGCATCGCTGGTACTGTCAGCAACCTATGATAATCTGCGGCTGATGAATCTTAATTTCGTCAACAACGAAATATACTTCAACTTCTCATGCTACCTTGAGGCAAGTGATCAAAGCGGAAATTGACTGGTGGCGGCCTTTAACTTTTCCTGTTATGAAGTCTCGTAGTAATAAAATACAGATTTGAGCCGTTCGCGGACCCGTAGGCCTGGCTGTGTGTGTTCGATCGGGCAACTTCGTCGTAGGCTTCGCGCGAGTCATACAGTGACAGAACGATGGCGGCCCACTGGTGTTCGCCAAGCTGGCCGGATCTGAGACCCATCAACACCACTTTGCCCGCGTAGAGCCATTGGCTACCGCCCACCACCTCAAGGGTCTCGCGAGCTTTCATCGGAGATTCCACGAGATCGGCGCCAGACTCGAGCCTCACGTAGCTGATCAGGTAAAATACCGATGACGGCACCACCCATGTCGTGCTCAGCCCAATGGAATTCATGGGTCGGCTAGCTGCGCTGGTACCCAGGCCGCGTGTAAATCTCACGCGGTTTCACGGGGTATTCTCGCCGAACAGTAAGCTACGTGAGCATGTCGTTCCGCAAAAGCCAGTAGAAGTACAAGAAAACCCGAAGGTCTACTCAATGACCCACTGTTCTTTTGGGGGCACAACGGCTCAAGCGCGTTTTCGAAATCGATCCGAACGCGGCCCGATCAAGAAGTGTGACAAATGTGGCGACCCAGTCACGAGCATCGACCACGCACCGGTGACCGTCGCGTTCGGCCAGCGTCTGAAATCAATGGCCAAATCGCCAAAATTTCGATCTTCAACATCTGTCTAGATCAGTTGAAGCGGACGGCAGGCAATCCTCAGGGGTGAGAATACTTTTCTGAAAGTGAAAAAAGGGTGGTTATTCTTCCTAACCGCAACAGCCTGATAGATCAGCATAGACCCAACTTGGGCGTTAGATATGAGAACATGAGCATACAATCGACATGCGCCATCGGAAAACAAGAAACAAAAACTCGTTATAAGTGAGGAAAGCCAAAGATGAGAATTGCGATAGCGGGTATTAGTCATGAAACCAATACCTACTGCAAAGACCCGACGCCAGCAGAAGACTTTTTTCAGCTCCGCGGTGAGCGAATCCTAAAAATGGCAGGGACCGAAACCAGCACAGGCGGTGCGCTCGATCGCTGTCATGAACTTGGTTTAGAGGTGGTACCCATTTTATTCACCATTGCGCAACCATCAGGCACCATTGAAAGAGAGGCCTATGATCAATTCAAAGGGGAGATACTGGACGGCCTGAAACGGGGACAGCAACTGGGCGCCATTGACGGTATTTTTCTCGAACTTCATGGCGCTGGAGTGGTTCAAGGAATAACTGACCTCGAAGGCGACCTCACTCAAGCTATTCGTCATCTAGTGGGTGAAGCCATTCCTATAACAGCCGCCCTTGACCTGCATGGCAACGTAACGCAAGTAATGGCCGATGCACTGGATGGCGCCTTTGCTTGTCACTTGTACCCGCATACGGATATGCACCTGCGTGCAAGCGAAGCGATAGATTTGATAGTCGATATGTTGGAGCATGACTTCAGACCGGTCACCCATGTAGAAACGATTCCAATGCTCGTTCCGACTACCACCACCATGTTGGGCATTGGCAAATCAATGCTAAAGAAGATGATCAACGCTGAATCCGAAGCTGGCGTGATAGACGTCAGTTGGTTTCACGGCTTCCCTTATACCGATATACCCGAGGTTGGTGGGCACATTGTCGTAACAACAAGGGGCGATCGTGAACAAGCCGAGCGTTTGGCAAAGCAAATGGCAGCGACACTTTGGAATGAGCGCGAATTGTTCAGCCCGATGAGTTTGACTTCAGAGCAAGCGCTGGATGCCGCCACGGCCTGCAAGAAAAAGCCGGTCGTCATGAATGAAGTTTCCGATAACTGCGGGTGTGGAGCACCCGGCGACGGAACTCATCTGCTTCGCAGCATGATTGAGCGCGATCTGCAAAATACCTGCTTTGGATTCGTTGTCGACGCCGAAGTTGCACTCCAAGCCCACGAAGCCGGTGTCGGAGCAACAATTACGGTATCGCTCGGCGCCAAAGAGGACGACTTCCACGGTACGCCCTTAAAACTAACTGGATATGTTAAAGCGCTTCATGATGGGCGCATGACAATGCTGGCAATGAACAAAGGCGCCAAGTTGAGTTTAGGGAAAATCGCCAGGCTGGTCGTGGGTGGGATTGATATCATTGTTGGTTCAAAACGTTCCCAGACCTTTGATATAGGTCCTTTTATCGCAGTCGGTATAGATGTGACGGAATATGACCTTGTTGCTTTGAAATCTTCCCATCATTTCAGAGCGGGTTTTCATGAGCTTGCTGGCGAGATCATTACAGCGGACACACCCGGATTATCAACTCACCAAATTGAACGTTTTCCTCGGCACAATGCTGGTCGGCCTCTTTGGCCTCTGGATGACGCAGCCAATTATTGAAGGAGATCTGCTGAATGGATGAGTGGCTTCATTTTGGTTCATTGAAATCTAAGAAAAAGATCTAAGAACAAGAAAGTCAGCATACGAAGGCAATTGAGTGCAGAAACGGTGAAGGCAAAACTGCTACTCGATTCGGTTGTAATCTTTGATAAGCACATGGAGTTTGCGCTTCGCGGGCTGCCTAGGTCACCCACCGTTACCGCTGTGTCAGCGTGTCTTACGATTCGTGAATTCTTCACTCTAGGCTTATTAAATAGAGCGTTAGAATGGATTAAGATTTGTTAGCGAGGGGTATTTGGTGCCGGAAAGAGGACTTGAACATGCCCTATAACTAATTGTTTTTATTTAACTAATAGTCGTGATATGGAATTTATACCGTCATTTATACCGTCAATCGACGAGATTATAGCCAAATTACGCCATAACTAAGAAGTGATCACTAAACCCTTTTAACCTAAGCGCATGACCGTATTCACAACACACTGGCTGCACTCTTAGCCACCATCTGGTTCACTCAGGGGCAGTAGCTAGTACCGTCCTCTTTG
>Ga0209558_1001203_pt1 | contig 19659 bp, 20 predicted proteins | sample SaaInlV_150m_DNA_3_FD_184674 | JGI IMG/M metagenome (GOLD analysis project Ga0209558, IMG submission 184674) | Marine microbial communities from expanding oxygen minimum zones in the Saanich Inlet - Saanich Inlet SI074_LV_120m_DNA (SPAdes) (version 2) | ecosystem: Environmental > Aquatic >...
TCTTTTATGACATGGAGTTATGATGATGCATCCAAAAGTGATGATCAGTGGATTTATTTGCCAGCACTCAAAAAAGTAAAGCGGATTTCCAGTGACAGTAAAGGCGATTATTTTATGGGGTCGGATTTCACTTATGATGATTTGGGCGATCGACATCCAATGGACGATACCCATACGATTTTGCGGGAAGAAGTCCTGGAAGGAAAAGAAACCATCGTTATAGAAAGTGTGTCGAAAGATGAAGAATATATGTATGCCAGAACGGTAACATGGGTGATCAAAGATTCTTGGATTGGACTCAAAAAGGAATTTTATGATGAAGATGATGAATTATTGAAAATTCTGACGGTGGAAAATCAACAATCTTTTAAAGATGTGATTATTTTAACCAAAGTAAAAATGAAAAATGTCCAAAGAAACCAATTCACGATTATGGAATTTTCCGATGTTCAAATTGATACAGGAATTCCAAGTAATAAATTCACAGAACGTATGATGAAAAGGGGGATATAATGAAAATGAATTCACTCATATTGAGTTTAATCTTTTTATTTGGGTCAAGTAGTTATGGCCAAAGTTTAGAGATAAACGGCTATGTTCGTTCTTATTTGGGCGTATTAACCAATGAAACAAATGATTACTCAATTAACCAAAATACATTGGATTTAAAATTAAAACGAACCGATGATAATGTGTCCTTTTTTGCAAATCCATTTCTGTATCAAACACCAAATCAGGATGTTTCTTTAGGACTGCGTGAAGCGTATATGGATGTGTATTTTAATAATATGGACTTACGCATTGGGAAACAGCAAATTATTTGGGGAAAAGCAGATGGAATGTTTATTACCGATATAGTATCACCAAAAGATTTGGGTGAATTCCTGCTTCGCGATTTTGATGAAATTCGCACAGGCATTACATCTTTAAAGGCGAACTATTATTTAGGTGATAATACATTGGAGATGGTTTGGATTCCAACTTTTACGCCAACCATCATGCCGGATGAAACATCCATTTGGTCGCGAATACCTGAATTTCCTTTACCGATTACTATAGACGAGTCTCAAAAGGAAATTACTGGGCGATTAGAGAATAGCGAAGGATTTATCAAATTTTCAGGTATGTCATCTTTATTGGATTATGAAATTATGGCTGGTATCATGTGGGACGATGATCCAACTTTACATATTACTCCAATTGTTACAGTTGATAATCCAATACCGAGTGGATTAATGTTAAGCCCTATTCACCATCAACTCACATTAGCAGGTGGAAGTTTTAGTTCGGAATTGGGTGGAGTAATTTTACGGGGAGAAGGCGCATATTATATGGGAAAACAATTTTCTGCTCTAAATCCGAATCAAATGGACTTGCCAACGAGTTTGTTGGAAAAAGATTATGCTCATTATTTAATTGGGACAGATTTCTCCATTGGAACTACACGATTTAGCACACAATTTATTCAGCGTGCCATTTTGGATTATGACGATTTAATTGTTCAAGAAGAATTGGATAATACTATGACATTTTTGGCAAATCGGACCTTTTTGCAAGAAACCTTAACACTTCAACTCTTTGGGTATGTTGGGCTTAATAATGAAGATGCACTCATTCGTCCAAGTCTAACCTATGATTTAGCCGATGGATTTGAAATTCTTGCTGGTGCAAATATATTTGTGAAAAATGAAGAAAGTGAAACAGCTGGACTATTTGGTCATTACGACGAAAATGATATGGTGTACGTTAAAGTAAAATACAGTTTTTAGGTTGGGATAAATCAATAGAGTTCCCATAAAAAACACAGGATAAATAAAAGGAAAATAAAATGAACAAAAAGACAATTACTATTATCGTAGGGATAATTTTTTTATTTATAGGAAGCATTCTGGTAAAACAGAATTATGGTGAACATAAGTCTCATAATTCCAAGCAAGTAGGAAAGACGGATAAATATGCAATTCAATGGACCCCATCCATTCAATCAGCGTTAAGAAAAGAGATGCATTCTATTACAAAAAACTACCAAGAATTAGTGTCAAATCTTGCACAGGGCGAATGGAATAAAGTGGTTGAAAATAGTCACAATATTCATTCAGCTTTTATATTGAAACAAGAATTGTCCGAAGAAGACATGGATGATTTATATCGAATTCTTCCAGAACGATTTATTGAAATGGATTCGAAATTTCATGACCATGCTTTAAAACTTGCCATGGCAGCCCAAGCAAAAGACGGAGAATTGGCATCGATGTATTCCGGGAAAATGATGGAAGGGTGTGTCAGCTGTCATCAAGTGTATGCTAAGAATCGTTTTGAAGGATATTCAAATCATGAAAAAGTAAGCCATGAGCATTAAATAATATATTTTTATTTATTTTACAAATACCCAGATAAATTAGAGGAACAAAAAAGACTATAATTTTGTATCCTAATTTTCCATCTCAGTTTATTCGCTCGGCTATTTTAATTGCTTTCTGGGCAGGAATCAGTTTAGGGACCCATGTTGCATTTTCGATTGGTTTTGATTTTCAACTGGGAGTTACCTTTCACGCTTATATTCAAATGCACGGCTATTTGCAATTAATGGGATGGGCTGGATTATTCATCATGGGCGTATCCATACCTTTTTTATCTCGATTAGCTCATTTAACCTCAGTAGAAGATTCTAAGATTTCACTGATTTATCGTTTGATGGTTTCAGGATTGATTCTTCGATTTATTGCTCATTCATTTTTACCTTACTTCACTAATTCCTATTGGTATGATTTTTTTGCGATAGGTGTTCTCATTTCAGCAATTTTAATTTCTTTAGGAATTCTATTTTTTATCCAATTTTTATCATCAGTTGTTCGAAAGATGAAACCCGATTTATCTGATAAAAATAGAGATATAAGAGTTTTTTTATTTATGAATATTATCGGTTGGGTTGTTTATGCAATAGGGGCATTTATCCTTTTAATAATAATGTACGTAGATGGAGAAGCATCTTTAATTCATCATTGGCACTTATTCTTAGTTGATTTCTTTATATTATTTAGTGTTTTTCCAATTTGTTTTGGTGTGGGATTAAGAGCATTACCACTGTTTATGAGATTGACATCTATAAAATGGAATGTAATGAAATTTAGCAAAGTATATTTTATGGTTATAATTACCCTAATTATTTCTAAACTTTATTATTATAATGTATATATAGATTGGTTTCCGAAAATGATTTCAATTATACATATTATAAAAGATATCCTAATAATCTGGTTTATTTATAAGTTAAATATTTTATTTAAATCGAAAAAACATCGTGAAATTGAAAATAAAGAAGGGAGAGGTCACGATAAAAAAAAGTATCGAGATTGGTTACCAGACAATGGAGAGTTTGGAAAATTTGAATGGCTAATTCAATCTGCTTTTATTTGGCTGTTGATAGGATTAATATTCGATATAATATCTCAAATTGGGTTAATTACCAAAATTCAAATGGGCATTGGGATCGATGGAGTCCGTCATATGTGGCTAGCGGGATTTGTATCATTATTGATTATGGGTATGGCAGTACGGATGATACCAGGTATGACCGGTGCAATGAAATTACAAAAACCAAGTCGTGTTGCATTTCTTGCCATTATTATGAATTTATCAGTGTTATTTCGTACTATATCTATTGTGTTTCCGGAATTAGTTTTAAATAGTGTGCCATACGGAGGGATTATTGCCACTAGAATGTTTGGTGCGTCAGGTATGTTGTTTCTTACTGGGTTAGTTGTGTTTTATACTATATTAAAACCAGTATTAATAAGAAAAGATGAAATACAAGAATCAATATAGTTTGTGAAAAATCAAAATTTCAACTATAAAACGTTAATCTCGTCATTCTCTTTAAAATATTGAAACTTAGCATCTGAAATAAATTGTATTATTTTTCCTCTTTTTTCTATGAGATCAAATACCATATTTCGCTCTTTATAAAACAATGAAATAAATCTTAAGTGCTGTCGATACCCATTTATTCCATTTATATATGACAGTACAAAATTTCCGGAAGCTATGAGTGTTAACCCCCAGATTATAGTAAGCATTGGGCTTTCAAAATACCAATATACAAACCCAAGAATCCCAGAATAATAAAGAACGAAAACAAGGATACCTGCCAATAATTTGAATGGAGCAATTTGAGATTTAACGACACGCGACTTATTTACAAACCAACGAGGGAACTTATATGGTAAGTAATTATGAAGTAAGCCCCAAACAAATATAGGAAACCCTATTATCAAAAATGTAAAAGCCTTAATTCTGTTTAATAACGTTAGATCACGCCCACCAGGACCTAAAAATGATTCTTGTATATTTAAATCTTCTAATTGATCCAAATATTTAACAATCATAAGTCTAAAATCTTCAACTTTTTTTGGATATTTTTTTTGGTACCACTCTACTGCATTTACGAGACCCTTAGTTACGGAAAAATCATCCTGTTTATTATCAAGTTTGTATCCCATTTCAAGCATGAGTTCTTTTTTGTAAATCAACTCTAAGCAATCCACTAAATCGACTAATTCTAACTCATTTACATTAGTAGTTAATTTATTCAGTGCAGTTTCAATCGTTTGTGTCACAGCTTTAACTGTCTTAATCTCGTTGTTTAGATAGCTTTGTTTAAAGTTTTTTAATACTATAGGTTTACCAAATCTAACAAAGACATTACTCCTGAAACGTACGGCGTCAGAATAACTTAATCCGACTGGAATTAAAGTTACATTTAAGTTGAAATTATTTTTTAATTCTGCACCCAATCCAATTCTAACAGCGCCTGTTTTGATTTTTTTTAATGTCCTATCACCAGTAGAAATGCCTTCTGGAAAAATTAGAAAGGCGCCTTTATTCTCAAGTATTTCATATCCTTTGTCAAATGTTTTTTTGTTTTTTTCGCCTAAAGATGGATTCTCTTGTCTCCGGTACACTGGGATTAGTTTTAGTTTCTTTAAAAAGAATCTCTTTATCCAATGATTGAAAAGAGTGCTTTTTGCGAAAAAATGAAGATTCCGATTACATGAAATACCAACCACCATCGGATCAATCATTGTATTGGGGTGATTAGAGACAAAAATAACTGGTCTATCTTTAGGGATTCTTTCATCGTGCCAAACAGTCACGCGATTAAAAAATGTTCGGACACTTATATATGTGAGTATTTTTGTTAACGTGTATAACATTATTCAGAACAGATTTGTTTTATGTCGAATTGTATGGGATTTGGTATTTTATCAATCAAAATAAGAGAATCAAGATAGATTTTAGAATCGGATGCAGTGTAGATAGAATCATAATAGGTAAATAATTTTTTTACATAATCCGTTTCATATTGAGCGCAATAAAACGGAAGATTTTTAAGAACTGTTGTTGATTTTGGTTTCAACATAAGATTGGGTCCATCAAAATAAAATGATGGATTATACGACTCATCCCAGTTTGGATTTACATAATCCAATAAATCTAACTTCTTTGAAAAAATCCAACGATTTTTTGCAAATTTAAGATAAGGCGTATCTCCATTACACATATCTAAAGCAAATCTAAATCCTTGAAAATTAGCTTCAAGATCACCATAAGAAAAAACACCTGTTGCCATTCGCCCAATAATTGTCTTTTCTCCTGCAATACCTACTTTTATTGCAGAACTAAATGGAGATGGAAATCCCATTTTTTTTGAAGTAATATAGGCTTTATAATATAAAAATCCAGAACCAGTAAAATGAGTTAATTTGTCAAGTCCAACATAAATTCCACCAATATTAATTATTTCATCAACTTGGATTGAAAAAAATGCTCGATCTAATTGTGGATGGTTAGATTGATGATCACTGAAAATGCTTTCTCTTAAAGCGAGATCAATATTTGGCATAAATTTATCAATTTTATCTGTATTCTTAATCCATTGTTCTAATATGGAGTTTAAGTTTATACCAAATCCACTTAATACTTTACCAGCAGCCATTTCGCATGAACAATCATTTGGAATAGTGTGAAGAGTTGAGTCAATTATTTCATTTACTTTCGTATTAAGGATAGAAGATGCATCTTCAAGAGAATGTCCCCAAGATAGATAATGATCAACTTCACCAGAATTGACCACGGAGGTAAACAAAACAAACAAAATAAATTTATGTGCCATATATACTCCTGTAGTAAAGCTAAAAGTACTAATAGAATATTCGAATTACAATTAAACAAAAAAGCATGTATATCAGATTTAAAATATTTTAAAAATTCAAAGGATTCGTGTTCTAATTAATTGGTTTATATTAATCATTATAAAGAATAAAATAATTAGCTTAAGTCGTTAATATATAATAATAAGATAAAATGGTCTTATTATCTTGCGACTTAAAAATATAGTCATTAATTTCCTGTAGGTTGAAATACAGGTTTACTAAATGATATCCTACAATTCACGCAATTATGAGTTCAGTTCCTTGGAGCCTACGTATGCTATTGGCCTTGTTTCAAAAAAGATTGGGGTATCTCCCGAAACATTACGTCTCTATGAAAGAAAGGGACTATTACTTCCATATAGAACAAAAACTGGCCGTCGATTATTCTCCCAAACCGACGTAGAATGGCTCAGTTGTATTCGAAAATTAATTTTACATGATAAACTAAACTTAGCTGGTATTAGTCGGTTATTAGCTTTAATACCTTGTTGGGATATTAAGCCTTGTACTGAAGAAGAACGAAGGAATTGTCCCGCGTACCTTTCAAAAGATCAGGTCTGTTGGCAGATACTTGAAACATCACAAGATTGTAAAGATGCAACGTGCCGGGATTGTGATGTTTATTTGTCTTCAAAAAATATTGCTGATTTAAAACTACATTATAAGTTGAAGCAAAAATGAATTATCTAAATCAAATAAAATTGGGGTTAATTAGTATTACTTTGTTGATTTTAAGCGCAGCTTGTGATCCTGGTACAGTCGTAACTCATGCAACAAATCCAGCCACATGCGAAGGATGTCACACAAATGAAATCGCATTAAAAAGATTAATTCAAGATGAAGATGTTGCACCACCATCAGGTGGTGGTTGAGGAGGATCTGTGACTCCGTTGGAGACTTGGGAAAAAGTGTTGATTGAATTGAAAGGTGGAAATAAATCTTTTAAAGATATTGATCCAGTTCACGGATTAATTGGATGTATAAATTGTCATGGAGGGGTAGAACCATCATCTGACCTAGAAATAGCGCATTCTACAGATCATGGATTTACTCGAGATCCATCTAGTAACCCAGAAGAGTCTTGTAATCCGTGCCATAATCAACTTGTTGAATCAAATAAAAATAGTATGCACACAATGGCTTGGGGAGAAAAAACGACTATCGCTCAAAGAGAATTGGGAGAAGGGAATGACCATACCACATTTGATGAATGCCCTGAATCATTGACGAGCGGATTTGATGGCGAATGTACTAGTTGTCACACAACATGTGGCCAATGTCATATTAGTCGTCCTAACAGCGCCCATGGTGGCTTAATTGATAATCATAAATTTAATCGTATTCCAGACCAAACCAATAATTGCATGGCTTGCCATGGAAGTCGAATTGGAACTGACTTTAAAGGTGAATTAACAGGGAATGTAGCAGATGTGCATTTTTTAAAACGATTAAAATGTTTTGATTGTCATGTAGAAGATTTTCATGCGGATGCATCACAATATGAATCTCGTTATCACTTGTTGAAAGACGAGGAACAGGTTCAATGTGATTTCTGTCATGGAGATGTAGCAGAAGCTAATGAATATCATCAACAGCACTGGCCTGAATCAGGAGAAGGACTTAGTTGTTTTGTCTGCCATTCTCAGCCTTATAATAATTGTAATACATGTCACTCCGGTGGTGAATGGAAAGAAGGTTATGGTGAAGTTGCTGGAGAAACTGATGTGAAATCAGGTGGAAATGGGTATCTAGAATATCCTGATTTTAAAATTGGGATCAACAATGATTATGAACTTAGAAATGGGAAATGGGCAGTATTAAGGCATATCCCAGTTGCACCCGATTCTTATGAAAAATGGGGACACCCAGAATTAGCAAACTTTGACGCAAGGCCAACATGGGAAGTAACAACACCACATAATATTAAACTTTGGACGAGCCAAACAGATACAACAAATTCAGATTATTGTTCAGATAATTGTCACAACCATGGTGTAAGGTATGATTCGGAAGGGAATTATTCAAATTATACAAGTTTGGATACAAATAGTATTTATTTACTATTGGATGATTTGATAGAAAATGAAATTAATGCAAATCAACCAGTTCTAGGCCAATTTTCAAAAGTGGGTTGTAATCCATGTCACCCAGGTTAAAGATGAAAAATATTTATCAAATGAATTCACGTGAAATCGTGAGTATGCAACAACAAGTAACAATAAAAGGAGTAATGAACCATGAAAAGTAACAAATGGATTATTCTCGTCTTGGGAATTGCCCTGCTTGGGCTCACAGGATGTGAAGATACAAAAGTAGAGAAAGTTAATGAATTTGATGTCTTGGTCGAATATTTAGAAGGTTCGGACGGCGGATACGTTAATAATATGGGTAGTTGGATTTTGGCTTCAGGCGCATTAAATGCTGAATTTGATTATTCCGCATATACTGTATTTGATCTAAGATCATCAGAAGATTTTGCTTCTCTAGGTGTAGAAGGAGCTGTGAATGTAACTCTATCAACGATGTTTGATGAAGCTGACAATGTCACAGGTCCTATTTTAGTCACATGTTATTCAGGACAAACAGCATCATTTGCACATACATTGCTACGACTAAAAGGACATGACGCTTATGTCATGAAATTTGGTATGAGCGCTTATGACGTTAGCTTAGATAAATGGACATCTAATTGTTCTGATCAATATGCAGGCGATTTAGTCACAACTGCTTCTGAAGCATTACCTACATTTGACTATCCGGTTTTAAATACAGGGTTTGAAAATGCAGATGAAATTTTAGATGCACGAATTGATGCGGCTATAACAGCGTGGGGTGAAGGATTACTCATTGCAGCAGGTGATGTTATTACTGATGCTTCTTCTTACAATATGATGAATTATTGGAGTAATGAAGATTATATAGGTCATGGACATATTGACGGCGCCTATCAGTTATCACCTTCAACATTGACTCTCAGTGAAAATCTATCATCTTTTGATCCTTCTGGAAGCAATGTATTCTATTGTTACACGGGACAAACGGCAGCTGCATCCATAGCATATTTGACTGTCATTGGTTACGATGTGAAATCAATCAAATTTGGTTTTAATAATATGAATTGGTCAGAATTGCCAGGACATAAATGGTCAAAACCATTTGGTTTTTAATTAAAGGATAAGTCATGAGAACAACCCTTCTTCATACTTTACTCAATATAAATATTATACAATTATACTTGATGCAGGGTTGTTTTCTATCCTTCTTATGTGGATGCAGAGATTCATGAAAAATCTAGACATCAAATTACCCAAGACCCTTACTCTTCTTGGTTTGGTTCTATTTTTAGTTTTAAATAGCTCGGTTAAAAGTATGTCGTCGGTAATTCAATTTTCTGCATCCGCTCAATATCCTCGTATAAGTTTTTTAGATGAAAATGCATCATTGCAGTGGCGTTCAAATCTTTCATATCGTCAATCATTTGGACGATTTTCAAGCATTTCTTCTCTTTTTGAATATGGAACTAGTACAAACCATCATTTAAACCCATTTAGGCTTCACTCATTTATATCAGAGTTCAAAACAGATTATTTTAGATTTCAATTGGGTCGAATTCCGTATTGGTCTCCAGCACTATTAACGAGGATAGATGGCGTTTCATTTAGATATGAAAATAAAAAGTTGGGGACATTTGATTTATTGGGCGGGTTTCGATCTGTGGTGGATTTCAGTGATACAAGTTATGTGAGTGAGTCCTTTTTCTCCGACAGTGTATATCTTGAAAAGTTACAAGGTGTTTTGTCGTGGTCAAAAGGGTCTTGGAAGAAAAATATATCTTTGTTCTCTTGGATTAATAATGAAAAAGATACTCTACAAGTATTTTCGGGCTTAAATGGATATACACAAATATTTTCCATGAATTTTTATGGAACTTATGTTTGGGATCAATCGAATTCACGAACACATTATTTACGATTAAAACTTTCAAAAAATACAAAACTTGGACGCTTATTTATTGGGTACAGAGAAAAAAGATATTCCGGTTTTGAAAATTGGAGTTGGGTAAGTCAACCATTTTCATTGCCTGCAACTACTATAATTGGACTCCAATCCAAATTTCAATCAAAATATACGATTTCAAATCATTTATCCATTCGATTGGCTGATATATCTAACCTTTATTTTTACACAACACTCAATAGTCCTTGGGGTGCAGGCACATTAATATTCGGAAATTATGGCGAGACTTTTCAGGTAGGTGGATCTGTTGGATCAAAATATACTTTAAATTCAAAATTAGATTTGGGTGGTTCTATTTCACTAAATCTGTTAAGTGATGGAGATATTGTTGAACCTATCACATCGTCTTCTTTATTTACATGGATTAATTGGTCCGTAACTCAATCCATCAAACTTCGGTTTTTCTCACAATTTTATTCGAATCCATATTTTAAAATTGATTATCGAGAAGGAATTTCAATCCATGCGATATTTTAGTCTATTTCTAATTTTATCTTTGGGAATTTCCCAAAAAGCAGATTGGATTATGTTTCCTCATGAATTACATGTATTTGATGAAGAAATCGAATGCAATGAATGTCATGAAAATGTTTTGTCATCCATGTCATTAAATGAGAGATTACTTCCAACAATGGATACGTGCGAATCTTGTCATGAAGATGTGTCCGAAGATGATGAAGGTGATTGTACTCTTTGTCATGCAAATGCAGATGAATTAGATACCTATCCTGAATTAGCTTCAAGACGTGGACCTGATTTCGCTCACAGATCTCATATCAGCAGAACGGAAGATTGTCTTGTTTGTCACACAAATTTATTAGATGATGATAAAGAAGATATTCCAAATAGCTGGGTATTTTCTGATTGTAAATCTTGTCATGAAAATTCTATTCCTGAAAATCACTCATTTGATTGGGTTCAATCTCATGGATTGAATTCTACAGTGATTGGACAAGATAATTGTAATTTATGTCACCAGGAACAAATGTGTGAATCGTGTCATTCGTTTTTGTCTATTGAACCGACAGTTCATCCCGGAAATTATTATATGACACACGGTATTGATGCTAAAATGAATTTGATGGATTGTACATCTTGTCATGAAGGTTTGGAGAATTGTTCTAGTTGTCATCAGCAAACAAAAGTGATGCCGATGAACCATAATTTGTCAAATTGGATAGGTCAATTTCTTAAAGGTGGTGGGCTTCATGGGTATGATGCATTAGATAATCCTGGTTTATGTCAAGTATGTCACCAAGGTTCTGCTGATCCCACTTGTGCTCGGTGTCATCCAGGATAAATCATGAAAAGAATCTCTATAATTGTATTTTTTCTATTAACATTTTTTTCGGCCTGCACTAAAACTGGAGAACCACAGATGCACCCCAATGCTTGGCTTATAACGGGTGAATCTGAATCTCACATGGCAAAAATTTCTGAATCAGGCACAGAAAGTTGTCAAGTGTGTCATGGCGAACCATATTTAAACGATTATTATGGTGGTTCTAGCGGCGTATCTTGTTATGAGTGCCATAAAGGTGGCCCCAGTGGGCATCCGGCTTGGAACGAGTGGATGGAACCTGAATCTGATGAATCCCATGGGACACTATTTCTAGATCGTGGCGTTTTAGATTGCGGTTCATGCCATGGGTTGGACTTGACTGGACGAATTGCTACAGGGTGTGATGCTTGTCATACAAATCAAGAATTACAAACATGGTTAGACTAAAGGAGTTAAAAATGAAATATATAGTATTATTACTTGGATTTTCTATTGGACTTTTATTCTCTCAAGATTACGTTGGAGTAAAAAAATGTAAAACATGTCACAATAGCAAAAAGAAAGGCGCACAATACACTGTTTGGAAAAATGGACCTCATGCAAATGCATTTGAAACATTAAAAACAAATGAAGCAATTTCAGTTGCTAAAGAAGTTGGTCTTAAAGAAAATCCATGGGAAAGCCCCCAATGTCTTCGTTGTCACACAACCGGATATGAAAAAGGTGGTTATGAATTAAAAGGTGATGATTTTTGGAACCATGAACCGGAAGATAAAAAAGCAAAAAAAGCAGTTAAACGTATGGTTGCACTTCAAGATATTGGATGTGAATCATGTCATGGACCTGGAAGTGATTACAAAAAAAAGAAAACTATGGTTGGGATATCTTTAGGTTCAATTACTGGAGAGAGTGTAGGGCTATGGACACCTGATGAAGCTATGTGTGTTGTATGCCACAATCAAGCAAGCCCGACTTATAAAGTCTTTAATTATGAAGAGCGGATAAAGCAAGTAGCTCATCCTTATCCTGAATAATTAAAAAAATGAATATTCGTAAAAATAGAATGTTGAAATTCTATAAATATCTATCATTAATATTAGTCTTGTTAGTCGGTATTATTTATGCTCAAGATATTGAAATTGAAAATATTGATAGTGACGATTGTATTTCTTGCCACGAAGTTGAAAACCATGAACTACTCATTTTAGAATCGATTCACGAAGATAATGAGTGCTTAGATTGCCATATAGATAGAGATTATACACCTCATGATATCCTAATTGTTGATTCTCCTGTAGATGGTTGTTATGATTGTCATGATACATTTAATGACATAAAAATAGCACATTATGATTTTCTTTCTTCTGAAACTATTACGCTTACAAAAACCAATTGTACAACTTGTCATCAGGATATATATCATAATGAAAATCCAGTTGATATACATTCATTATTTCAAATTGATAAAATGATGTCACTCTATCTTCCCGTAGAATTTGATCATGGAAACCACATGGATATTTCGGGAAATAATTGTTCTACATGTCATCATAATGCATTCACAGAGACTCAAAATGAAGACTGCAAGATGTGTCATAAAGGGGAAGTGTCCAATACAAATTTAAGTTGCGATAATTGTCATAATAAAATTCTTGATGGGAAAATTATTAAAGCGAACACAAAACAATTTAATTACCACATTGATATACCTTTATTAAAAAGTGTTTACCATTTGAATTGTATCGGCTGTCATGAGGATAATGATGTACCCACTGGGTGTCAAGATTGCCATAAGAAATCAGATAAAGGTAATCGTCGATTCTATTCTGGCGACAATAAACCTATGTTGAACACAAACAATAAACATTAATACCTATTTGAAAAAACACCTATAAAGAAGGTTAATATGGAAAAATTTAATCGAAGATCATTTTTTAAAACAAGTATTTTTGGTAGTATGGCCTTGACTTCATTTGCTAAAGGAAAATCATTTGAAAATTATCCTGATTCAATGGGAGTTCTAGTAGATATTACAAAATGCATTGGTTGTAGAAGTTGTGAAGCGGCATGTAATGAAGAACAAGGACTTCCTGCACCATCTAAACCTTTTGATGATAAGTCGGTGCTCGATGAATTACATCATGGGCAGAAAAGAAGAACTGACGCAAGTCATTACACCGTTGTTAACAAATACACACCAGACGTTATTGACCACCCATTATTTAAAAAAAGTCAATGTATGCATTGTAAGGAACCAGCATGTCAAGTGTCTTGTTTTGTTAATGCATATACTAAAACTCCAGAAGGTGCTGTTATTTATGACGAAGAAGTGTGTGTTGGATGTAGAACATGTATGGTTGCATGTCCATTCAATATGCCTACATATAAATATTCCAGTGCTTCGAAACCGAAAATTGTAAAATGTAAGCTGTGTTATGATACACGATTGAAAAATGGTTTGGTCCCTGCATGTGTAGAATCGTGTCCAAATGGTGCATTAACATTTGGCAAAAGAGATAAAATATTAAAAATAGCACGAAGAAGGATAAACAAAAACCCAGATAAATACGTTGAACATATTTATGGCGAACTTGAAGCCGGTGGAACATCTTGGCTATATCTTTCTCCTGTCCCTTTTGATGAAGTTGGCTTTGATCTTGATGTTCCAAAAGAACCCATCGTTAATTATGTTAAAAACTTTTTAACCGTAGTTCCAATGGTTTTAACAATTTGGCCGGCACTGTTTGGAGGGTTTAGCATGCTTGCTAGCAAAAAAGATAACACCAAGATATCTAGCTCAAAGGATGGGGATAAATAATGAAGCATATTGTAAATAGTCATTCGTATTTACCCATCATTTCTCATAATAAAACAGATGAAAAAGAATGGACTTTTAAGGAGAAAATGATGCTAGGCTTACTGCCAAAAGAGTATTTTTTATCTGTTTTAAAAAATCGATTCAATTGGATATTTTTACTTATACTGATTATTGGCATTCCATTAATAATTCAACGATATGTGGTTGGCTTAGGTGCCGTAACACACTCTTCAAATGATTACCCGTGGGGATTATTTTTAGCCTTTGGTTTGTTTACCATGGTTCCACTATCAGCATCGGGGTTTTTATTGGGAACGACAGTAGAAATATTTGGTAGACATGATTATCATCCAATTGAGCGTTTAGCACTTTTAGGTGGACTATTAGGTTATCTATTTGCTGTTATTTATCTCCTTCTCGATCTTGGTATACCATGGCATTTACCTTATCCTATGTTTGTATCATTGGGACCAGCTGCGGTCTTATTTTTAGTCGCGTGGCATGTCGCCACTTATTTATCGGTTCAAATTGCAGAAGTTTCACCAGCGTTTTTCGAATGGATTGGATGGTTGAAGGCAAAAGCATTTGTTAGAAAATGGATTTTAGGATTAACAATTTCAGGAATTATTTTATCTACATTACATCAAGGTGCCTTGGGTGCATTATTTACTTATGCACCGGCAAAAATTCACCCATTATGGTATTCCACTTTTCAATGGTGGCACTTTTTTGTTTCTTCAATCGCTGCTGGTTTAGCTATGGTTATTGTTGTCAGCACATTAGTCAAAAAATTTATGGCTTGGAGATGTGATCATGAATTCTTAGATAATTTAGATAGACTCACTATCGGTCTTGCAAGAGGTATTTCATTAACTTTGATCACATATGTTGTTATAAAGTTTATTGGTATTGCTCACGATAACGAATGGGCTTATTTATCAACTGGGTGGGGGCATTATTTTATTCTTGAAATGTCAATATTCGGTTTTATTCCAATGGTTTTATTCGGCATAGGAATAAAAAATACAAATATGACATTAATTAGGTTTACTGCTTTTCTTACAGTAATCGGACTTGCAATGAATCGTATAAATACTACGTTAGTAGCTTTTAATTGGAAGCTATACCAGGAAGTTCCACATTGGAAAGAATTTGTCATTTCAATGACAATCTTCACGATTTACATCATTGTTTATAGATTTATTCTTTACAGGTTTCCTATTTTATATAGTTGGAAAGGAGAAAAATAATGATGGTAAAATATAAAGGTCTTATAATTTCTATTCTTTTAGTTATTATACTTGGATTTATTATTCGAATGTTAACGTCTGCTGAGTCACCCAAAACATTAAATGATTATTACACACATATTAAAGGTGTCGAATACATTATTAGTGTATTTTTCTTTATTATATTCCCGCTATATTATATACATATTACGAAATCAGACTGATATAATATTATTATAGCCATTAATAATTAAGAGCTGCTTAAACTAATAAAAATATTATCTATATTGGATTTATTATGAATAAAAGACAAATTAAAAACAGATGGGTTGTTGTTGCTGGTGCAATTTCAATTCAATTGGCACTTGGTGCAATATATGCTTGGAGTGTTTTTACAAAAATACTCACTGATCCAAATGGTTTATATCAGTTTACAGCAAAAGAAACAGCATTAATATTTTCAGCAGGACTTGCTACATTTGCTTTGGTTATGATATTAGCCGGAAGATTTCAAGCTAAGTATGGTCTCCAAAAAACTGCAATGTTTGGTGGGTTATTATTAGGGCTTGGCTATATTTTGGGAGGATTCTTTGGCAATACGTTTTTAACGCAACTAATCTTCATTGGTATTGGAGGTGGTGGCGGTATTGGTATGGCATATGTCGTTCCAATTGCTGTTGGGGTAAAATGGTTTCCTGATAAAAAAGGAATGATTACAGGGCTAGCAGTTGCAGGGTTTGGCTTTGGTGCAACCATCTGGGTAAAATTAGCTGATTCTTGGTTTGATGGTTTACTCAATACAACTTCACTATTCGGCCTACCCAATGTACAAAGTGTATTCCTGATTTATGGCATTATTTTTATAATTTTAGTCCTTCTTGGAAGCAGAGTCATGGTAAATCCACCTGAAGGTTATATACCTGAAGGCTGGATAGAAAAGTCAACATTAAATCATAGTTCTAAAATTCGTCACTTTTCATCAATTGATATGTTGAAAACGTCTCAATTTTATTTCATTTGGGTGACATTTATTTTTTCAGCATTATCGGGTCTCATGGTTATTTATTGTATTCGTTTATTTGGAGTGGATGCTTTAAAATATCATGGTGTAGAAAATGCCGGTTTGTTAGCGGGGACTGCTATGGCTTGGTATGCGATTTTTAATGGTGCAGGTCGGATTGTATGGGGAATTATTTCAGATCGAATTGGCAGGAGACTTTCTATTATTCTAATGACGCTATTTCAAGGGATTATAATGCTTATGGTTTACCATGTTTTCATGTCGTATGGTTCATCGTTAGGGTTCATTATTTCTGCATCTATAATTGGCTTTAACTTTGGTGGGAATTTTGCACTTTTCCCTGCGATTACGGCTGATTATTTTGGAAATAAAAATTTAGGAACTAACTATGGCTGGATATTTTCTGCTTATGGAATCGCTGGAATTGCAGGACCATTTATAGCCGGGTATTTTAAAGATTCAGCCCAATTAGCTGGTGACCCTTCAATTTGGATGACGCCATTTATTATTGCATTTACAGGTATAATTATTTTTAATAATATTTTGAGATCATATAAATCTCCGTAAATAAATCTCAAATTTATGTGGTATAAATTATTGTAGTTGATTTTACCAACTACAATAATTGTTGAGATCAGTTTATAGAGGAGAAATTATATTGTGTAGTTGTTTTGTAGTTGTATAATATTTTAAAGTTATAAAAAGAAAAATCCCCATAACTTTAATAATATGAGGATTTAACTTGTCGGGGTGAGAGGATTCGAACCTCCGACCTCCTGCTCCCAAAGCAGGCGTCAATTTAACCTTTTACTCTCGATAGGAGCATTGATACTTATCGCAGTGTCCCGTAAAATGGTGTCCCGTATTGCATATTTGGATACTTTTTCAGCTTTTATCTGTTCTTCAGTATATTGGGAAATAAGCGTGGGAAAATGACTACACAGTTTCTTCAATTCAATTAGAGTATAGATTTCAGTCGTAGTAATACTTCTATGCCCTAACTGTGCTTGGATAGTAGCCAATGGAACACCTAATACTCTTTGTCTAACCGCATAAGTATGACGGAGTGAATGAAGATGTTTTGACTCATCTATTCCACATTTACGCAAGGATTTCTTGAACATCTTACTTAAATGCACACCCTTACTTCTTTCAACAAGACCACACTCATTAGCCCACAGAATTAACTCCTTATAGATTTCAACCAAGAAATCATTAAGTTCAATAGAGCGAGGTCTTTTACCCTTTGAAAGATTCGGGATGTCTAACCAATTTCCATCTAAAGTAGCAATAAACGGCTCTCTTAACCGAACTCCTGTTTCCCGATAAAAGTAGAATGCCTTACCATAGAATGAATCCACACCTACTTCATTAAGTACTGCGTGGAACTCATCATCAGTAAGATAAATGGGAAGAGTATCCTTTGTCTCCACCATCTCTATAATAGGTAGCCTATCAATCATTCCTCTTTTCCAAACATATCTGAAAAATGTTTTGATACTCCTCAAGTGTATATTGATAGTGGCACTACTTAAGCCCAAATCAATTAAGTCGTCTTTAAAACCATCCATATGCTTGGTAGTTATTGATTTCAATGGAGTTGATTTAGTTATGCTTCTATATAGATGGTGTATGCCATTCTCATTAATTCCTAAAGTTGATTTTCCGATGTCAGGTTGTTTCTTTCGTCTTGACATCCAATCATCTACCGCTTCAATCAAGGATAGCTCTTTAACTTTGGTTTTACCGCCATCTTTTAACCAACCAAACTCAAAGTTTAGACCATCCTTAATGTCCTGTTCGTATTTTGAAACTTCCCTATTTCTTTTATGGGCAACCGTTTTATTATCTGTACGCAGTGGAATTTGGCGTTCAAATTCTTTTCCAAAGTCTAACCATCTGACTCTTGAATACCATTTTCCTTTTCGTATCTTTAAAGTAGCCATTTTATTCTCCTAACAAAAATCCCCCAATAGGATGACTTCCGTCACGATGTAACGGTGGGGCATTACTGCTGACCACATCACTACTGGGGGAATTGTATTTAGGTTGTATAATCATCGTGTTTAAGTACCTGAAAGGTACGGAATTTCGGTGAGAAATCCGTGCCTTAATCGGGTTCGGTTTCAGTCGTTTATTGACGATAAAATTAGGTTGTGACATATATTTCAGTTCCTTGTTAAATTCGGGTATGGATAAAAAAATAATAGACAAACAAAAGAAGCTTCTTGGTCTCACCTTTGGGATGTGGGCTTTAGTAATAGTGAATAGCTTTCTATATGGATTCCTTAACCGCTTTGACTTGGGGTATGCAAATTTGGGTCATGTTGATAACGAGTTTGTGACTATAGTCGTATATGCTTTTAGCATCTTCCAAATGTGGGCTATATACAAATACATCTTAAAGAAGTAACTGTTATGCAACCCTTTCCAGAGCCATCACTCTTGATTCGCTTGATTCGTAAGGCTCTTCCAATCGTTTTAGCCATACTTGGTATATTAATCCCTATTTATTGCTTTACATGGTTAGTAGGTTAGGTTTTTGAAATGAGGGCTAATCCCTCCTGTTAATATCCTGTTTATCACGGTACAATTTGCCGTTGCTCCCTTTAACTGTTTTGTTTGTGTTTGATTCCATTCTGACCCACTACATATGGTATTCTATTAGATACCCTACTTAAATAGGGGGTAACGATAAAAAGCACACTTTCTGTGATAATTACCATAAAGCTATATATTACTTAACTTACAGTATTTTTCGAAATTATTAACTCCATACTTAGATAGGGGCTTAATTAGAATAAGGGTATACTTAAATAGGGGGATACCCCCCGTTAAGGGTATACTTTTATAGGGTGGTTTATGACTTTCTACCACTCTCACCTTTCTTCCATTGTGTCTCTACGCCCACCATTTGTTTTTTTGGTCTTGGGATATCGTGTTTCCAATTTTTATCTGGGTAATTCCGCCACCTCTCTTGAATGAATGGCAACATCGCACAGACAAGTATTTTGTAAGTAGACCTGTCACCTCTACACATTCCACCTCTATTAACCTGTCTAATAAAACCCACTTTAATT
>Ga0209558_1001213_pt1 | contig 19599 bp, 19 predicted proteins | sample SaaInlV_150m_DNA_3_FD_184674 | JGI IMG/M metagenome (GOLD analysis project Ga0209558, IMG submission 184674) | Marine microbial communities from expanding oxygen minimum zones in the Saanich Inlet - Saanich Inlet SI074_LV_120m_DNA (SPAdes) (version 2) | ecosystem: Environmental > Aquatic >...
TGCCGACAATATTTAGAAAAAACATTTACCCGGAGGATTCTCTCATGTTCAGCAGACGCAAATTCGGACTTCGTATGATCGCCGCCGCGGGGCTCGCCGTCGGCGCGCTTCTTTTGGCGCCGCAAATGGCCAACGCCCAGAAAAAGCCCCTGAAGATCGGCTTCTCCATGGCCCTGACCGGTCCCCTGGCCGGCGCCGGCAAGGCGGCACTGATCGCCATGCAGATTTGGAAAGACGACGTCAACAAAAAGGGCGGCCTGTTGGGACGCCAAGTGGAATTCAAATTCTACGACGATGCCACTTCGCCTTCGAAAGTGCCGGGCATCTATTCGAAATTGCTGAATGTGGACAAAGTTGATCTGGTTGTTTCCAGCTACGGCACCAACGAAATTTCGCCGGCCATGCCCATCGTCATGCGCAAAGGCTTGGTGTTCATGTCCTTGTTCGGTCTGGCGGTGAACGACAAGTTCAATTACGACCGCTACTTTCAGATCATGCCGGCCGGCCCGGTGCCGAAAGACGATTGGTCGCGCGGCTATTTCGAACTCGCCAGCGCCCAGTCACCAAAGCCGAAAACCATCGCCCTTTTGGCCGAAGACGCGGACTTTGCTTTAAGCGCCGTCGCCGGTGCGCGCCGTCACGCCAAGCGCCTGGGCCTGAAAATCGTTTATGACAAGACCTTCCCGTTCGGCTCCCCCGACGTGACCTCGGTCATGCGCGCCATCAAGGCCGCCAATGCGGATCTAGTCTATGTGGGCTCCTACCCCGGCGGCTCGGTCGGGCTGGTCAAGGCGGCCAAAGAGCTTGGCTTGAAAGCCAAGATGTTCGGCGGCGGCATGGTTGGGTTGCAATTTGCCGGAATTCAGAAAAATCTGGGCCCGATGCTGAACGGCATCGTCAACTATGATTTCTGGGTGCCGGAGCCGACCTTAAACTTCCCCGGCGTCAAGGAATTCCTGACCAAGTATCAGGCCGGCGCCAAGGGCAAGGGCGTCGATCCGTTCGGCCACTATCTGCCGCCATACGCCTATGCCTATCTGCAAATTTTGGGCGACGCGGTGACCGCGGTCGGCAGCCTGGATCAGGGCAAAATCGCCGCCTATATTCATAAAACCACCTTCAAGACCGTGGTCGGCAATGTGAAATTCGGCGCAAACGGCGAATGGGCGAAAACCCGCACCCTGCAGGTTCAGTTCCGCGATGTGGCCCCCAATAATATCGGCCAGTTCAACAAGCCGGGCAAACGCATCGTCCTTTATCCCGACAGCGTAAAGTCCGGCGCCATTCAATATCCCTACAAGCAGTAGCCCGGCAACGCCGGTACTTGACGAACAAGCCATCAGAGGTTCCGCAGCACAGTGTTTACATTTGATTTGCTTATAAACGCTGTTGCCGCGGGGCTGATGCTTGGCGGCTTTTACGCGGCCGTCGCGATTGGTTTGTCGATCACCTTCGGGCAGTTGGATATCGTCAACATCGCCCACCCCACATTCGTTATCCTCGGCTCCTTCGTTGCCTTCGTCATCAACGAAAGTTTCGGCATCGATCCGGTTCTGATCGGTGTTGTCTTCATGCCCATATTCTATTTTCTGGGCATGGGTTTGTACCAAATATACTATGTCAGCTTCGAGAAAACCGGCCAGGAATCCTTAAGCGGGCTAGCGTTTTTCTTCGGCCTTATGTTCATTCTCGAAGTTCTCATGATCCTGGCGTTTGGTGTCGATTACCGCTTGGTGAGCGCCGCCTATATCGGTGAGACGCTGCATATCGGCCCCCTCGATCTGCCGCTTCGCATGCTGATCCCGGCGGTTGCCGCAACGCTCATGACAATCGCGGTTGTCCTTTATATGTCCAAGACCTTTATGGGTAAGGCCATCATGGCGGTCTCCCAAGACCGGTTGGCCTTACAGCTCATGGGCGCCGATCCGATCCGGGTGAAGCGCATTGCGCTGGGCATCGCCATCGCCACCGCCGCCCTCGCCGGCGCTTTGTTGATCATCATCCAGCCGGTCGAGCCTTCGGTCGGCAGGCTCTATATCGGGCGCATCTTCGCCATCGTCGTGCTCGGCGGCATGGGCAGCATATCGGGCACCTTCTTCGCCGCCATCTTGATCGGCGTGGTGGAAAGTTTCATCGCCACGTTTTATGGGCCCTCCTGGGCACCCGCCGTCGGTTTCGGCATTCTGTTGTTGACCCTGGCCATCCGGCCCCAAGGGTTGTTTGGCAGGGCTTAGATGAAACTGGATAAATTCTGGATCGCGTGCATCGCCATTTTGATCCTCGGCTTTGTGTTCACCAAAAACGCCGATAACGAATTCTACTTCTTCACCACCTATGTAATATTGCAAGGTCTGGTGATGGCCGTGGCCTGGAACATCCTCGGCGGCTTCACCGGTTATGTGAATTTTGGCGCTGCTGGTTTTTTCGCGGTCGGCGTCTATACATCGGTGGCCCTCAACAAAGCCTTCGGGCTGCCGTTGCCGGTCATTTTGGCCGTCGCCGGCATTATCGGCGGGCTTTTGGGGCTGGGCGCGGGGTACCTCACGCTGCGCCTGAAAGGCGTCTATTTCGCTATCGCCACCCTGGCCACGGCCTTGGTGATCGAGACCATCGTCAACAACTGGAAATATGTGGGCGGGGCGGCCGGCACCTATGTGCTGCAGCCTAAGCAATCGTTCATCTTCGACAATTACATCGAGCTGTTATTCATGCTGATGCTGGTGCTGAGCGTGGCGGCGGTGGCGATCTCGCGCTATTTGTCGAGTTCCCGCGTGGGCAAGGGGTTGGCCGCCATCCGCGACGACGAGGTTGCCGCCGAATGCATGGGCGTGCCGACCTTGCGGCTGAAACTGATCTCCACCACCGCCATGGGCGTATTGATGAGCATCGCCGGCGCGCCGTTCCCGTTTTTCGTCACCTTCGTCGATCCGGTCTCCGCCTTCGCTTTGTTAATCGCGGTCAACGCCATCGCCATGCCGATGATCGGCGGCACCGCTTATTGGTACGGCCCGGTGATCGGCGCGCTAATCCTCGGTGTTGTCCAAGAGACCGCGACGGTCACCATTTCGTCCGAATTAAACCTGCTTATCGTCGGCGTATTATTGGTGCTATTTATCACCATGGCGCCGCAGGGCATCGTCGGCGTCTATCACGACTGGCGCAAAAAGCGGGATGCAAAATGAGCGAGCGCATCCTCGAAGTGACCGGTCTGACCAAACGCTTTGGCGGGTTCGTTGCGCTCGACAAGGTCAGTCTGCATTTGGATGAGGGCGAACGACTGGGCCTGATCGGTCCCAACGGGTCCGGCAAGACAACCATGATCAACTGCATCTCCGGCGCGCTGATCAATGACGAGGGCCGGGTCCAATTCAAGGGCGCCGACATCACCGGGCTGAAGGCGCACAAGCGCGCCCAGTTGGGTATCGCCCGCTCGTTCCAGGTGCCGAAACCGTTCGGCTCGATGACGGTCCTCGAAAATTTGTGCATCCCGCTGGAATTTGCCGCCAGAGGACGCACCGATCCGGGCGCGGTCGAAGACCAGGCCATGGAAATCCTGAAAATGATCGGCTTCGAAGACCGCGCCCGGGAAAACTCGGCCGGTCTGACCCAGGTCGATATGCGTAAACTAGAGCTGGCCCGCGCCCTGGCCGCCAAGCCGGCGCTATTGGTATCGGACGAAGCCATGGCCGGTCTGTCGGCATCGGAAGTCGATGATATCTTGGAGATCCTGTTCAAACTGAACGCGACCGGCGTCGCCGTGATTATGATCGAACATATCATGCGCGCCGTCATGCGCTATTCCCAGCGCATCATTGTCTTGGATGCCGGGCAAAAAATCGCCGAAGGCACTCCCGATGAGGTCATTCACGATCCGCAAGTGGAAAGGGCGTATCTTGGCGAGTAGCTTGACCATCACCGATGTGGAGGCGGGCTACGGATCGGTCCGCGTTTTGCACGGCGTATCGATTACCGTCGAGGACGGCGAATCGGTAGTGTTGCTCGGCTCCAACGGCAACGGCAAATCCACGCTAATCAAATGTATCACCGGTATCGTGCGCCCCTCGGCGGGCGCCATAACGCTCGATGTGGACGGCGTCACAACCGATCTGGTGGGCATGGCGCCCCAAGACATTGTCGGCCTCGGCATCGCCATGGTGCCCGAGGGGCGGCGCCTGTTCCCGGCGCTCAGCGTCGAGGAAAATCTGGTGCTCGGCGCCTTTCGCAAGGAAGCCCGCCCGATGATCGCCGAAAATCTGGATTTCGTGTTCGAAACCTTTCCCCGGCTGAAAGAGCGGCGGGGCCAGCTGGCGGGCAGCATGTCCGGCGGCGAACAGCAGATGGTGGCTGTCGCCCGTGCCCTCATGTCGAACCCGAAAATCCTCCTGGTGGATGAGCCGTCGGTTGGCCTGGCGCCGATCCTGGTCAGCCAGATGATCGCCAAGATCAAGGAATTGAAGGACCAGCGGGCCATGACCGTCCTGATGGCCGAACAAAACTTCAACCAGGCCATCAAGATCGCCGACCGGGGTTATGTCATCGTGCATGGCGAGATCGCCTACGAGGGCGCCACCGCCGAAGACCTTAGTAATAATGATATGATCAAGGAATACTATCTCGGCGCTTAGTGGCCTGTTATAGTGGTGGCCATATTGCATTGAGGAGGCCGCCGTGCCGACACAGTTGGAAATTCTTAAAAAAAGCCGTGACCGGGTATTGGCCAAGCGCGGCGCCGACGATGCGTTCGTTAAATCCCTGGACGAGAAAATCGCCGCCGCCGAAAAAGCCGAAGCCAAGGTGACGATCACCGCCAACGCCGATATGCCGGGGGGCGAAAATTCCGGCGCCGAGACCGGCAAGACGCAGACCGCGCCCCAATCAGGCAAGCAGTCCAATGCCCAGTTCCGGGTGAAAACCCAAGGCTCCGCCCGCTCGCGCTGACCGCGGCCTTAAAATTCCGCTCGGCATGTTGTTCTGATAAAGATGCGGCTTGATTGGCGGGACTTGGCGAAATCCCATGCGAAAATACGAATATCTAATCTTCGCAACCGGCGCCGTGACCTTGGCATTGGAAGTGCTAGCGTCCAGGATCATGACGCCCTATTTCGGTGTCAGCCTCTATATCTGGACCGGCATCCTGTCCATCACCCTTACTTTTCTGGCGCTCGGCTATCATCTCGGCGGCGTCATATCGAGGCGCGCCCAACCCGCGACGCTGGAAGGCTTGTTTCTGGCGTCGCCGGTCTTGTCGGCCATATCAATCGCCATCGCGGCGGCGATTTATCCGGTGTTGTTCCCAGCCCTTTCCCAATTCAATCTGATCGCCGGCAGCTTTATCGGGGCCACGTTAATTCTGGCGCTACCGCTGATCGCGCTATCGGCCATGAACCCGTTGCTGATCGGTATGCAGCGCACCGAAGCCGGCGATGCCGGTGCCGGAAGAGTGTTTTTTATCTCCACCGTGGGATCGGTCGCCGGGGTATTGCTGACCGCCTTCCTGTTCATCCCCAACATGACCAATTTCCGCGCGGTATTAACCCTAGGGCTGGTGCTGTGCGTGTTGGTGGCCGTTTACAGCCTGGCGGCGCCGGCATCCCTTAAAGTTCAGAAGCGGAATTTGATCCTCGGCTCTCTCGTGGTCGGGCTGGTTTGCGCTGGCCTTTTGGTGGCCAAGGACAGTTACTTGAAAACCGTCGCCTCGGGCGGCGATCAGGACTTAATATTTAATGTGCGCGCCGAATACACATCCGTCTTTGGCAATGTCAAAGTGGTCGATGTCCGCTCGCGCCGCGGCCTCGGTGAGCCGCAGCGATTGTTCGTCCAGGACGGCATCATCCAGAACCGCACCAGCCTCAACCACCAATCCCTGTCTCTTTATACTTATATGCTCGAAGCCCTGGCCAAAGCATTTGTGCCCAATTCCAAACGTGCGCTCATACTAGGCCTCGGCGCTGGCGCGGTGGTCAAGCGCATGCGGGATGCTGGCACCGACGTAACGGTGGTCGATATCAATACCGATATCCTGACTGCGGCACTCGACCATTTCGGCTTCGACGGCACCGGCGTTCAAGTTGAAATTCAGGATGCGCGCACTTTTGTCCGCGCCTGCAAAAATAATTACGACGTGGTAATCGTCGATCTTTTTCTCGGTGACAATGTGCCCGATTATCTTTTGACCCGACAGTTTTTCACCGATGTGCGCCGTTGCGCGAACCCCAATGGGGCGATGGTGATGAACGCCTTTTTCGACGATACCGACGCGGAGCCCAACCAGCGCCTTTTAGCCACCATCCGCGCTGCCTTTCCCAGCGTCTTTGTGTTCGGCGATGTGGCGGAAAACATTTTCCTGGCGGCAACCCAAAGAGTGCGACCGCGCCATTTCCCGAATGCGGTTATCAATTCGATGCCGAACCCGGTCCAAAGCCGCGTACGCGCCCTTTTGCGCACCGGAAAACAGATGAGTGCGAGAGAGATCGCCAAGGTGGAGCCGGTCTCGGATGAGCACAATATCTTCAGCGTCCTGTTTGCGCCGTCGAACATGCGCGAGCGCAAAGTCATGGCCGGGCGCCTGCCGCCCTGGGTCCTGGTCAATTAGCAGCGGGGGAATTTGTCATGACAACCAAGCCCAGCGTGGCCCTCCATCATATGGGCATATGGGTCACCGACTTCGATATGATGGTGGCCTTGTACCGGCGCATATTCGGCTTTCATATGTCCGATCAAGGCAACTACGACCCTGACCGCCGGGTGGCGTTCCTGACCCTGGATCCGGCCTCGCACCATACCTTCGTCATCGGCGAGGGAAGGGCCAAAGGCTCGATCTCCACCATCAACCAGATATCGTTCCGCGCCGACGGCCTGGCCGGGGTGCGCAGCTATTGGGAGGTGATCGAGGCGGAGGAAATGATCACCCGTTTCGAGACCCGCACCCACGGCAACGCCTGGAGCCTGTATTTCTGGGACCCGGAGGGCAACCGGGTGGAGGTTTTCGCCGATACCCCCTGGCACGTGGCGCAGCCGTTCTCCAACCCGGTGGATTTTGCAATGACCGACGACGAAATCATGGCGATGACCGAGGAATTGGTAAATGCCGACGCCACCCACCGCCCGTTCGACGACTGGCGCGCCGATACCGCAAAGGCGCTGTCGGGGAAGTAAAAAGTCCAGGCGAGCTTGGTGCGGCGTGGCGAAGCTCAGTGCTTCGATGGTTTCTACGGCATGTCTTTTCTTGTCAGCCGGTGCTCCAGGCGCGCGGCTTTTTCATGCCGGCAATTTTGCACGCCTGGCCTACGTAGCCGTATGGAAACAAACTGTATAGGAAGTTCTTGGGTGCATTGATCTCCTTAACAAACAAGGCGGCATCGCGGGCGCTGGGCGCCAATCCATGTTCCCCGTACCATTCCCTGATAAACCAGATGATGCGCCAATGATCTTCGCTTAAATCGATGTTCTGCCCGGCCGCTAGCTGCGCCGCGATTGCCTCGGTCCAATCTTCGGGATTGATCAGAAATTTTTCATCCCCCAAGGGGACGCCCAGATCCAAATCGTCCGACGCCATGATCGATCTCCATTGCAAATAACATCGCGAATTGTAGACTTTAAGCCTCCAAAATGCGATTTTTGAATGCGGCGCGCGATATGCTCTCATCTCATTGCCCGCCAATGTACGGCACCGCCGGAGGAATACGCCATGGATACCGTCCGCCATATCGCCATTCAAGTTCCTGACCCCTGGTTGACTGCGGAATACTACAAGCGGATTTTCGCCCTGGATGTTGCCGGCGAAACCGATTCCAGCCTAGCCGAGGGAGTGTACCTGACCGACGGCGTGATCAACCTGGCATTGCTCGCCTTCAAGTCCGAAGAAGCCTCCCAAGGCACCGGCCTGGACCATATCGGGCTGCATCATTTCGGCGTCTGGGCGGAAGATCTGGAAGCCACGGCCAAACGCGCCGAGGCGGCGGGCGCCGAATGGGTCATGGGCGAGCCCGACTACCGGCACAACGCGTCCTACGAGGTGAAGTACCGGGAACGCAACGGCGTCATTTTCGATCTGGTTCATAACGGCTGGGCCGGAACCCAAAGCCGCCCGGGCGAGCTCGGCAATGTGGTCGCTAAGCCGCGCGGTCTGGTCGAACACTACAATGAGCGGCGCGCCGCCGCCGCCGAAAAGATGAATGCCATCCTGCCCCGGGATACAGCGGCGACACCGGGCCAGCTTCGCCATTTCGCGATTTCCACACAGGACCCTTGGTCGACGGCGGAGTTTTTCAAATACGCGTTCGGCTGGGAAGTGGTCGGCGAGACAGATTCCAGCATTGCCGAAGGCACCTTCATGTCGGACGGCCTGTTCAACATCGCGCTCCTCAATTTCAAGAACGAAAAGGGCGCCCAAGGCAAAGGCCTGGATTTTGTCGGCATGCACCATTTCGGCATCTGGATCGATGAGGTCGCGCCGACGCAAAAGCTGATCGAACAAGCCGGCGGCGAATGGGTGATGGGCGAGCCCGATTACCGGCACAACGCCGCCTACGAGGTCAAGTTTCGCGAGATCAACGGTGTCATTCTAGATCTGGTCCATAACGGCTGGGCCGGCACCCAGCGGCGCCCGGGCGACGCGGACAATATGGTCACCGGGCCGCGCCCCCTGGTCGAGCGCTACGCCGAGCGGCGCGCATCGGCGGCGCAAGAGCTGGACGCCAAAGTCGGGCGCGAGCCGGTGCCAGCCGAATAGCGAGTTCCGCTATTATTTCTCCAGCACCTCGGGATTGGCGAGCCGCAAAGGCTCGCCTTTTTCATAGGCGACGATCTGTTCGAACGCTTCGGTGAAATACAGCTCGAAATTATCCCATTCGGTCCAGCCAAGATGGGGAACGCAAAGCGCGTTGGGCAACGCCAACAGCGGATGGTTTGCATCCTCGATGGGCTCTTCCTCGTAGACGTCGGTAGCGGCAAAGCCGGGCCGGCCCGCTTGCAACGCCGCCACCAACGCGCCCGGCTCGATCAGCTCGGCGCGCGATGTGTTGACCAACAGCGCCGCCGGTTTCATGCGCGCCAGATCCGCCGCCCCGACGATGCCACGGGTTTCCGGATTAAGTCGCACATGGAGCGACAAGACGTCTGAGGTTTCGAACAACTCGTTTTGCCCGCCGGCGACCGCATAGCCAGCGGCGGCGGCGCGCTGCATCGAGCCTTCCCGGCCCCACACCAGCACCTCCATGCCGAGGCCGCGACCAGCCTCGGCTACCAGAGCACCGATTGCGCCAAGGCCGAAGATGCCAAGCGTCGAGCCGCGCAAACGGTGCGACAGGGTCGACGGCCAATCGCCGCGCCGCATGGCCTCCGCCTCCAGCGCGATGTGACGGCGCGACGCCAGGATCAGCGCAACCGTCAATTCGGCTGGCGAGGACGGCGAATTGCTCTTGCCGGTGGCGACGCGGATGCTGTTCTCGTTACAGGCGCCATAGTCGATCTTGCGCGTCGTGCGCCCGACCAGGGTGATGAGCTTGAGATTGGGCAAGCGCTCGATCACGGTGCGCGGCAATTCGGTTCGCTCGCGGACGGCAACGATGACCTCCGCATCTTTATAGCGCGCGACCATCTCGTCATCGCTGCGGGCGGGCTTTTGGTAGCGCGTCACATTGTGGTGGGCGATGGCCGAAAAGCAGACCAGTTGATCAATGATGTCTTGATAGTCGTCGGAAATTACGATGTTCATGAGTGCCCTCTTATCCCTGTGCCAGCGCAGCGGCTTCGGCGCAAATTGGGGCACAAGCTGGCGAAGATCAACAGCACCGGGTATAATCTGCAAATACCGACAAAATACCGACGTGCCTCATCCACGCTATCAAATGAAGAGGAACGATGCGATGGCTCCCGACGAAACGAAGCCTACCAATTCCAAATCGGGCGGACGCAAAGACGCAGTACAGCCCTATTCCGGCTATTTGCAGCGCACCCCCCCGGCGCCGGAACACCATCTGACCGAGGTTGGACCGGGAACGCCCATGGGCGAATATTTCCGCCGCTTCTGGCACCCGATCTGCCTGTCCGAAGAAATTGGCGATGTTCCAAAGAATATCCGCATCCTCGGCGAAGATCTCGTCGTCTTTCGCGACAAATCGGGCAGCGTCGGCCTGTTTCAGCCCTTTTGCTGTCACCGTGGAGCGCATCTCGAAAATGGCATTGTTTCGGAACGGGGCCTGCGCTGTTGTTATCACGGCTGGCTGTTTGACGTTGATGGGACGGTGCTGGAAACACCCGGCGAACCGCCAAGCTCGACATTGAAAGACAAAGTCTTCCAGGGCGCCTATCCAGCCACCGAGATCAAGGGGCTTGTTCACGCCTATATGGGGCCGCCGGAGCTCAAACCCCACCCGCCGCACTACGATCTCTTTGATGTGCCCGGCGCTGCGTTTGCGCCCTTCTCGACGCCTTTTCCGAACAACTGGCTGCAGAGCCATGAGAACAATGTCGATCCGGTTCATACGGTTTTCCTGCACCAGCGCATTACCGAACAATTTGGAGAGCCTTGGGCGGTTCTGCCCCATATTGTCTGGGATGTGACCAACAACGGCGATGGGCTCACCCACTTGGATGGCCGCCGCCTTGATCCCGAGACCGTTTGGATCCGTTTCGTACACACCCTGGTTCCCGGCTGCAGTTTCATTCCATCAACCTGGGAACTGGGCGCGGCCCCGCTCTACTACCAGCGGGCGCTTTACATGCGCTTCACCGTGCCCACCGATGATGAGAACACCAATGTGCTCGGCTGGCGGGTTCACGGGCCGGGTTTCCCCGGCGGCGATGCCGCTTTGATGGGGCCCGGGCGCACCGACATGGAAGGCCAGGTGGATCGCTCCGATACCCTCAGCCATGAGGAAATGCAGCGCACGCCCGACGATTTCCAGGCCCAAGGTACATTGTGGGGCGGACAAACCCTGCCGTTCCACGGCGCCGAGCATCTCGGCAGCTCCGATAGGGGGGTCACGCTGATGCGCAAGACCTTCCGCAATATTTTGGACGGCAAAGTCCCCGAGGCCTTCCCAAAGCCGGCCACCGAAGAGCCGGATGGGGCAAGGCCACGCCTAAACTATTCCTTCGACGCCCTGGTAAATGTCAAAGCATTGGCGGACGAGAAAGCCGATTTCGATATGATCGGTGCGCTTGGCCGCGACATGGCCGATGCCGCCATGGAGGTGGCCCAAAGCACCGATGACCAGGGATTGCGCGACCAAAATACCAAGGCTGCCATCAAAGCGGTGGAAGCGGCCTACCAAGCGAAACACCAGGTACTGCGCTAACAATACCTAAGGAACATGTAAATGAGCGAACTTAAAAACGCGGCCCGCGAAAGGCTTCAAAAAGGGGAGCTGTCCCTCGGCGTTGGCTTGCGCCAAGCGCGCACCGTGGATATCGCCAAAATTATGGCGGTGTCGGGCATGGATTGGCTGTTTATCGATCTGGAGCACAATTCGATGCCCCTCGACACTGCCGTGCAGATTTCGGTGGCCGCCCTTTATTCCGGCATTGCGCCGCTTGTCCGCATCCCCATCGGCGCCTATGGACTGGCGACCCGTGCCTTGGACGGCGGCGCGCTGGGGATTGTCGTGCCCCATGTGGATAGTGCGTCGGAAGCGAAGGAAGCGGTCAGCCGGCTGAAATACCCGCCCATCGGTCATCGCTCGATCGGCCCCGGCCTGCCTCATTTCGGCTACGCGGCGATGGATGCCAAAGCACTTACCGAAATTCTCAACCGCGAAACCCTGCTGACGGTGATGCTGGAAACGCCGGCGGCCATCGAAGCGGCCGATGAGATTGCCGCCGTTGACGGCGTGGATGTGGTGATGATCGGCACGTCCGATCTTTCAGCGGAAATGGGCATCAATGGCCAGACCGGAGACGAGCGTATTGCCGCCGCCTATGAAATAGTTATCGCAGCCTGCAAAAAACACCAAAAATGGCCGGGCATGGGCGGCGTTCCGCAGCCCGATGTGATCGAACGCTATGTACAAATGGGCATGCGTTTTATACTAACCGGTAACGATCTTGCATTTATGATGGCGGCAACCAAAAACCGCGCAGACCAACTGCGCGGGTTCCTTTGAGCCGGCGTTAAATTTTTGGCTAAGGAGGAATGATGGACCAACAAACCCAATGGCCGGTGAAAACCCGGGAAATGCGAAATTTTTGCATTGATAGCACCTATTGGAACGGCTTCGAATACCGCGACGACGACATCATCGTCGCCACCTGGGCCAAGTCCGGCACCACTTGGGTGCAACAGATCATTGCTCAATTTGTATTTGAAGGCGAAACCGAAGGCCTGCCCATCGCCGATATGTCGCCGTGGCTGGATTTCCGCCTGCCGCCCCTGGAAGACAAACTGCCCGCCATCGAAGCGCAGACCCACCGGCGTTTTTTGAAAACCCATTTGCCGCTGGATGCCTATGTCTTCTCGCCCAAGGCCAAATATGTCTATATCGCCCGCGATGGACGCGATTGCTGTTGGAGCATGTACAACCACGTCGTCAACACGTTGGATTGGGTGTTCGATGCGTTCAAATCCCTGCCCGATTTCGGACCCGTCATGGAGCTGCCGAAATCAGACGATATGTACGAATATTACATGGATTGGTTCGTCAATGACGGCGCGCCCTGGTGGCCGTTTTGGGAAAACGTCCGCACCTGGTGGGAAGTCCGCAACCTGCCCAACGTCCATTTCATCCACTATCAGAACCTGAAGGACGATATGGCGGGCGAAATGCAGAAGATTGGCGAGTTCCTGGGCTATGACGTCAACGGTATGCGAAAAGCCACCTGGGACAAAATGGTCCACCAATGCACCTTCGACTATATGAAGGAAAACGCCACCATGAGCACGCCCTTGGGCGGCGATTTGTTCTCCGGCGGCGCCCAAAGCTTCGTCAATAAAGGCACAAACAAGCGCTGGAAAGATACCCTCAGCAAAACCGATTGCGACATTTATGACGCCCGCGCCGTAAAAGAGCTGGGCGCCGAATGCGCAACTTGGCTGGAAACCGGCAAAATGCCGGGCGGCTGATGGTATTTGGCCATAAACCGCGATAGCACGCAGCAAAAAGGCCGCCCAATAGAGCGGCCTTTTCGTTGCGTAATATGCGCCGATTAGCGGGAGTAGTACTCAACCACCAGGTTGGGTTCCATCTGCACTGGATAGGGCACATCGCCCAACGCCGGCACGCGCACAAAGGTGCCGCGCATCTTGGCATGGTCCACGTTAATATAGTCCGGCACGTCGCGCTCCGGCGAGCCGGCGGCTTCGAGAACCAGATCCAAATCCCGGGACTTGTCCTTAACCTCGACCACGTCGCCTTCCTTGACCTTGTAGGACGGGATATTGACGCGCTTGCCATTGACCCGGATATGGCCGTGATTGACGAACTGGCGGGCGGCGAAAACCGTGGGTACGTATTTCATCCGGTAGATCACCGCATCCAGGCGGCTTTCCAGGATGCCGATCAGGTTTTCCGACGTATCGCCTTTTTGGCGCACCGCTTCGGCGTAATAGCGGCGGAACTGCTTTTCGCCGACGCTGCCGTAATAGCCCTTCAGCATCTGCTTGGCTTGCAATTGGGTGCCGTAGTTGGATTGCTTGCGGCGGCGCTGGCCGTGCAGGCCGGGGCCGTATTCGCGGGTGTTGAACGGACTTTTCGGCCGGCCCCACAAATTGACGCGGAGGCGACGGTCGATCTTATACTTCGCACGAATGCGTTTGCTCATCTCATTTCTTCCTTGTTCTGCACACGTTAAGCCGGTTGTTCTTGTCCCGGTAGGCCTCCATTAGAGGCGGGATGCACGCATCCGCGTTCCCAGGAATAGCGCGGCACTATAGGGATTTAAGGGGCACTGTCAACGGATTTGGAGGGAGGAGAATGGCAGGCAGCCAAGGGCCAAACGCGGTCTTGAGGCACCGGGGAAAGCCCGCAATTGAAACTCAAGTCAACGCCGCCGGATCATTCGCCGTATCCGCGCCCGTCCGGCCCGATGCGCTGCGCCTTATAAAAGACGGCATCGCTATTGGCGGCCTTGGGCCCGATTTTTCCGATTTTGGTGTTTAACAGTTGCCAAACAACCTGCCCGGCGGCATCGATTTCCATCATTCGCTTGCCGCCGACGATAAAGATATTTCCATTCGGCAGTAGATTAGCGTCACACGGGAACCAGAGATTGTCTTCTTTTCTTCCCGTTTTCTCCTCCCAATTTTTTCCGCCCCAGCGCCAGATCACGTTGGTTCCAGAATATTCGGCAACGCCATCAATCGGGATATTGACCAGGATATTTCCATTGGCCAATAGTTCCGGATCATGGGTAAAACCAATGGGAATGGATTTCGTTATGCCACCGGAGGGTTTGATAAAAACAACCCGGTGAAAATTGCGAATGGAAAGCATCGTGGTGCCGTCGGGGGCGCGAGTCACCGCATTGGAATGGAACCACCCATCATGTCCCGGCAAGGACATTTCCATGGATGACGCATGTTTGCGATCCAATTCTCTTAATGTCTTTGTCTGAGGCTGGAACTCGGGCTCTTTGAATTGATCAACCCCGTTCCAGGACCAGATACGCTTGCCGCTCCGGGTGACTTCACGAAGATGGTCCTCACCTTGTGAAACCCAGCCACGAACATACAGTGTGTTACCATTGCGGAGCCGGTCCACATCGTGGCTGATCCCGCTATCAAGATAATTCCAGACGGTCTTGCCGGCCCGGTTCACCTCAAATATCCCATAATGCTTGATCAGGTAGAGTGTGTTGCCGTTGGCCAGCCGGCTTGGATCCATCACCGCGTGGGTTTTCATATCGCGCGATCCCAATGGAACATTGCTTGTCACATTGTATTCCCAGATCAGTTCCCCGGTCCTGCTGATCTCGTAGATCATCGGCCATTCCCTGTCGGAACTGTCGACAAACAGGATACTGCCGCCGAGGGTGCAATTGGGTGAATAGCGGGATATTTCGAAATATTTGAAGCTGTATTCCTTGTTGTCGAAAACACAATCGGTGCGACCGGTCCGGGTTTCGAGTGTTGATTCCGGTACATTATATGCCTTCATGGCCAGGGTTCTAAGCGGCGCCTGATTGCCGCGCTTTACCACTTTCTTGATTTCATCGGAGGACAGCACGCCGTCCCGGTCGCGGTCCAATCTCTTGAAACGGTCTTTCGGTCCGCGCCATTCGGACCGCGCGATATCACCGTCGCCGTTGGCGTCCATCATGGCGAATTTTTGGCCCAAGCTCAGCGATTTCTTTTGGCCGCCGCCGTTGCCCTTGCCCGGCCCGCCGCCGCCGCCGGCGCGCCCCTTAGATATACCGGCGGCGAGCTCTTGGCCGGTGACGAAACCGTCCTTGTTCTGGTCCATCATCCGGAACTTTTGCGGCGGTCCGCGAAATTCGGTCTTGGAAAGCTTGCCGTCGCCGTTCTGATCCATTTTTTGGACGATCTTCTTCGCATTGGGCGCGCCGCCCTTGCCTGGCCCGCCCGGCGGACCATTCCTGGCGTTTGCGCCACCCGGCGCGTTTGGCCTGGCGGCTCCCCTTTTTCTTGCCGCTTGGAATTCCGCTAGGTCGAGAAAGCCGTCCTGATTGGCGTCAATTTTCGAAAATTTTTGCGCCGGGCCACGAAACTCGTTTCGCGATACGCGCTGATCGCCGTTCTTATCCATATTGCGGATAACTGTAGCCGGGGGCGGCGGGCCGCCTGCTTTTTGGGCGCGCCGCGCACCGCCGCCGGCAAGTGCATTGGCGCTTTGGCCGGCGCCAGCCACGTTTTTGGGCTGCCCGGACAATTGTCTGCCGGGCAAAATTGCCGCCTGGTAGCTGACTTTTTGGTTGAACAGGATTACCCGGGCCGCCTTGCCGGTGGGTTTTACTTTCGTGCAGGCCTTCCTGTTATTTTTCCCAAATGTCCGGCACAGCATGGATTTTTTGTTAAAGAACCACTTCTTTTTAAATATTTTGGACCGGTCGGCGACTTTCTGAAAAACCTCGCCGTTTTGGCCGAAATATATATTCACAATCCGGCCATTGGAGGGCGCGGTAAACTGCAACGTATTACCGATTATGCGTCCGCGAATTTCATCCTTGGTCAATGGTTTCGCTCCGCCGCCGGCCTGAGCAAGTTCGGCGCTGCCGGCGTGAAAAGGCAATGCAAAAGCCGTTGCCGCCAAAATGATTGGAATTGCCATGTACGCCCGAAACATATTTGCTTTACTCCTGATACCAAGGATTACTGATCATAACCCATCTTTGTATATAAATGAATTTGTGTCCTTCGCTGGAAATTCGCCTTACCGGGCAAGAGCAGACATTAACATTGAGCGCCGGCGTGACCTTTTCTAGCAGCCACAGAAAATTCCATATATTCTCCATCGCGGCTATAGGAGGTCCACTGAACAATGCTTCGAAAATACGAAGATAACGATGTTGATGCGGTTATATCATCTTGGCGCCGAGCAAGTGAGCTTGCGCACCCGTTCCTGACCAAAGCGTTCCTTGATGAAGAGGCCGATAACGTCCGAAATGTTTATATGGCATTCGCTGAAACATGGGTGACCGAAATAGAGGGCCAAGTCGTTGGGTTTATCGCGCTGGTCGAAAATGAAATCGGTGGGCTGTTCCTCGACCCCAAATTTCATGGCCAGGGATTAGGCAGGGCCATGGTGGACAAAGCAGCCGCCGAAAAAGGGGCGCTGAAAGTTGAAGTCTTCAAAGACAATGCTATAGGGCGCCGTTTCTATAACGCCTACGGATTTAGAGATATCGAAGAATTTGTCCACGAAGCATCAGGACAGGTGACATTGCGGATGTCATATTCCAAGGAATAATTAGGATCGCCGCCGCCGGCGTGAAAAGTCAATGCAAGAGCCGTTGCCGCCAGAATGGTTGGAAATGTCAGCTACGCCCGAAACATATTCGCTTTACTTCTAATACCAAGGATCACTGGTCAGTTTAGCGATCAACCACCGCTAAGCGTTCCAGGTGAGCCACAATTTTTCGGGCCCGCGCAAGGTGATATTGGGAAAGTATGTGAATTTCTGATCGGCGACCAGATCCAGCGATGGCGCTTCTCTGGTCAGGGTTTGAAGAGCAATATTGGTTTCCAAAATGGCCAGTCGCGAGCCCAGGCAAAAGTGAATTCCACGTCCGAACGAGATATGATTGGAGGCGTTTTCCCGCTCAATATCGAATGCTCGCGGATCGCCGAATGCCGCTTCATCGTGGTTCGCCGAAGCCAGGGACAGAAATATATGTGTGCCGGCGGGAATTTTTATGCCGGCGATTTCCGTGTCGGCATTGGCCACCCGGCGCCATCCCGTTTGCGGCGAAGAGTGCCGCAGCACCTCTTGGGCGGCATTTTCGATTCTAGCCGGATCGGCACAGATTTTCTCCCATTGGGGCCGGTCCGACAGAAGCAAGATGAGGCTGTTGCTAAGAAAGTTGGTGACGATCTCGTGACCGGCGAAGGACAGGCCGTAGACGGCAGAGCCAATCTCCTGGAGGCTGAGATCATCGGGGTCCGCGTCGTGGGCGGCCAATAGTTCCGAGGTAAAATCGTCCGCGGGATCGTCTTTGCGCATTTGTACGAATTCGGCACAATAGCGCCAATAGGCGAGGAGGTTCTCGGCAATCGCAACCTGTTCGTCTTCGTCTGCTTTGCCCCACATGAAGGCCAGACGATTACCGGTCCATTCTTTGAGCATGCGATCATCGCTCTCGGGAAAACCGATCAGCCTAAAAATCGTATCGCCGGGCAACGGATAACCCACATGACTGACAAACTCGGCGGGTGCGTCGCCTTCAAGCATCGCGCTGACAAGTGTTTCGCAGCGCTGTCTGATATAGGGCTCTAGGACGCGCATTCGGCGGCCCGAAAATCCGGCCTGCGTATGTTTGCGTATCCGCGTGTGGTCGGGGCGCTGGCAATTGGACATGACCGGGATAGGATTGAAATCCTCCGCCTCCAACACCTTGAATGCGGCGTCGCATATTTGAATCACCGGGTCTTGCACATTCTCGGAAGAAAATATTGTCGGATCCTTGAAGACCTCCTCTACATCCTCCATCCGGGTCAGAACCAGACAGCCCAAATCTTCGGCATAGAATATCGGTGAATTGTTTCGCCTTTTTTCCAGCTCCGCATAGGGGTCGGCCTGGTAATCATCGCTGAACGGCGAGAAGGCGTGATCGACCGGGCAACCCGAGGGCGCCGGCAGTGTATCGGGGCGGTTTTTGTGATACGCGGCGTCACCCATTTTCAGGCACCTCATTTCAAAATCCTGGAAGTCCGCATATTAGAAATCAGAATGCGCGCCATGGCAATGTCGGCTTTCTGAACGTGGCTTCAATCACGAATATTTCTTAACTCCGGCGCTTGCGCCCAGCTTCCCACAGACTATATAGCACTATGGGCTCTTGAATATTGGGAGCCGTGCTCTTGGACATTGTTAATAGGAAGACTTGATCCCTCAGCCGGGCGGCGCCCGCGTTCGTGGCCGCTACCGTTGTGCCGGGATCAAGGCCAAGCCGCCGCGACGCCGAAAAGCGTAATAAAACGGTATAAACCGTAAGGAATAGTAATGAACCGGTATGGTCGTTTTATCGGAAATATGTCGCACCCATGTGCCCCATTCGGGGGCGGCATACCAAATGTGGGCTGGGCCGTTTGGCTCCGATCACAGACCGGTGCCAAGATCGACGCCGGTCTGGCTGGGCCGGTATTAGCCAGGTTCCAGCTCCGAGTCCCAATATAGGAAATCGCGCCAGCTTTCGTGCAGGTAATTGGGCGGAAAGCGCCGGCCCATTTTTTGCAGTTGCTGGTTGGTGGGCGAGACCGGTTTGCGCAGCATATGCATACCGGCTTCATTGGTCAGCTTGTTGGCTTTGCGAAGATTGCAGGGCGCGCAGGCGGCGACCACGTTGGTCCATTCGGTGCGCCCGCCTCTGGAGCGCGGCACCACGTGATCGAAGGTCAGATCCTGGGTCGGGAATTCATAGCCGCAATATTGGCAGGCGAATTGATCGCGCAGGAAGACGTTGAAACGGGTAAAGGCCGGGCGCCGTGCCAGGTTCACATAGTCTTTCAAGGATATGACGCTGGGCACCTGCATTTCTAAAGTGGGCGAGCGGATGGATTGCTCGTACTCGGAGACCACGTTGACGCGGCCAAGGAACACCGCCTTCACTGCATCCTGCCAGCCCCATAGGGACAGCGGGAAATAGTTAAGCGGCCGGAAATCCGCATTCAGGACCAGCGTCGGGCAATTATCCAGCGCAGCGGACATATTGGTACTCCCCAATCCCCTCCAAGTTGGCCAAATCATAGCCAGCGCCCGATATAATGCAACCGCGTCTTAAAATGTCAGGGCGTCTGGAGCCCGAATATGCGGGCCATGAACTGGCGCCCGATATCGACGCCGGCCTCGTCGATGGAATGGCCGAGGCCGGCCCGGATATGGCCCTCCACCGGCACCGACACGCCTTGCAACGACTTAAGCGCCGTGGCTTGCTGGTCCGCCGGGATCAGCTCGTCGGCGTCACCATTGACCAACACCACCGGCGGGC
>Ga0209558_1001225_pt1 | contig 19443 bp, 8 predicted proteins | sample SaaInlV_150m_DNA_3_FD_184674 | JGI IMG/M metagenome (GOLD analysis project Ga0209558, IMG submission 184674) | Marine microbial communities from expanding oxygen minimum zones in the Saanich Inlet - Saanich Inlet SI074_LV_120m_DNA (SPAdes) (version 2) | ecosystem: Environmental > Aquatic > Marine...
GTATTGCTATCCATCAACTTCGCTACCCTATGCTCCTACCTATTTCAGGGGTCCGTTTTACCCAGTGTTCCTATGAATTCCGAACCAGTGTTTTGCTCAAGCCGAGGCTAATTCAGAAGCCATAAGTTTGGCTTGTGCAAGCACAGTGTCAGTCGCCTTCTTCGCATTGTCTGGCGGATACCCATATTTCTTCAAAATCCGTTTTACGAGAACACGCATTTGTGCCTGTACTTCTTCTCGCATTGTCCAATCAATCGTAGTTGAATTTCGAATTGTTTTGGCAACTTCTCTGGCAATAGTCTTGAGAATCTCATCACCTAGCACTGCAACTGCGGAATCATTGGTTTCGAGAGCATCATAGAATGCTAATTCTGCAAAGTCCAGCCCAAGGTCATCTCCTCTCGCTGATGCTTCTCGCATCTTCTTTGCCAACTCGATAAGATCTTCAATCACTTGCAATGTATCCATTCCCCTGTTGCGATAGCGGCCCATCACCCTCGGGGATGTGAAGTCTGCCGAAAACAGGGTGTTGCGGTGCTGAATCCATTTTTCTCAGAATGTGATGGAGCTCGAAGGGGCTCGCCGACTCAAAGAAAACCTTCTCGACCATGAGATTCCGAGGCTCTCCTCACTCAAAAGATTCCGCCCCCCCTCAAACCCATTCAGTTCCAGAAAGCCGACTCAGCCCAGGGTAAACCGACCGCGATTCCAACGATTTCAAGGATGAAATAATTCCACACCAGATAGACGAGAATGGTCGCTGTGAAAAGAGCCAAAGTCGTGTTGACCACTTTTTGACGCTCAAGTTTTGCTTCTTCGAGAGTACAGATTCCTTGATTGCGGAAATAAATCACCAGACCGGTGGCGAGCATCGCCGCCGCGACTCCATAGAGTGCGAATCGAACCCAAGAGAAATACAGGTCGTTCGATAATTGATCGGCTGCTACAATCGCTGAAGAGCCTGCAAAAAGCACCCAGACCACCGATGGAAGACAGCACAGGCTCGCCGTCAGAGCCGACAATCCAACCCATCGTCCAAGAGAGCGCTGGTCACTATCCATGGTGACGAATAGCAGGGTGTTCTATATCAATTCTCACTTGAAGTGACTCAAGGAGTGACACGTCGCGAATCTCGTGGGAAGGCTATGGTCTCACGAATATGCTCAGCCCCAGTGAGCCAAGCACATACACGGTCGACTCCGAGCCCGAAGCCGCCATGTGGGACCCCGCCATAACGGCGGATGTCGATGTAGAACTCGTAAGCATCGCGACGGAATTTCTTGACGCACTGTTCCTATTCGAATTGGATTGATTAGCCCCAGTGTTTCCATCGATTAGACCCACTGTTCCAGCGGTCGGATTCTGACCTGAAACAGGGGCATTTTCGCCGCCTGAATGCGGCACTGCGAGGCGCAACACGCGCTACCCACTAATTCAGTAATTTCTAACTCATGGGTCTATGCAGAAACCCATTGATTTATTTCAAATAACGTTGCAAATTATCTGAACCACCTACGAAAATAGGCGTACCTTCTCTCAGGTCGAAAATCATTGGAACGGTACGATGGCCGGTTTCGTTAACAACGATCGATCTCCATTCTGGTTTTATGTCAAAATTGATTTCAGTGAAACTCATTCTCTTTCCTTTTAACATCCTCTTTGCCAGACCGCAATAAGGGCAAAGTGTTGATCTAAATACCAAAAAATCTGTTTTGGTTTCATCGAGTAATTGATGCAGTTTAGCCAAAGTATTCCACCTCCGTGTACCTCAACTTTTGTTGTTTCATTTTGGATTTGTATTCAACGTCCATATTTTCCTGAGGTGACAATAGGTGATTTAATGTCGTTCAAAAGGTTCAATAACATCTTGAACACTTCGATAACTAATAGATAGGCGCGGGCTTTCTCGGCCATTCAGGGGATAAAAATGAATTTTAAACAAAAACCAAAAGTGCTTCACATAATTCCAATGGGCGAAGAAATTGAGCCCATAATGGTGGGAATTAGAAATTATCCAGTTTCTGCGATTGCATTTTTATATGATAAATCACAAAAAAAACTTTTAAACGAAGTTACAAAGCACCTTTCAATTCTAGGAATACCAATTGAATCATATGAAATCGGAAAGGAACCATTGCTCGGCGTCATGGAAATAATTAATCGTCTGGCTGAAGATACAGAAGCATTTCATTACGATGAAATTCTAGTAAATGTTGGATCAGCAACAAAACATTACGCATGCGCCGCGATATCTGCAGCATTTGTTAACGGCTTACGTGCCATCCACGTTATGGAAGGAAATGCAGTGCCCTTACCAGTGTTAAAATTCTCATACAAAGAACTTGTTAGCCCACCTAAAATGGGCATATTGCGTGCCTTGAACAGTTCACTAGTTTCAAGCTTATCTGAATTATCAGAGCGAACGAATATGAACAAAAATTTACTATCTTACCATATTCGCGGTGGGAAGGAATCTCAAGGACTTGAAGGCTTGAATTTAATCGAAATTAATAGGGGGCCTCAGGGGCGATTAATAATTGATTTAACTCCTATGGGCAGAATGATGTTAATTGGCAGAGAATAAATTACTAAGAAAATAATGGAATTGGGGGGATAATTGATAGAAATTTTTGATATTGTAAGTAATTGGGGGGATTTAATTGTTTGATGGACCGGATTTATTGAATCAATTACGACCGAGATTAGAAGAATATAGGGAACTTCTTGCTGAATGGTTCAAACAAAAATGGTCTGAATATCCGATTCCACTATACGGTTCTGTTGATGTCAGAGATTCAGGTTGGAAGATTGCTGCAGTCGATGTTAACGCTTTCCCAGCTGGTTTCAATAATATCGAAAAAGAGGATTTGCAACGACTAATAGGTCCGATGCGAAATTGGCTAGATAATGAGCATCCTAGTTCACAACTAGTATTACTTTGGCCAGAATCTAATACTCGTAATCCTGGTTATGCTGAAAATGTATTAGTCATCAAAGGTCTGATTAAATCTGCTGGAAGGGAATGTAAAGTTGGTTCTACTGAATTGAACGATTTTACAGAAATAGAGGCGTTATCTGGTGTCCTTGAATTATCTCCTGTTTTGAAAACTTCAGATGGAGTATTGGTAAATGGTAAACGACCAGATCTGATTATTACAAATAATGATTTGACTTCCGGTAAAATACCATCTGGAACGATTCCTGTTGCCCCACCTCAAGGTTTAGGATGGTTTCAGCGGAAAAAATCAAACCATTTCCGTGCCGTCCAACCGTTTATTGACGAGGTTGCACAATTATTAAAAATAGATTCTTGGATGTTGGGTACACATTGGTTTGTTAGTGAAAATAGATGTTTAGATGATGAATCATGCCGTCAGGCCTTGGCTAATGATGTGGATAACTGTTTGGAACTTTTAAGAAAAAAATATCGTTTGTTAGGGATAAAAGGCGAACCAAAATTATTTGTCAAAAACGATTCTGGAACTTATGGCTTAGGGATATTAGAAATTTCATCGGGTGAAGAATTATTGAAATTATCTAAAAGAAAAATGAATAAATTAACTTATGGAAAGGGAGGAGCGGAAGTCAGAGATTTCTTAATACAGGAAGGAGTTCCAACCCGTTTGAAATGGGGTGATTATGTTATTGAGCCATGTATGTATTCGGTAGGGTCAGATGTTGATGCATGGTTCTATAGAGCCAATAATAAAAAAGGAAATCTCGCGAATTTGAATACACCCTCAACTCGTTTTGTAGGCCCCTCAAAATTAAAACTTGATGTGGATGGAGAAGAAACTCTTCAGCATGCATCAGGTTGGCATACTTTAGTTGCTGAAATAGCTCTTCTCGGCTTAGCAGCAGAAATAGCTGACTTGAATGATTGATTTTTCAATTCATTTTTTATTAACTCAATATAACCTGATAAGTGAAATAAAGTATAGCTCGTTGGGATGATATACTAATTTCACTCAATTGTTCCAAAAGGTTGAATCTTCTCAAGGCAATCAATCAACAAAAATGGGATAGACCCTGTCTAATAGAATTAGTTCAAATCAGAATTAAAGATTGTTGGACTCCATTGGGGGGGGTATTTCATATGGTAATCATGAGAAGTTCGAAGGCCCAGTTTGGGCTCAAGCAATGGTCAAAGATACTGCGGAAGAAGAATGATTGAAACTTCTGTAGAGTTGGCAAGATCAGAATCAAGGAGTAGGCATTGAAATGACAGATGGATAGCCGAAAAGTTCAGTCTGAACATTTCAATGGGCTCAAGCAGAAACCCACTGATATACATGTAAAACGCTTAGATTTGAACGAGTTTAAGTAAGGCCACCCCAGCGTCCACCATTTAGAGTCCATAACCCTCTCGCTGTGAAGATCTCTAGTAAGATTATCAAGTCATTATGATTCTATCAATCATTGAATTGGTCGTCATCTTCAATAATGGTTGAATCACCAACCATCCTCTCAAGCTCATTTATTTTCGAGGACTGATTCCTAGACTGCAAAAACAGAGTAACAATAATTATCGCTCCAATTAGAAGGAATAATCCTACAACTAATGGATTACTAATGACATCAACAATGACTGCGAGTCCAGTACTATCATCATCTTCTGAATCACAAATACCATCTCCATCTGAATCATCTGGTACATCATTAGCATCAAGTTCATCGGAACCACAAATGAATTCATCACTATCCGACCAACCATCTCCATCATCATCAGAATCTGCATTATTTCCAATGCCGTCTAAATCTGTATCAAACCATTCAGTTGAATCTAATGGGAATTGGTCAGAAATATCCAAGTATCCATCACCATCGTCATCATTATCGGCATTGTTACCTATACCATCACCATCAGTATCTACTGTTTCATTAGCATCATTAGGGAAATCATCATTGGTATCTAGAACACCATCGTCATCATTGTCAGTGTCTGCGTTATCACCAACTCCGTCACCATCAGTATCCATCCATTCTGTCGAATCTAATGGGAACTCATCAAATTGATCAGGTACGTTGTCTCCATCATCATCAGTATCTTCATTATTACCTATACCATCATTATCAGTATCGAACCATTCAGATGGATCAAGAGGATGTGAGTCATTTGTATCATTATATCCATCATTATCATCATCAATATCTTCAGACAAATTAGTATTGCAATTCATGAATATCCAATCCGGGATTCCATCCATATCAGTATCTATTATAGCGCACTCATCAAGAGGGAAATCATCATTTGAGTCTTCATAACTATCATTATCATCATCATCATCTAGAGTGTTACAAACGCCATCTTCATCATAGTCAGCAGGAGTTGATGTACCATTGAGAGGATCAGAATCTCCACAATCAATTTCTGTTATGTCCGACCAGCCATCGTTATCATCATCTAAATCAGCATTATTACCAATACCATCACTATCTGTATCATCCCATTCATTAGGATCTAGTGGGAAAGCGTCTAAATCATCTAAATATCCATCATTATCATCATCAGGATCGATAATGTCAGGAATACCGTCAGAATCAGTATCTACGTAACAGTCATTGATAGAAACTGAACCAATAGAAGTTGTTGAGGTGCCAGATGGGCAAGAAGTTTGGTTTGTTGATGCCGATTGGTCTACATAATATCCAATTGAGGCTGAAATGCAACTAGTTTCTCCAGATTGTGGTTGGTATGACCCGAGTGCACACGCTGTCTGTGTTGGTGATGCAAAACCAGGAACATAATGCCCGGGAGATGCATCAAGACAATTGGCCTGCCCAGAATTAGGTTGGTATGTACCATAAGTACATCCTACTTGGAACCAAGAGGCGTTATTAGGTACGAAATATCCTGGATCTGCAGGGTTACAGGAAGATTGACCAGTGATATTTTGGAAATATCCTGCAAGACATTCAATCTGACTAGCAGATCCTTCGTTTGGAACATGGTTTCCAGTTGAGGCTTGGATACAGTCACCTTGGCTGAATGAACCATTCAATGGATTGTAAGTACCTGCCAAACATGGAGTTTGAGTGGATGAACCATTCAATGGAACATAATGTCCCGGTGTTGCAAGTAAGCAGCTTGTTTGACCTGTTAATGGCTGGTAAGACCCTAATGGACATGCCATCTGTGTGGTTGAAGCGGTTGTATTTACGTAGTAACCAGCCGAAGCATCGACACAACTAACCTGACCTGTTAATTCTTGGAATGTGCCTACATCACAAGGCGTTTGGTTAACAGAACCAGAGGTTGCAACATAGTAACCAGCATCAGAATCTAAACAGCTTGATTGACCTGAACTGGGCTGGTATGTTCCAGGAATGCAAGGATTTTGAACAATGGATGCATTAGTGTTAACATAGTTTCCAGGTGATGCATCAATACAACTTGACTGACCAGAACTTGGTTGGTAGTTTCCATAAGAACATGCAGTTTGATTAGTAGAACCTGAAATTGGAACGAAATATCCAGGGTCAGCATCAATACAGGATGATTGACCTGTTGAAGGTTGGTAAGTTCCTAATGCACATGGTGTTTGTGAAGAAGATCCTGTACTACCAACATAGTAACCAGCTGATGCGTCAGTACAGGATGATTGACCTGTTGAAGGTTGGTAAGTTCCTAATGCACAAGCGGTTTGAGTTGTAGAAGCAGTAGTATCTACATAGTAACCAGGGGAGGCATCAGTGCAAGATGATTGACCAGTTTGATTCTGGAATGTACCTAAGCCACAAGCAGTCTGGTTAGTTGAGCCAGTAGTGTCTACATAGTAACCTGCAGATGAATCAATACAGGATGATTGGCCTGTTGATGGCTGATAAGTTCCTGTCGGGCAAGGCGTTTGAGTTGTAGAAGCTGTGATGTCAACGTAGTTGCCTGCTGATGCATCAATACAGGAAGATTGGCCTGTTGATGATTGGTAAGTTCCTACCGCACATGGCGTTTGTGAAGAAGATCCTGTACTACCAACATAGTAACCTGCAGATGCATCAACACAGGATGATTGACCTGTTGAAGGTTGGTAAGTTCCTGCTGAACAAGCTGTTTGAGTCGCAGATCCTGGACTATCTACATAGTTACCAGTAGATGCATCTATGCAAGCAGAAGAACTGGTTGAAGCGGTATTAGAATTGTATGTACCTGCTGCACAAGCTGTCTGAGTCGTAGATGCGGTTGTATCTACGTAATATCCAGCAGATGCATCTATGCAGGAAGATTGACCAATTGATGGTTGGTAAGTTCCTACTGCACAAGCAGTTTGAGTTGCAGATCCTGTGCTAGGAACATAATATCCAGCAGAAGCATCTGTGCAAGAAGATTGACCAATTGATGGTTGGTAAGTTCCTGCTGCACAGGCAGTTTGAGTTGTGGATGCTGTAGTATCTACGTAATATCCAGCAGAAGCATCTGTGCAAGATGGCTGTCCAGTATTTGCCTGGTAAGTTCCAGCAGCACAAGCTGTCTGAGATGTTGAGGCTGTACTAGGAACATAATATCCAGCAGAAGCATCTGTGCAAGATGGCTGTCCAGTATTTGCTTGGTAAGTTCCTGCTGCACAAGCTGTTTGAGTTGCAGATCCTGTGCTACCAACATAATATCCAGCAGAGGCATCAATGCAGGAAGATTGACCTGTTGATGGTTGGTAAGTTCCTACTACACAAGCTGTTTGAGTCGCAGATCCTGGACTATCTACATAGTTACCAGCAGATGCATCTATGCAAGCAGAAGAACTGGTTGAAGCAGTATTAGAATTGTATGTACCTGCTGCACAAGCTGTTTGAGTTGCAGATCCTGTACTATCTACATAGTAGCCCGCAGATGCATCGGTGCAACTAGACTGACCGGTGGACGGCTGGTAAGTGCCTGCCGAGCAGGCCGTTTGGGATGTCGCAGCGGTAGTGGGCACATAGTATCCCGTCGAGGCGTCGAGGCAGCTTGACTGACCCATGCTAGGCTGGTATGTTCCGGCTGCACATGCCGTCTGGGAAGGAGATCCGGTTATACTCACATAATATCCAGCAGAGGCATCAATGCAGGAAGATTGACCTGTTGATGGTTGGTAAGTTCCTACTACACAAGCTGTTTGAGTCGCAGATCCTGGACTATCTACATAGTTACCAGCAGATGCATCTATGCAAGCAGAAGAACTGGTTGAAGCAGTATTAGAATTGTATGTACCTGCTGCACAAGCTGTTTGAGTTGCAGATCCTGTACTATCTACATAGTAGCCCGCAGATGCATCGGTGCAACTAGACTGACCGGTGGACGGCTGGTAAGTGCCTGCCGAGCAGGCCGTTTGGGATGTCGCAGCGGTAGTGGGCACATAGTATCCCGTCGAGGCGTCGAGGCAGCTTGACTGACCCATGCTAGGCTGGTATGTTCCGGCTGCACATGCCGTCTGGGAAGGAGATCCGGTTATACTCACATAGTATCCAGCATCGGCGTCAGTACAGGAGGTCTGACCGGTGGATGACTGGTAGGTTCCGGCAGCGCATGCGGTCTGAAATGCCGAGCCGGCACTGGAAGTGTAGTATCCCGCATCGGCATCGGTGCAATCACTCGAACTGGTCGATGCTGTGTTGAGGTTGTAGGTGCCAGCTAGGCAGGCGGTCTGCGAGGTCGCAGCGGTGCTGTCGACGTAGTAGCCGGCCGAGGCGTCTGTGCACAAGCTCTGCCCGGTGGACGGCTGGTAGGTCCCAATTGAGCACTCCAATTGGGATGTGTGAAGCAGTGATCCCGCATTCGGGACGTAATGCCCGGTGATCGAATCGGTGCAGGTGAATCGGCCGTATGACCCAGAGGGGCAGGAGATCCAGCGTGCTGGGTTGTTTAGATAGTCATCATTTGTGTCAACGACTCCATCGCCATCGTTGTCCCCCGCCATATGGGTGTCGAGGATGTTCAGGACTCCGTCGCTATCGAGGTCGCGCTCGGAGACTGCGACCTTACTCCCGCTGGCGAGGCTGACGTAGGTCGGAGTGGTACTGTCCGTGGTCGTTCCATCACCCAACTGGCCGGCGCTGTTGGAGCCCCAGCACTGGACGGACATGTTGTCGAGCATTGCGCACGTGTGGGCACTTCCATGTGCGATGGCGAGGACCGAGCGTCCTAACTCAAATGTGACGCTCACGGGGGTGTTGCTGCCCGATGTGGATCCGTCGCCGAGCTCCCCGTTGCTGCCGTATCCCCAGCACTTGAGTGAGGCGTCATCGAGTACTACACAGGTGTGGTAATGTCCAGTAGCGATGGAAACGGCTGTGCGTCCGGTTCCGAGGTCGACGTTGCTGGACGGGCTGCTGGTGCTGCTGCCCGAGCCAATGCCGAGATTGCCGTAGCCGTTATACCCCCAGCACTTGACCGAGCCGTCATCGAGGATGGCGCAGGAGTGGTAGCGCCCGCCCGACAACGCCACCGCGTACCTGCCCGAGCCAACGTCCACGCTCGCGGGGCTGCTACTGTCGGTGGTTGTGCCGTCGCCGAGCTGACCGTGTGAGTTGCTTCCCCAGCACATCAGTGAGGCGTTATCGAGAATCGCACAGGTATGCGCTTGTCCTGCGGCTATCGCAGCAGCGGTGCGGCCGGCGCCTAGAGCCACGCTCGCGGGGGTGCTGCTGTCGGTGGTCGTCCCGTCGCCCAGCTGGCCGGCCGAGTTGCCGCCCCAGCAGATGAGAGAGGCGTCGTCGAGAATCGCACATGCATGGTCGAAACCGACTGCTACTGCTACTGCGACGCGCCCCGTCCCGATGCTGATTGTGCTGCCACTGGAGCCTCCGTTGGCCTGGCCCCAGCACTTTACCGAGCCGTCATCCAATATCGAGCAGGAAGTGTAGAATCCAATGGCGCTGGACACCGCTGTGCGGCCGGTTCCCAAATCCAATTCCGTCGGGGTGGAGCCGCCCCCTCCGGACCCGAGCTTGCTGGCGGCGTTGGAGCCCCAGCACTGCAGAGAGGCATTGTCGAGGATTGCGCAAGTCGAGCCGCCTCCTGCGGAGAGAGTTGAGTAGGTGAATACCGAGCCTGACTGGAAGCCGGCCTCGGCCCTGTCCGAGTCGACCTCGTCGCAGATGCCGTCGGAATCCGTATCGTAAGGTACTGAGTTGGAGTCAATCGAGTTCGTACTGCAGATGACCTCATCGGCATCCGACCATCCGTCACCATCATCGTCTGTGTCAGCGTTGTTGCCAATCCCGTCGCTATCGGTATCAGTGTCCTCACTTGGATCTAGTGGAAATGCATCAATAGCGTCAGGAGTTCCATCGCCATCATCGTCTGTATCAAGTGCGTCACAAGATATGTCGCCGTCTGTGTCAGTAGGCATGTCACTCGCATTGAGTGGGTCATTGCCCTCACCACAGTTGGTGACCTCATCAACATCGGAGAATCCATCACCATCATCGTCAGTGTCGGCGTTGTTGCCGATGCCGTCACTGTCGGTGTCGGTGTCCTCGCTCGGGTCTAATGGGAATGCGTCCGAGGTGTCCGAAGTTCCGTCGTCATCATCGTCAGTGTCGGCGTTGTTGCCGATGCCGTCACTGTCGGTGTCGGTGTCCTCGCTCGGGTCTAATGGGAATGCGTCCGAGGTGTCCGAAGTTCCGTCGCCATCGTCGTCATCGTCGAACGGATTCGAGATGCCGTCGCCGTCGGGATCGGCACCCGGGGCTCCAATCAGCCTCGGTGATATCGGTCCCTCTCCCAAGCCTGCCATTACCGACGACACTCGGTAGTACGAGAGGGCGGTGGACGATGCGCTGGTGTCGGTATAGGTCAGGGTACTGGAAGAGACGGTCGCGTGGAAACTCTCGTTGCCCGGTGTGTCCCCCTTGTAGACCCTGTACTCGGTGACCGCTGGGCCTGATGAGGGGGCGGGCCATGAGAGCACTAGGTCGGTACTTGTCGCAGAGATGGTCGGGCTAAGCATACCGGGTGGCTCTGCGGCGGTGATTCCCCTGCATCTGTATCCATCTACTGGGGTGAGATCGATGGTTGTGACTTCAGACATGGAAGAGTGATCCCAGACAATTATTCGGTTTCCACCCCACTCCGAGATGTAGACTCGGTCTCCAAGAATGTATACGCCGTTGGTGCTACCATAGCCGTCGGAGTACTGCGTCGATGTCCCAGTCTGAAGATCAAGGTGGGAAAAACCAGCAGACGATTGGAACCATCCCGCGTACACTTCTGAGTCGTCATGATTCAGTGCGATTGACGCCCTACCGGTTCCGGCAGAGTGGTTGGAGAATATGGACAGGTTAGAAGTATGAAACTCAGCGATGAAGTCCTCCTCATATCCTATTACTCCGAAAGCCCCGTCGGAGGAGATGTCGACATCGAATGGAGAGTATGTGCCCGTGGACATGTTACCCAAATGGGCCAAGGTAGGCAGCGAGTAGGTTTGTAGCAAGTTTTCGTCTTTGTTCGTGACGTACACAATGGTGCCCTGTGGATTTACTGCAACTGCATAAGTCTCCCAATTGCTGTTGTAAGTCAGTGAAATATTCGCATCAATGGATTGGCCGGAAATATCAATTAGATAGAGTTGAGTTGAAGTCACTACAATCAGATTCCCGTTGGGTACTGGAGCTAGGGAGTTAGGGGAAGCCCTACCTGCCAATTGGTACGTGTTGATGATTTTTCCAGTCCAAGCATCATAGACATTCAGAATAGAATTTTCCCAGGAATTTCCATCGTGATAAGTCGCCCCTGGAGAGTACAGGTATCTTCCATCATGTGACACCGCAATATCATAATCAAATGACCCAACAAATTTCGAACGGAAGAGTAAATCTCCGTTGACGCTATCAAATGACATCACGTGATTGCGGTACTCTGCTGTGCAGTACACCTGGTCAGCATGGTCACGGTGCCTGTACTCGAGGAAGGTAAGTCCCCAAGAGTGGAGTGTGTTAGTGGAGCTGCTGCTGCTCGATGCGTGCAGGGTCCAGTCCCCTAGTGAGGACTCGCCCTTGAGCTGGTATAGGGCCTCGGAGGGGGCCTCGTCGTAGCCGAATATAGAGTCAAATCCGAACTTCCATTGAAATTCCTCGTCAGCTACCTGTATTCCATCGAACAGAGATATCATTTGGCCTGTTGGAGTTTCAAGTGTGAGATTGAGTTCAGCTGGAACTATTGGGTGAGAGACATTAATGTGGAGGTATATATCGGACATTCTGACATCCTCGGAGATGGTGATTGAGTTCTGGAGAGGGGAGCCTGAGATGAAGGTGGAGCCGACCGTGGCGATGTCAGTCAGTGTGCTCTCGAATGCGTTGACTAACGAGGATGAGGCACCGTTAGGATTGCTCACCGTGACCGTGTGTACTCCTCGTGGCACAGACTGTATGGTCGCCTGGATGGTCTTCGCATCAACCACAGTGACACTGGACAATGTGTTCGAGCCGAGAGCGGTGGTCAGCCCATCTATCAGGTAGTCGCCAGTAATCGTGACCTCTGTTGGGCCCGTGTAGTCGCCGAAGTCGGGTGATATCGACGATATAGACGGATCCAGTGGGGTGCCAGTGTACTCAAACCCGTCAATGAGTGTCCCCAGTGGAGTGATACCATCTGAAGTGACTGGGTTGGTGATGATGATATCTGAGTATCCCGGGATGTTGGCAGGAACGGTGACGGTCATCGATGTGGCGCTGTTCAAAGTCACGTCAGTTGCCGTATAGACGCCAAACTTGACCGTGGCTCCCGACTCGAAGTTGTTCCCAGTGATATCCACTGTGTAGCCCCCATTGACCGAGCCGCTACTGGGGCTCAGAGAGGTGATGCTGGGGTGGTTGATGTCAGAAATCGTCAGGTCGAAGTCGCCATACCTCCCTATCGGTATGGTATCCTCGTACCTGTAGGTCTTGATGTAGTAAGTTACGTCGGCCGAGGCCGTGAACTGGATGGCTGATGCCACCGTGCTGGACGTAGCGTCATTGTTGCTGGAGAGCAGGGTAGTACCATCAGTGTCGTAGATTTCGAGTATCGTGTCCGCGCCGTTAGCGAGATTTCTTGTCTTGATTAGCCGCTCGGTTCCGGCAGAGCCGTTGAACTTAGACCAATCCTCGTCACCAGCGACAAAGTATGTGTGATGGTAGGTTGAGCCATCAGTCTCTATCCATGTCGCTGTCGCAGAAGAGTCGTCAGGCTCCATAGCGTCTTCCTGATACTCAACATCGTGATCGAGTAGAATTTGCTGGAAGGCGGAGGCATAGGATGGGTGCAGTATCACCCAGTAATCGTAGAAGGTCTCGAGGGAGATTCGCTTCCCGTTGACAACCGAGGTGGTTGACTCGTTGTCTTTTATAGCCACAAAAACATCGAAGACCATCTGGTCACCCTGCAAGTTAGGCAGGCTGATTGTGTCATCATCGACGCCAAAGGAGCCGTCATTGGTGTATGTGTCATCCACGAGATCGAATATCACGTGCCCGACCGTAGCCTCATTGCCGGCATCCATGGCTGTGAATGTAGAATTTGAATATCCACCTATGACATCTGTGTTAGAAAATATGGAAAAGCCGGAGAATCTTAGATTTGTTCCGGTGGTTTCGATATATATCAGAGGATTGTCTAGACCCATGTAATCCCTTATCGCACCAGCGAAGAAGGTCCCGACCCCCTCAGTAAAGCCCAACCGCAAGTCGTAGGTTCCAGTCAGGGAGTGGCCGCCGTAATAAGCAGGGCTGCCAGAGTAACTGAGGTGGATGTAGTGACCTATCTCGTGGAGGATTACCACATCATCGTACGAGTCGTCGTCGTCCGAGGTCCCGCACAGGTAAACGTGTCCGTTGAGATCGTACCACTTCGACCCTGTCGTGCCTTCGCCCGCAGTCCAATACAATGTGAGATTCAAGGGAGCAGGTTGGCTGGTCAGGTTCTCAACGTAGGACTCGGCGTACTCGGCGTTGTCGAATATATTGAACGCACCTGCAACATCACTTGAATTCGCTCTAACTGGAGATGAAATGAAATCAATATTATTTCCAGGTACAACGTTTGAGTATATCTGTGAAGTTAAGGTATATGCAGTTCCACCGGTAGAGGGAGTTTTCGTAACTGAATGATTGAATAATCCTGGGTTTTGTGTAGAAGTAGTTTTGACTCTAGCATAGATATCTGAGGGACTGGTTAAAAAAATACTAGCACTAAATTGGCCCTGATTATTTGTGTAGGTATTGGCAAGAATCGCACCAGTTGAATTATCGATAATCTCTACATCAGCACCTCTAATTGGTAAGTATGGATTAACTCCAGTAAACCCTGTCTCATCGAATTCTCTATCTTCATACTGGAATGTCCCTGTAACATACTGAGAGTTGTTGGTACCATAGATATTCAGTCCCCAAGAGTTCAAAGTTCCAGACTCTGCAGCAGCCATATCACGAACCTTCAATTTCCAGTCACCGTCCGAATACTCCCCCCAATGATGAACTGAGGAGAATTTCCAATCTATATCGTCGATACCATTCCCATCATGGTAATTCCTAGCAAGCCATGACTCTGTGCCAGAAGGCGAGACTAAAACAATGTCGAGATTACTATGCCAAGTATGAGAAATATCCACGTCGATTTCAACCGATTCTATACTATTGACACCTCCAGATACAGTAATCGTAGACTCGGTCCAATCAGAGCCATAAGTGGCGTAGACTCGACAAGATATTTGATAGGTCCATCCATAATAACCTGGACATCCATCACCCAATGAATCATAAATTTGCAGAGTATAAGTACCTGCAGCAGTATATGTTCCGAGTTGAGTTATATTGCCGTACCCGTTGCTATTATTATTTGACTGTTGACGGCTTAAGGCACCTGGAAATGTACCGTGAGACCACTCATCCTGAGCACCAAATGGTTTGGTTAGTTTGATACCGACCTGATTTGCATAGGAATCCGGTAATCGTAAGGCCAATTCGAGAGTCTCCCCCGCTGGCAAGGTGAACGTGCACTCCTCATCCTTGTACCCGTCAGAATCCGAGTCTGTCGATGAGGAAGTTGTAGCCATAGAGCAAAGAGAAGTTGGGTCTGCTACTGCTGATGATGGCGATACTGGACCATAGGTACTAGCTATCTCAGTGCCGACAGTGGTCCAAGTCAGAGCCATATTTACGGCAGCTCCGGCGTCTATCACTCCGAAACCGTACATCTCGGAAACATCATGCCCGGCCCCGTTGATTACCCAAGAGGTATCTGTAGCATCATTCTTACGAGCAGAGTTGACTAGAATATGCTGAACATCTCTCCAAGTAAGATTTTCATTAGCTTCGAGCATCAGCGCGATGATACCAGAGACAAGGGGTGCGGCAGCTGAGGTGCCATCCATAGTGTCTGTAGTGTCGCCAGATGAGTAACCATCAGACCCTGTTCTGTCTGTCGTTGTTAGTCGAGGCTGGCCATTCTCTCCTGCATATGCTGCAACAAGAATGTTAGTCCCTGGTTCAGAGTAATATGTCTGTTGACCAGAATCCGTTAATGCTGAAACTGCGATGGTATAACGAGAATTTGCTAAATCTCCACTATTAGAATTCGAGCCCTCTTTCAGACCATTGCCGGCTGCAAACACAATTATGTTCCCTAATCCACCTCTACCATTTTGTACGTCATCTTCTAATGCGGCAATAGTTAATGGACCGACAGACTGCGAGTAATAATAAACAGGACCCCAAGAATTTGAAAAGATATCTGTGATGTCATTATAGTATGAAAGAACTTGACCTCGGTGGTAATCATTGTATGTCACACAACCACTAGTCCCAAGTGGAATTTTCTGCGCCGAAAGGTTTGCTCCAAAAGCTGCTCCTGTGACACCTAGGTTGTTGTTACCGGTAGCTGCAGCAATTCCTGCTACAGGGGTCCCATGGTTATCCTCAGAAGATCGAGGGCTAGGGTCGAAATCTGCGTCGCACCAGTCATACGATACTGCAGAGTTCCAGTTAGTACTCAAATCCGGATGATTAGCCTGCACGCCGTTATCTATGATTGATATCTCAACTCCGGACCCATTGTAGTAGTCCCACACGCCAGTGATATTGACATCCTCACCAACAACAGCATTACCGCCGTGTTGAGCAGTATTTTCTAGGTGCCACTGATCAGAAAACAGAGGGTCGTTAGGTGTAAACTCTGTATGCTCATGAATTTCTACAAGAGGATAGAAAATCTCTATTTCACCCATTTCCATTGCATACTCAAGGGAGTTAAGAGCCAATGAAGAATCATCGAAGCTCCATATGTAGGACCCCTGAAGAAGCAATGCAGGCTTAGAGTAGTCTGGCTCTGCAGAACTGTAGACATGCATGTCAATTGGCATTTCAGTAACTACGGTCCAGTCTATCGTCTCACTGAGCTGTTGTTCATTGTACTGGCTCATATCGCTGACTCTAGAAAATGCATTCTGAACTGCTACTGAATAAGTTTCTACAATACTATTAGTCTCTGATTCAATCTGGCAATTTGATGAGACATCTTCGTACTGTTGAGGGCAGTCATTAGATTCTGAGTTGGTATTTTCTGCAGATATATCAATTTCAGAAACGGGTGGTGAAGCACAGTCATTTTCAATTGCTTCAGCCATACTAAACTCATACTTACACCTAGGCTCATACATCGCCTGATTTGTCAATGTTAATTGCTCTCGGAAATTATATCCTTCAATAGTAGTTGCAGTAAGTACTAGAATCACCTCAAACTGATCTTCATAATCATTTAGAGACACACTAAAGTCGACCGGCACATTAGCAAATATTTTGAAAGTCTCACCATTAGATATCTCTGATTGGAATAGTACATTAGACTCAATCTCCATCAATAACTCTGCATCGAAAAGAGAGGATAATTCAAGATTGAAACTCTTTTCATCAAAATTCTCCAAACTTATCGATAAGGGAGAGTGATGATGATCATGTGGGCTTAAGTCGGATTCTGTTGATTCAATCTCAAAAAAAGGGTCTGCAGCGAGTGCGGCAATTTGCATTAATAACAAAAATACAAGGCCAAATGACAGGGTGGTCTTCCTTAACACATTATCTCGTACACGATTAAGGAGATAATATTTGTCAATTACTCGGCTAATACTTGTCCATAACATGGTCAGCAGTTGTACTGACCTCGGCCGACTTTACTTATCCCAACTTAATTAGGGAAGGTTCGCAAACCCCAGCGTCCACCATTTAGAGTCCATGCCATTTCAGATGAACTGGTACGAGATTAGTCAAGATAAACGAAAAATATATGGAAATGGTAGTTCTGCGAGTTATCATGTATGCATGGCTCATGAATTTAATTTCCAAAATAGCAGGTAGAACTGCCAAAAAAAATATGAAAAAACTATCTTTAGACGATAAGGAGAAAATCTAATTTAGTTGATTGAAATGTTTTCTTTTATCTCGAGAATATTCAAAAAAAAATCAGAAAAACAAAATGCGAAACCGGCTGACCAGTCAGATATTGACTTGACGATAGAGTGTATTGATTGGATAACTTCTACAATGTCAGCAACTGATAGTTGGAGAAGAGGGTTTGCGAAAATGAAATCGGACATCACACAGCACCCAAATTCATACGGGATGAATTTGGCTTGGGAAAATTGGCAATCAATGCAAGGTGGATATGGCAGTTGGTCTGACTATTACATTCCTAACGAGGATTTTGAAACTCAAAGAAAACTTAACGAAGACCTACAATCATATTGTACTGCATTATCACTAACTCTCTCATCATATTCAACAAAATAAATCTAGTATAAATTGCTCATTCAAATCAGGTTCGCAGACCCCAGCGTCCACCATTTAGATATCAATCACAGCAAGTCTTCTTAACACTGTTCTGTGCGCAAAAACATGTCTTTGCAGGCATAATATCAGCACGGGAACTGCGTTCGTTAAACAAAGTAGTAACTTCAGCCAACTCTTCAGGTGCATCGCCACGAGCTTCGAGACAAAGTTTGAGACCCAATAACCCCCACATGTTATCTTTCCAGAGTTTGATGTCTGCACGATAAACTGCTTCTGCTTCTTCGATCTCTCCTTGTTCATGGAGAAGAGCACCCAGAATGTGACGTACTGGCTGCATTTGTCCCCAAGGTTCGTTATATGCAAGATTCAACGAGAGATCTACGCCACGACGTAGATGATCAAACGCTTCAGTAAAGTTAGAATCATTTCCACTTTCCTTTGCTAGATACTGTCTGCGATATTCTATCTCGCCATCAAGTATAGCATCGTTTACCAAGAGGATGCATGGACCGTCATTTGGATCTTGATACATCAAATTGTTATGCAGAACTCGTCCTGCAAGAGCAGGGTTCTGTAATGCTTCCTTGAACAAAACTTGTTCTGCCTCTGCTTCGGGCACCATTCCCTTGGAAGCATAAGCTACACCTCTAGCATAGTGCTGTGTTGCAATTGCAGCCGGGAATACGTCTTTGTCTGTATGAAGAGGTTCATTGAGAATTTCGTCCCACTTACCGAATCTAATCATTACATGCCATGGCATAGTAACATATGATTCAAGGAAGATTGCACCCATTGGTATGATTCCAGCTAACATGAATTGAACTCCGGATTCTGCATCTCCAGCAGGTAGTGTACTAACTGCTTTACGAGCATACTTTAGTGCAGTTTCATATCGACCCTCGAACATTGCACACCATACAACAAAGTGATGGTTGTGCATCCTGTAAAACTTGTAGAACTGTGACTCATTGCCTGTAATCTCAACATATCTATCGTCTGCTTCAACTGCTGCAATATTACATTCCATTGCCTCTTTCCACTGCCCTACCCAGGCATCGATGTGAGAAGGCATGTGGACTAAGTGACCTAATCCAGGCATTGCGGTTCGCAAAACATCGGCTGCTGGTAAAGCACGCTCCGGGAATGGAGATAATTCCAGCGCATGACAATACAGGTGGCATAGGGCGATGTGTTCTTTGGAACCTTCCACGGTTTCAAAAGCATCTTCCATGACCTTGACAAGCAACAATGTGTTATCATCCGCAGGAGTGATTTCTCCGGTTGTTGTATTCTTATCCCATAATTGCCACGCCTTTAGATTCATTAGGGCCTCTACGTAAATTGCTGTAACATCTAAGTTACCACTATATTTCTCATAAAGAGGAGCCATAGCATGCGCGAATGCTACGTTTAATTCAGGACTATTGCCCATGTTGAGGACTGAAGGATCTGCTGCATCACGAGCTTCTTCAGAGTGACGTTCTGCTAGAGCATCAATTAGGTCTTTTTCTAACTCAGAACAACCGTCTTTGAGAGTTATTGCTTTTTGGATATGGTCGTGCCCTGAACCTAGGCCTGGAGCCCAGTTGTAATTTGAAGAAACACAATATGCAATACCCCACCATGCCATAGCACAATCTGGATCGATTTCAGCACATTTACTGAAACATGCAATCGCTTCTTCGTGGTTGTAATTCAACATGTGCC
>Ga0209558_1001241_pt1 | contig 19203 bp, 17 predicted proteins | sample SaaInlV_150m_DNA_3_FD_184674 | JGI IMG/M metagenome (GOLD analysis project Ga0209558, IMG submission 184674) | Marine microbial communities from expanding oxygen minimum zones in the Saanich Inlet - Saanich Inlet SI074_LV_120m_DNA (SPAdes) (version 2) | ecosystem: Environmental > Aquatic >...
CCATGCGTCAACTCACCATTGATTTCCGCCCACGACATGATGCCGCCATCTAACACCTGAGCGTTACCGCAGCCGGTAGCCGCCAGTTTTTGACACGCCTCTTCAGAACGCATCCCCGACTCGCACACCAACACCACGGTGCCCGGCAAATCGCCAAGTTCTGAACAACGGTCCGACAATGCATCCAACGGCACCAAAACCGAACCCGGAATATGCCGAGTCTCGTATTCTGCGCTGGTACGCACATCAAGCATGATCACCGTTTCACCGGTGCCTAACTTTGCTTGTAGTTCTCGAGGTCCAAGGGTGACAGTCATAGCGTTTCCTCCGCATCGGTTACGCCGCCACCTTACCGGCCAAATGCTGGCAAGGCCAGAAACTCAGCCGATGTGGCCGGGGCGCTCCACCGCATTTGGGTCCTCGCCCGAAGAGCGAATGCGAGCAATCTTGTTCAGCGCCGACAAAAAGGCCCGAGCCGAAGCTTCCACCACATCGGTAGACAACCCACGGCCCGCCACCTTGACCCCATCGTCGCTTTCAAACGACAACGTCACATCGGCCAAAGCATCAACCCCACCGGTAACCGAAGTCACCAAATAATCGGTCAAGTGCCCATCCACCCCGGTGGCGTTTTTTATGGCCGTGCAACAAGCATCGATCATGCCATCGCCATCCGACGAGACCTCCAGAGTCTCACCGTTGATCTCCAACACCAAATCAGCCGATGGTGTGGTGGTACTACCGCCACGAGCCTCCACGCTCACCAACTCGTAAGCATGTTCAGCCTGGCCGCCAATTTCTTCATGCACCAAAGCCTCTAAATCAGCATCGGTGAGCTGAATCTTGCGATCCGCCAACTCTTTAAAGCGAGTAAACGCCGCATTCAACGCATCGCCTTGAATAGCAACACCCAGTTTTGCCAAACGGTCTCTAAAGGCCGCCCGTCCCGAATGCTTGCCCAAAACCAACTGGCTTTCCCCTTGACCCACCGCCGCGGGGTCCATGATTTCGTAAGTCGTGCGCTCATTAAGTACCCCATGTTGATGAATGCCCGCCTCGTGAGCAAACGCATTACGACCAACCACCGCTTTGTTGAACTGCACCGGATAACCAGTCAAACGGCTCACCATCTGGCTAGAACGCGCCAACTCTTCGGTACGGATAGACACCTCCACATTGGGGTAAATATCAGGCCGAGTATTTATAGCCATAACGATTTCTTCCATTGCCGCATTACCCGCACGCTCACCAATACCGTTAATAGTGCACTCCACCTGGCGTGCTCCGGCATCGATGGCCGCCAGAGAGTTAGCCACCGCCAAACCCAGGTCATTGTGGCAATGCGTAGAAATTACATAGTCGCCCGATACCCGTTTACGAATATCGGCAATGCGTTGTGCCCATTCCACCGGCGTGGCAAAACCCACCGTGTCGGGAATGTTCAGCGTGCCCGCCCCATGGTCGACCACCGCTTGTAACACCTCGCACATGAAAACAAAATCAGAACGAGAAGCATCCTCCGGGCTGAACTCCACATCATCGGTGTACTCCCGTGCTCGTTTCACCGCCGACACCGCCTCAGCCAACACCTGCTCAGGGCTCATCTTTAATTTGTGTTTCATATGCGTCGGGCTCGTGGCAATAAAGGTATGGATGCGCCGCTTGGCCGCCGGTTCAATAGCTTCCCAACAACGGTCAATGTCTTTATGCGCGGTACGCGACAACCCACAAATAACCGGGCCCTCAATAGACGAAGCAATCGCCTGCACCGCTTCAAAATCGCCCTGGCTAGCAATAGGGAACCCGGCCTCGATGTAATCAACACCCAAACGGGCCAACTGTGCAGCAATCTCTAGCTTTTCGGCCACGTCCAGCGAAATACCCGGCGATTGTTCGCCGTCACGCAAGGTGGTGTCGAAAATAATTACCCGTTCTTTGTTATCGGGGGTGCTCATGGTTGACTCCTGGTTGTTTGGTTGATGATGCTTCGGTTTTTAATTTCTTTCTGAGAACGAAAAAACCCCCCGGCCCGGAGGCGAGGAGGTTCGGACGAACGAATATGTAGGCGTTCGCCCTAAGTAAGCAGAAGGAGGTAAGTGAACTGTTGCATCCCCCACATCATAGGCAGGTCTTTACCGCACAATGCAACCCTTATTTTTGATTCACCGCAAACGGCACCGGTTGGCCGGCCAGTGCCAGCACCACCTGTTCGGCAATATCGGTGCCGGCCTTGTCTTGTGCTTCCGCCGTCGAAGCCCCCAAATGAGGGGTAACCACCACGCCCGGCAACCCAAACAACGGCGACTCTGTGGTGGGTTCGGTGGCAAAAACATCTAAGGCCGCCCCCCAACACCTGTTGCGTTACCTGGGTCGCCGAGCGCACAATCAGCGCCTGCACACCTTCTAGTGCAGCCCACAAACCCGGTTCGTCTAAACCCTCTTGCACATCAACCTGATGGCCGGCCTAGCGCAAAACTGCTAGCCCTGCTTTAGCTATTGCTCGGTGACCAGTACACGTGCCATAACAACAACGTTGCTGCTGCAGACCTCTAGCGAAACTCTTTCTGTCAATGGGTTGTTAACCCTCAATGTTTAACGGTGGCAAATCATCGGCGGCCACAAAACCAAACTGGTCCGCAAAAAACGATAACTCGGCTTCGAGGGCCCGCACCTGGTTCTCTGCCTTACGAAAACCGTGGCCCTCGTCGGCAAACTCCAGCAAAGCAAACGGCACCCCACGCTGACGCAAGCCCTCCGCCATAAGGTGCGCCTGGTTAGGGGGCACGATTTTGTCTAACGAACCCTGCAACAACAACATTGGGGTAGCCAACCGGTCAAGATGATTAATAGGCGACCGCTGGGCATAAACCAATTCATCCTCCGGCCAACGACCCACCAAACGATCGAGATAGCGGGCCTCAAACTTGTGGGTATCAGCGGCCAAAGCGGCGAGGTCAGCTACCCCGTAGCGGCTAGCCCCCGCAGAAAACACGTCATGAAAAGTAACGGCCGCCAACACGGTAAACCCGCCCGCGCTGCCCCCTTTAATAGCCAGACGACCGCCATCGGCTTTACCCTGAGCCACCAAATGCTGGGCCACGGCGAGACAATCATCAACGTCAAGCACCCCCCAATTGCCCCACAAACGGTGGCGAAAAACCCGGCCATAGCCAGTCGAGCCCCGATAATTAACATCGGCCACACAAAAGCCTCGGCTGGTCCAATAAGTAATAGACAACTGCAGTTGCGTGCGCGCCGCCCCGGTAGGGCCGCCATGGGCCAACACCATCAACGGCGGGGCCTGCCCCTCTTCGGCTTCAAAATTAGGGTTGGTGGGCGGATACACCAAGGCATGAGCCACCTCATTATTGCTGCTGGCAAAAGTCACCATCTCAGGTTGCGGAAACCACGACGAGTCAAGACCCAAATCTCGGCGAACCGAAAGCGTTTGGCTCTCGGTGCCCGTAACCACCGTCACCGCTGGCTCTTCACCAAACGACGCCAGCACCGCCACCACACCTTCGCTATAAGCCGCCAACGAGTTGATGCTGGTGGCAGAAGTCTCCACCCGACGCAACTGGCCATCGGCAGACAAAACCCCCAAATGGTCGGTGCCCTCTTGGGTAAAAGCCAACCACACCTCATCACCCACAAAGGCATAGCGGCTCAAGCCGAACACCCACTGCGGGGTCGCCACCTCTAAGTCGCCAAAGGTCAACTGCTGCAAACCGTCGCCCTCTACCCGGTACAAGTGCCACCAATTGTCCCGATCGGTCACCACATGCAAAATTCCATTAGGGCTCCACGCCGGTTGAAAAAACGATTCACCTTCCGCCGCCACCAAACGCTGATTGCTGAGCACCCCATCGTCAAAATCGGCCAACCACAACTCAGTGTTATCCCACGGCAAATCAGGGTGATCCCACTGCACCCAACACAACTGAGAACCATCAGGTGACACCCGCGGGTTAGACACAAAATCTGGGCCCTCCACCAACACCCGCACTTCTTGGGTGCCATCGAGAGCCACGGCCACAACCTCGTTCGCGGGTTCAAGCAACGAAACCCCATGCCGTTCACGCACACACACCAACCATCGGCCATCGGGCGTGGGGCATCCATCGGCGTAACGCAAACCCCGCGACTGCTCAGGCTCCGGGGTTAAAACCGTTAACGAACCATCTGCCTCTTGACGGTACAAACGCTGGTCAGAAAACTCAGAAAAAATCAGTCGCCCCGCCACCACCGTCCACGCCCCACCGCCGTATTCATGTACTGCAGTGCGGACATTGGTTTCTGGCCCCACCGCATCAACCCCGTCACACACCACCACGCTGCGGCCGCCTTCATCGGGGCGGCTTTCTGACCACCAAACCTGACCAGCATGCACCTCCACCTCGCCCGGACTCACCGCCCCGGCCACCACCGCTCGAGCCGTTAACGGCGAAAGCCAAGAACCCCCCGGGGCCGCCACGGCCACCGCATTAACCGCCCAACAGGTCGGCGATACGGCTAACCCCTTCAACCAAATCATCGTCGCCCAAAGCAAACGACAAACGGGCATAACCCGGCGTCCCAAAAGCCTCACCAGGCACAATCGCTACCTGAGCAACGTCTAAAATAATGGCCGCCAACTCGCTCGTGGAGTTCGCTACCCGGCCAGCAATTTCTCGACCCAAAAAGGCTGAGAGATCAGGGTAAGCATAGAAAGCTCCCTGAGGCACCAACATCTCCACGCCATCGATGGCCTGCAGCATCTGCGTCATCACCACCCGGCGTCGGTCAAAAGCCGAGCGCATTTCGGCTACTGCCGACAAATCACCCGACACGGCCGCCAAGGTGGCGTACTGCGACACGTTGGCCACGTTGCTGGTGGCATGCGACTGCAAGTTAGTGGCCGCCTTAATAGCGTCTTCGGGGCCGATCATCCACCCCACACGCCACCCCGTCATGGCGTAAGTTTTAGCCACCCCGTTAACGATCAAACACGTATCCGCCAACTCAGGAACGGCCGCCCGAATGGAATGATGCTCATGCCCGTCGTAAGTCAAATGCTCATAAATCTCGTCAGCAATAACCCAAATACCGTGCTCCACACACCAACGACCAATGGCTTGAATCTCCTCTAACGAATACACCGCCCCCGTGGGGTTCGACGGCGACACAAACATCAAAGCCTTAGTACGCTCAGTACGAGCCGCTTCAAGTTGATCTACCGTGACCTTGAAACCAGCCGCCATGTCGGTAAGTAGCGGCACGGCAACGCCGCCCGCCAAAGCAATGGACTCCGGGTAGGTGGTCCAATAAGGAGCCGGCAACAACACCTCATCACCGGGGTCTAACAACACGGCACACGAGTTATATACCGCATGCTTGCCGCCGTTGGTAATCAAAAACTGCGACGCCGTGGGCCGCCAACCAGAATCACGCTCCGTTTTTTCTACCAACGCTTCTTTGAGCACCGGCAACCCGCCCGCCGGGGTGTACTTGTGCGATGCCGGGTTCAAACACGCCTCCACCGCCGCTTCCACAATGTGAGGCGGAGTAGCAAAATCGGGCTCACCGGCCCCAAAACCAATAACCGGCTCACCGGCCGCCTTAAGGGCTTTAGCTTTTTTATCTACAGCCATAGTGGCCGATTCGGCAATAGCGCCAATGCGTTGAGAAAGTCGATTGCTGGTCATGAGGATGAAAACTCCGTGCGTAGTTTCGGGTACCCCATCACTCTAAACCAAGAGATCAGTCACAAGCCGCTAAATAAGGAGCTAAAAAGTCTCGTGCCAACTCGCCCTGGGCATCAAACTCTAAATCGGCGTAAACCGAACAAGCCTGCAACCGCAACTGGTCGGTGCCGCAACCTAAAACCACCGCCCGCTGCGTGAACTCATCAGAACGCATCAACCGCTCAATAGGGGCAAAGGGCGTTTCTGGGTCGGCCGCTTCTAACTCAGACAACGTTTGACCTTCGAGGCGCTCCAACACTCGCTCGGCCACCGCACGGCCCGCCTCAACGAGTTCTGTGCAATCCTGAGCTTGAGCCGGATCGGTCACCGACGTCGAACCACAAGACACTGCCACCAAGGCCATCAAAACAACAAACCATTTCACGTTGGCAACCTATCGCAGCGACAGCCCACCCGCCGGTCAGGCATTGGTAATCAAAACCACCACTACGTAATGCACCGCCACCGCACAGGTAACCAGCACATGCCAAATTTCGTGGTACCCAAAAACATGCGGAGAAGGGTTTGGCCAGCGAGCACCCAACATGAGCGCCCCGGCGCTATATAACAGCGCCTCAACCCCAATAAGCACCAACACGGTAAGGCTCAACGCACGATACAAATCAGCAGCCACCAAAACCGGCACCCAACCCAACACCAAAAACAAAGTATTCATGAGCCCCTTCGGCGGGTGGAAAGGCAACAACCGCAAACCCACCCCCACGGCAGCCCCAATCCACACCGCCCACAACATAAGAGCTTGCGAACGACCACTAAGTGCCGTAATCGCCACCGGGGTAGCACCCGAAGCAATCAACACAAAAATTGCGGCATGGTCAAAACGGAACAAACGCTCCCACAGAGGAATCGGCCAATGCTTGAGATGCACCAACGCACTCGCAATAAACATCAACGACGCCCCAAAGGCATACACCGCCGCCCCAAAACGATCACTCCCCGCCGGAGCATAAGCAATAGTGACCGCCCCGGCCACCAACGAACACGGCACCGCTACCCGATGAATAACCCCCCGCCAGCGAGGCCGCGGTCGCGACAACATGCGTTCAATCGACGGCGACACACCGGGCGGTATTACCGGTTGAAAATCAGGTTGGTCCACAAGGTCACGCTAGCCAAGACTGCGCACAAATTAAGTGACGGCCCGCCAAGCCGCCGTAGAAGCCGTGGCAATAAGCACCACCAACACAAAAGGGGCCCGCCGCCACAACGCCACCGCCCCCGCAGCCACCCCCACCAAACGGGCATCAAACACCAAACGGCTGCCCTCGGTGAAAGTCATCAAAACAACAATGGCCGCAAACAAAGCCGCCGGCAACAAACCGGCCACCACAGAAAAACGCTCCGATAAACGGTCCCCAACCAACAGTCCAATCAACTTAAACGCATAAGCGCCGGCAGCGAGCAACAAAAGAGCCGACCAACTCATGAGGGGTCCCCCCGCTGCATCCACCAGCCCAAACCAACCGCTAAGGCCGCCAACAACATGGGTAGCCCCACCGGCACCAGAGGCACTGCCACCAAAGCAATCAACGCCCCCAAAGCGGCCGTGCTTTGACCCGGTCGAGTTTTAATATGCGGCACCAGCAAAACCACAAAAGCCGCCGGGAACGCCGCATCAAGACCCCACGCCTGCGGGTCCTCAAGCGAACTGCCAGCCACCACGCCGGCCATGGTGCCCAGATTCCAAAAAATGAACAACCAAACACCGGTGAACCAAAAAGCATCCCGCCCGGCTTCGGGATCTTTTTGAGCAGTAGCCATAGCGGTGGTTTCGTCGATAACAAAATGGGCGGCCACCGCTCGGCGGCCCAAAGATTTCGTGCGTAACAACGGAGCCACCACCGGGCCGTACAAACTATTACGAGCCGCCAACAACAAAGCGCTACCTACCGCAGCAAGCGGAGTACCCCCAGAACCAATAACCGAAACAGCAGCAAACTGAGAAGCCCCGGTAAAGGTTAAGGACGACAGAACCATGGCCTGAGCGAGCGAAAATCCAGCAGAATCAGCAAAGACACCAAAAGTGACCCCCAGCAAACCAGTAGCCAACGCTAAAACAAAAGACTCCCGACGATGCGGGCTCATAAACGCAACCGGTTTGCTAACTGGCCCACCAACTCGTTGAGCTCCTCTGCACAACGATGAAATGCTTCTTGGTCTCCGCCCGCCGGGTCAATGACTTCTTCCCACGGCTCAACCTCCACATCCGCCAGGCTCAAAGCCGCCAATTGGTCAGCAAGGTTTTGTCCCGATTGGAGATGGCGAACCAACCGAGGCAGCGAAGCGGTGCGACTCGCTGCTTCAGGAAAATGGCGGCGCATCCACGCAATGTGTCCCGGTTCCATCACCACCATCAGGTCGGCATGCACATGGCGTTCATCAAACTGAACGCTGAGGTGTCCCGGGTCATCAAGGCCCAAGTCTCGTAACGCCTGACGGGTACGCAGGCTCATGGGTTGGCCTTCAAGAACCAGCGTGCCGGCGCTTAACGGTTGGACCTCGGGCATCTGTTGGGCGTACATGGCACGAGCCATAACCGATCGGGCGGCATTACCGGTGCAAACAAAACACACCACTGGGGGTTGGCTCATGCACTGCCCATGGAACGCATATTCAAACTGATAAACAAAGCCTCGGCTTCGGCAGTGACCTCGCCATTAACGAGGCACTGGGCTCGAGCAGTGAGGCGGCGGCCTTGCTGATGCTCTACCCATGCTTCGAAACGCAGATCGGTGTTGAGAGGGGTGGGTCGACGGTAGCGCACGGTGAGTTTGCCGGTTACCGAACTGGTAGCACCAGCGGTGGTCAACACCCCAGCTAACACTGCATCAAATATGGCGGCCACCATGCCGCCATGAACGGAGCGCGGTGGGCCTTCTCGCTCGAGACCCAAACAAGCAGTGCCAACGATCAGCGCTGACCCATCAGGGCGAGTTTCGGTACTCATCGTTACCGGCGGGGCCAGCGGATTATGTTGGCCTTGAATTAGCGAATGGTCACGGTTCTGGGCGCTGAGTTGTTTTGCTGTTTTGTCGTCAACATCGACATCAACCTCGTACCACCGCAGGCGCAGCGGCCCGTCTAATACTTCTCTGGCTTGGGTGACGAGGCTGGCCGCTTTAGCCAAGGCTTGAGCAGAACAGTCATGCTGATTGAGGTCAGAGATTAACGCCCGTATCTGGTCTGCTACTTGGGTTTGGAGGTTGTCATGAGGCGACTGGTCAGGCATTTACACAGTCTGGCAGGTGCAACAAAGAATTAAATCCCGACAAAAATAGTCGGAATTAGGTTGCATTGAGTTTTCCCCACCATTACAGTCTTTTCTTAATCCCGACTAAACTACTCTGGTTTAAGGAAATCTCCATGGAAAACATCACCACGGTAAACATTCGCCCGGCCCCTGCACTAACGGCGACCGAGATCCAAGAACTCAACAATCAATACGAAACCGCCCACCCAACAGAAATAATCACGTGGGCCCACCACCGCTTTGGCAGCGGCCTCACCCTCACCACCTCGTTTTCCGACACCCTGCTCATCGACCTCGCTATAAAAGTTAACCCTGACCTGGAAGTCATCTTTCTCGACACCGGGTTTCATTTTGCCGAAACCCTCCAAACCCTGCGAGAAGCACAAAAACGCTACCGCATCAACCTGCGGGCAATACGCCCCCAACCCTTGGCCAACGACCTCTGGGCCGCGGGCTCCGACCAATGTTGCGCCCAACGCAAAGTTGAACCCCTCAATCAAGCCCTAGCCAACAAGACCGCATGGCTCTCCGGCCTACGCCGAACCGACAGCCCGCAGCGAGCACACACCCCAATCGTCGAACAAGACCAGCGCGGGCTCATCAAAATAAACCCCCTAGCCGCCTGGCCAGAAAAGGATCTCACCAAATACTGGGAACAAAACAACATTTTAACCAACCCGCTTATCGCCGAGGGCTACCCATCGATCGGCTGCTGGCCCTGCACCGAACGGCCCTGCGAAAACGAAGCCACCCGAAGTGGCCGCTGGTCCGGCACCGACAAAACAGAATGCGGAATCCACCGCTAACCATGACCTCACCCACCCCCTACCCCATCAACCTCAACCTCCAAAACCGACCCGTGCTCTTAGTCGGCGCCGGGCCAGTAGCCGCCCGCAAAGCAACCGAACTCCTCCAGGCGGGCGCCTCCCTCACCGTGGTAGCACCCCACGCCGTACCCGCCATAGCCAACCACCCCAACCTGCGGTGGCACCAACGCCCCTACCAACGCGGCGAGGTGGCCTCCTACCGGCTCGCCCTCACCGCCACCGGCCACCCAGAAATAGACGCCCAAGTTCACCAAGACGCCGAAGCAGCCGGAATATGGATAAACAGCGCCGACGACCTCCCCAACTGCAACTACACCCTGCCCGCCATCACTCGGCAAGGAAGCCTCCAAATAACCATCTCCACCGAAGGCCGCAGCCCAGCCATCGCCACCTGGCTACGCAAACGCCTCGACCAACAAATCGGAGCCGAACACACCGCACTCTTAGACCTCGCCCACGAGACCCGCAACGAAATGAAAACCCAATTAGGAAGCAGCGAATCCCCAGGGTGGGCCGCCGCCCTCGACACCACCTTCGCCCTCCTCTGCCGCGGCCAACACCCCCAAGCGCGCATCTACCTACGCCACGCCGTGGGCTTAGATCAAGTCGCAGCAGCCTCATGACCGTGCACTTAGTAGGCGCCGGCCCGGGCAGCGCCGACCTCCTCACCGTACGAGCCGCCCAACTTTTAACCCGCGCCGACATTGTGATCCACGACCGGCTCATCGACCCCGAAGTTCTCGCCCTCATCGCCCCTTGGGCCGAACTCATAAACGTCGGCAAAACCCCCGGCAGTAAAATCAACAACCAAGACCACATAAACGCCCTCCTTGTTGACGCCGGACACCGAGCAAAAACCGTTGTTCGGTTAAAAGGAGGCGACCCCTTCGTTTTCGGACGAGGCGGAGAAGAAGCCCGAGCATTGCAGGCCGCCGGCATCAAAGTGACTGAAGTACCCGGCATAACCTCAGCCATCGCCGGGCCCGCCGCCGCCGGCATTCCCGTCACCCAACGCGGGTACTCCAGCGGCTTCACCGTCATCACCGGGCACCAAGACCCCACCACCGGCCAACCCATCAACTGGAAAGCCGCGGCCCAACTCGGCACCACCCTGATCATCCTCATGGGAGCCTCCCGAACCGTCGAGCTAAGCAAACAACTCCAAGACGGCGGTTTGGCCGCCAACACCCCAGTCGCCGCCATTAGATCTGCCACCACCAAGCAACAAGAAATACGGCGCACCACACTGGCCAAACTCCCCACACTCTCAGTAAAAGCCCCCAGCGTGTTGGTCATTGGCGCGGTAGCCGCTCTTGACGTCACCGACGCTTCTCTTCATGAACTCACCCACCACTACACCCCCACCGGAGCTTAAAAATGAACCCACCTGTGATAGCCCCAACAGCCCTTGACTCAAACATAGAAGCAGACATCACCAAATTTGAAGAAATGCTGGCTCTCTTCCATGCCGGCCAACTTGACCCCGATGTCTTTAGAGTATTCCGACTCAACAACGGCATCTACGGCCAACGGCAAGGCGGCACCAACCACATGGTGCGCGTCAAAGTGCCCTACGGATCAATGACCGCCGACCAACTCGACCTCCTCGGTTCAGTAGTCGAAGACCACAGTCGCGGTTGGGGGCACATCACCACCCGACAAAACCTGCAATTCCACTTTGTGCAACTTGACGACATCCCGCTGGTTATGCGCAAACTGGCCGCCGTCGGGCTCTCTACCCGAGAAGCCTGCGGCGACACCGTACGCAACGTGCAAGGCTGCCACCTGGCCGGCGCCTGCCCCTACGAGGTACTGGACATAAGCGCCTGGGCCGAAGCCGTACACCAACATTTTCTCCGCAACCCACTCGCCCAACGCATGCCCCGAAAATTTAAAATCAACTTCTCCGGTTGCGACACCGACTGCGGCCAAGCCATGTTCAACGACGTGGGGGTCATCGCCGCCAAACGCATCAACGCCGACGGTCAAACCGAACACGGTTTTCGCGTCTTCGTAGCCGGCGGCCTCGGCACCACACCTTTCGCCGCCCTCGCCCTTGAGGAATTCACCAATCGCCAAGACCTACTGCCCACCATCGAATCCGTACTGCGGGTCTTTGACCAAACCGGCAACCGTGATAACAAACTGCGAGCCCGCATGAAATGGGTAGTCGAACACCTCGGCATAGAAGAAGTACGGGAACAAGTATTTGCTATTCGTAAACTCCTCCCCGCCTCTGCAACCTGGCCCGGCGGCATCCCTAATGCAGTCGCCGAACTAGGCGACACCCCGGCCGGACAAGCCACCGGTAGCACCCCAACCCTTATCGGCCAAGGTGTAGCGGTCACCCTCGGACCCGGCACCCCCTACGATCGGTGGGTAAAAGCCAACGTGGTGCGGGGCGCAGCAAACGGAACCGTCTCGGCCTACGCCTGGTGCGAACTCGGCGACATTACCGGCCACCAATTTCGCGCCCTCGCTGACATAGTGCGCAAATTCACCGGGGATATTCGGGTTACCAACCGGCAAAACTTTGTCCTCCGCGGGCTTAACGAAAATCAACTCCCCGAGCTCTACCAAGACCTTTTAGCCGCCAACATGGCCCAACCAGGCGCTGAACTCGTACGCGATGTGGTGGCCTGCCCCGGCGCCGACACCTGCAACTTGGCCGTCACCCAAAGCCGCGGCTTGGCCAAAGCAATCGACCAAGCCCTCGAAGAAGCCGGCCTGGCCGACGTGGGCGGCGTACGCATAAACATTTCCGGATGCCCAAACAGTTGCGGCCAACACCACACCGCCGACATTGGTTTTTTCGGAGCCGAACGCCGAGCCCACGGGCAATCAGCCCCCGGCTACCAAATGTTGCTCGGTGGCTACGTCGGTCAAGAACAAGTCCATTTTGGCACCAAAGCCCTACGACTCCCCGCCCATAATGCTCCTCAAGCCGTAGTGCGAGTAATGCGCCAATTCGTCGGCGAACGCCTCGCCGCAGAAACCTTCCGCCAGTGGATAGACCGAGTCGGCGGAGTGGCAGAAATAACTAACGGCCTGCGAGACCTTGACCAGTTTCCTCTTCCCGCCGACGGGCCAGAGTTCTACACCGACTTTGATGAAACCGCCCCCTACGTGGCAGAAGTCGGCGACTCAGAATGCGCCACCTAGTTGCCTGATGCCGGTTTAGGTAGTGCCGGTCGGGCAGACTCTGCCCATGGCAGTAAAACATGTTGGCGAAGATGCTCCTGCTTACGGAGCCATAGAGCAGGTTTCCCCATTAGTGCGCCGGGTTATGGCCCAAAACCCTTCAGTGTTTACCTACCACGGCACCGGCACTTTTATTGTGGGGCCACCTTCAGGCGGGTCGGTGGCCATTGTTGACCCCGGGCCCGACGACGACGAACATGTGGCCGCTTTGCTGGCCGCCGTAAAAGGCCAAACGGTCAGCCATTTGTTGATCACCCACACCCACCCCGACCACTCCCCCGCAGCAGCAGCCGTAAAAAAAGCCACCGGAGCCCCCACCTGGGGTTACGGCCCCCACCCGCAAGCAGCCATCGACGCCCACCAAAAACGTGTAGCACAAGCAATAGCCGACGGAGAAAAACCCGAAGCCTCAGACGGCGAAGGAGCAGGCGACCAAGACTTCGTGCCCGACCATTTAGTCACCGATGGGCAAATCATTGCCGGGCCGGGCTACACCTTCGAAGCCCTCCACACCCCCGGGCACATCTCCAACCACCTGTGCTTTGCCTTTCAAGAAGAGGCCACACTTTTTTCTGGCGACCACGTCATGGGGTGGTCCACCACGGTGATCCCCGCACCCGACGGCGACCTCAACGATTACCTGGCCAACCTGCGGCGGCTATTAACCCGAGACGAAACGCTGTACCGCCCCACCCACGGGCCAGCCATCACCGAACCAGTGAGTTACGTAGCCGACCTCATTGCCCACCGCGAAGCCCGCAGCGAACAAATATTGGCCGGCCTGACCGACGGGCCCCGCACCATCATGTCGCTGGTGACCGAGATGTACGCCCACGTTGACGAAAAACTCCACAAACCAGCTGCCGCTTCGGTATACGCCCACCTGCTGGCCTTAAAAACCACCAACCAAGCCACCGCCAGCGACCCCACCGACCCCGAAGCCCCCTGGTCGCTTACCTAAACACCCAGGACGAACCCGAGATATTTTTACCTCTTGCCAATAGATGGGGACTGTCCCCATATGTCGGTCAATGGCTTAGGCCGGGGTGTAAGCACAAGGCAAATGCTTGATGCCGTTGACAAAACCCGAACGCAGACGATCCGGTTCAGCCGTGGTGTGAATATCGGGCAAACGAGTTAAGAGTTCCCGAAAAATCACCGAAATCTCACGACGCGCTAGGTGCGCACCCAAACAAAAATGCGGTCCAGGGCCACCAAAACCCAGGTGAGGGTTGGGGTCCCGCCGCACATCAAAAGCATCCGGGTTTTCAAACACCGCGCTATCCCGGTTGGCCGAGTTGTACCACAAAACGATCTTGTCGCCCTGAGAAAACTCGTGCCCCCCCAACGTGGCGCCATCGGTAGTCACCGTGCGGCGAAAATGAATAACCGGCGAAGCCATGCGCACAATCTCTTCCACCGCCGACGGGGTTACCCCCTCAATATCGTTCAACCAAATCGCTCGCTGCTCAGGGTTTTGCGTCAAATACTCCAACCCCCACGAAATAGCGGTGCGGGTCGTTTCGTTACCCGCCACACAAAGCAACACAAAAAACGAAGCCAACTCTTCGTTAGTCAACCTCTCGCCATCAACCTCGGCGTTGACCAACATTGAAGTTAAATCCGTACCGTCCCCACCTCGGCGGGCCTCCGCTGTTTCGTTCATGATCTCCGCCAAACCCGCACCAGCCTTTAAAAAAGCCTCCAACGGATTGTCCTCCGGGTCGATGTACTCCGGGTCGCCATTACTCAAAACAATGTTGCTGAGGTGAAACACCTCGTCGTAACGATCAGGATCAATACCCATCATGTCGCAAATAATGACCAGAGGCAGACGACTGGCCACTTCAGTAACAAAATCACACTCCCCTAAACCAGCAATGCGATCTACCACTTCGGTGGCTGTGCGCTCCACCCCATCCATCAACGAAGCCATCATGCGGGGGGTAAAACCCGCCGACACGATCTTACGAAAACGAGCGTGCCTAGGGTCGTCCATGTTGATCATGGACCCAAAAAACTCGTTGAACTCCGGTGGGACATCTGGAATATTTACCCCACTACCCGAACAAAAAAGCTGCGGGTTTTTGCTGGCCTCAATAACGTCGGCATGGCGAGTAATAGCCCAATACCCCGGCCCAGGCGGCAAATACGGGGTAACGGCCTCCTCAAAAAACCGGACGGGATCTTCGTTGCGCAAAGTGTTGAAAGCCGCCACCCGATCTTCCATGGGCAACGCCCAAAACTCATCTATACCCGAAAGATTAATTTGTCCAAGTTTCATAAACCGACCCTAACGCCCAATCGTCAACCACTACTCATTCGGAATCGCCCTCTTCGAGAAGCGACGGGTTACGACCGGCCAGCAAATCAGCAAACCTGCGCTGAGCTTGCGGCACCGTCACCTCATGAGTAAAGACCCAAAAACGATCAGCCAAAATTGCTTCCACCACCGCATCGGCCACCAAAGAAGGGGCGATGCCCCTGGTATCTAGTAACTCCCGCAACATCGGCTGCAAAGCGTCATGGGCCTCTTCGACCTCCACCCAATCTGGACGCAACCGCGCCGCATCAAAAATTTCTGTACTCACCAACTCTGGGCACAAACACGACACCCCCACCGGCGAATCGACCAACTCTCGATAAAGCGACTCCGACAAACCCACCACCGCATGCTTAGTAGCGCAATACATGCCCAACACTTCGGTAGTCATCAAACCAGCCTGCGAAGCCGTATTAATAATGTGGCCCTCCCCCTGAGCCACCATCAACGGGCCAAAAGTCGTCACCCCATAAGCCACCCCCAAAACATTTACCCCCACCGTCCACTGCCACTCTTCGGCGGTAACCCCCAACATGGGGCCCGCCGGAGCAATACCCGCGTTATTACACAACACATGCGCCGCACCAAACTGCTCAACTGTCGCATCAGCCAAAGCCTGCACCGCCGCCGGGTCAGTGACGTCACAAAGTACACCCAACACGGCCGCCCCCGATGCCTCAAGTCGAGTGGCTTGGGCCGACAAAGCAATTTCATCTACGTCTGCCATGACCACCTTCATGCCTTGCGCCACAAACGCTTCGGTCATAGCCAGACCAATCCCACTGGCCGCCCCGGTCACTACCGCTACTTTATTTTTTAAATCTTTCATGTGGCCTCCTTGCCTCTACGCAGATTTAGCACACCGAACTAGCCGAGCAAGCATCGGTCGGGGTACGGTCGTGTATGCCCGGCCCCTTAGATGGAATAAAAATAGTCGAACTCTCCGTAGCCATTACCGGCCCCCTAGCCGCCGGCATTTTGGTAGACCAAGGAGCGGAGTGCATCAAAATAGAGCGCGGCCCCGGTGGCGACATCTTGCGCCACTTAGGCTGCAAGATCCAAGACATTTCGTCCAGTTTTCAGATATGCAACCGCGGCAAACGCTCCGTTGTCTTAGACCTCAGCCGGGCCGAAGGCCTAGCAATCACCAAAGACCTCATAACCGACGCCGATGTGGTTATCCAAAACTATCGACCCGGAGTAGCCGAACGCCTTGGCCTGGCTTACTCAGACGTCGTGGCCTACAACCCTGAAGTTATTTACGCCGACCTCAGCGGTTTTGGCCCCACCGGCCCCCACGCCAGTCGGCGGGTCTACGACACAGCCATCCAGGCCGCCTCAGGGTTAGCCGACAACCAAACCGGCCTCAACGATGAAAAACCAGTATTCCTGCGCCAACTCATAGCGGACAAACTCACCGCCCACACTATGAGCCAAGCCATAACTGCTGCGCTCTTTGCCCGCTCCCGAGGCACCGGAGGCCAACGCATTGAACTCTCAATGCTTGATGCAGCCATCGCCTTTTTGTTTGTCGACGGTGCCGACCACGAAATCTTGCTCGACGCCGACCACTCCGGAACACAATCCATGACCGCAGCAAATACGCCCATCCCTCTGGCCGACGGCCACGTAGCGGTCGCCGTGCCCGACAACACCGGTTTTCACGGACTCGCCGATGCCTTCGGCGTAGATAGTTCCGACCCCGATCTCGCCAACCTCAGCGACCGGTTGCAAAACCAAGACAAAGCCCGAGAAATTCGTAAACAAGTAATGGAAAATGCTCAAACAGTCACCGTTGAAGAAGCCACCGAAGCCCTCGATGCCCGAGGCGTGCCCTTTGGCATTATCCGCCAAGTTGAAGAAGTTGCCGACGACCCGCAGGTTGAGGCCAACCAAACTTTTGTCGCCCACACTCACCCCACAGCAGGGCGGGTCAACCAGCCCCGACCGCCAGCGGTTTTTCACGGCACCCCAGTGGCTTTACGCGAACATTCTGCCCCAACCTTGGGCCAACACACCGACGAAGTGGTGGCCGAAACCGGGCGAGGCGACCAAATCAATGCCCTCCGAGAAGCCGGAGTTATCGCATGATCGAAGAAAACGACCTCAAGCGTTACGACAGTTGGGCCCGGCACCACTCTCTGCACGGCACAACCGAACTCATCCCTGCCGCCACCGTAGTTATTTTACGAGACCAAGAACATGGACTCGAAGTACTCATGTTGCGGAAAAACTCCAAAATCGCTTTCGGCGGAGCATGGGTGTTTCCCGGCGGGCGCATCGACCCCGAAGACCAAGTAACCGGTGCCGACGGGTCAGTAGACGACCTGGCCACCGCCTCGGCCGCTGCGGCACGCGAAGCCGCCGAAGAAGCCGACATTACTGTTGATGCAAAAAACTTAGTGTGGTTCGCTCACTGGACACCCCCACCCATCACCCCCAAACGCTACGCCACCTTTTTCTTGGCCGCCCGATCTGCCACCGGCGCCGCCGGCGAAGTGGCCATAGACCACGGCGAAATAACCGAACACGAATGGATGCGCCCCCAAGATGCTCTAACCCGCCGCGACCAAGGGGACATAGAACTGGTGGTCCCCACCTGGATGAGCCTCACCCTGTTGACCCGCTTTGCCAACGTTGACCAAGCCCTAGTCGCACTCGACGACATGGACCCCATATTCTATCTAACCCACATGGCTCGCACCGACAACGGCCCGGTGGCCATGTGGGAAGGCGACGCTGGTTACGAGGCCACCGACCCGTCGATACTGGGCACCCGTCACCGTTTGACCTTGGGCAAAGAGCGCTTTGTTTTTGAACAAACCACCGACTAGCGCCCAGCCGCCTAAAATCAGGGTGTGAACACCACCACGCCCCTCAGCGGGCTCACCGCTGCCCAAGTAACCCAACGAGTAACCGACGGCCGCACCAACGATGTGCCTGACGCTCCGGTGCGCACCACCACCGAAATCATCCGGACCAACGTACTGACCCCGGTCAACGCCATCATGGGGTCGCTGCTGGTGCTCATTTTGGTGGCCGGTTTTGCCAGCGACGCTTTGTTTGCCGGAGTGATTATTTCCAACAGCGTGATCGGTATTTTTCAAGAACTCAAAGCCCGCAACACCCTCAACGCTTTAGCCGTGTTATCGGCACCACAAGCACGAGTAGTGCGAGACGGCGAAGTTAGCGAACTACCGGTTTCTGAAGTGGTAGCCGATGACCTTTTAGCTTTATTGCCGGGTGACCAAATTGTGGTCGATGGGCAAATCCTCGACGGTTTGGGTTTAGAAATTGATGAATCGTTGCTCACCGGTGAAGCCGACCCGGTAGAAAAAACCACCGGCGACGAAGTGCTCTCGGGCAGTTTTGTCTCCGCAGGGTCGGGCCACTACCAAGCCACCCGCATCGGGGCCGAGGCCTACGCTGTGTCGCTGGCCGAAGAAGCCCGCCAATTCAAACTGGCCGACAGCGAGCTCCGAAAAGGCGTCAACACCATCTTGCGGTGGCTGAGTTTCATTATCCCGCCTGCCTCTTTGCTGCTTTTGTTGCGCCTGCTCATGGAAGAAGACGAAGCCTCTGAAGCCTTACGGGGCATGGTGGCCGCTGCGGTGGCCATGGTGCCCGACGGCTTGGTGCTGCTGACCAGCCTGTCATTCATTGTGGGGGTCATTGCTTTAGCCCGCCGCCAAGCCCTGGCCAAAGAACTCGCCACCGTAGAATTACTGGCCCGCGTCGACGTGCTGTGCCTCGACAAAACCGGCACCATCACCACCGGAGACATTTCTTACGCCGGGCTTGAAGCCTTAGGGAGCGCCGACCCAAAAGCCGCTTTGGGCGCCATGGCCGCCGCCGACC
>Ga0209558_1001258_pt1 | contig 19049 bp, 20 predicted proteins | sample SaaInlV_150m_DNA_3_FD_184674 | JGI IMG/M metagenome (GOLD analysis project Ga0209558, IMG submission 184674) | Marine microbial communities from expanding oxygen minimum zones in the Saanich Inlet - Saanich Inlet SI074_LV_120m_DNA (SPAdes) (version 2) | ecosystem: Environmental > Aquatic >...
TTTTTACAAACCGCAATAACCTTCTGCTGGGCTGTTTCAACCTCACTGATTTTTGTCGGCCCGAGGGATTCAAGATCTTCCTTCAGCATCAATGCGGCGCGTTCCGACATATTGGTGAACAGTTTCTCTTTCAGTTCATCGGTCGCTGTTTTCAAACCAATCAAAAGGTCTTCCTGATTGATCTCTTTCATGATCATCTGGATACCGTTGTCATCAATTTTAAGAATATCTTCAAACGTAAAGCGCAGGTTACGAATTTCATTAGCCAAGTCAGGATCGACCTCATCCATGGCGGTCAAGATAGATGTCTCTGTTGTCCGATCAAGCGAACCCATCACCTCTGCCGCGATTTCAACACCACCGAGCTTGTTACCCGAAACCGCACCAGAAGTCCTGAACTCGGACTGCAAAGCTTCATCAAGCTCGCGGATCACGCTGGGCGCAACACGTTCCAGCGTTGCCAAACGATGAACAATTTCCATCCGGTTTTCTTCCGGCAATTCCCGAACCGTCAAACTAGCTACCGGTGGGTCCAGATGCGCTAAAATAATCGCCGCAGTTTGAGGATGTTCGTTAACAATGAACGAAGCAATGATTTTGGGGTCCAGCAACCGAACGGTTTCCAGTCCACCACCCATTTCCTCACCAGGCGTAGTGATATTATTTAAAATTTCTGTTGCCTTGGCGGGGTCCAAAGCCTGCATGAGAGCGGTTTTTAGAAAGTCCATGCCAGCAACACCCAAACCACCTGTTCCCGACTCCACCATGTTATAGAACTCTTTGTTGATAGAATCCATGGTGCCCATGTCTACATCCCCAAGGGCAGACATATAGTTACCAATATTCTGAATTTCCCGGTCATCCAGGTTAGCCAGCACCTTGGCGGCAACTTCTTCTCCCAAATTCACCAACAACACTGCGGCTCTTTCCGGACCTGATAGTTTTCTTGCCATAACCTATTGATTTTTAAAGAGATTATTAATATATACCTGTTTACAATATGATCCTGTCGTGGCGGCTTGTCAACCCCCAAATGCCAATAAAATGACGGGATATCCCGTTCCTCCCTATGATTGCAATTTGTGGACCATAACGATTATCCGTATAATTCCGGCGGACCGCCAGCAACACTTTATCTGGCAAACAAGGGTGCTCAAAGTGAACTTGAAAATCGCAGATTTTTTTATCGGCACCTGTTCCGGCGGACTGGTGGCTCTGGCTGTGTACCAGCTACTCTCCGGCTCGTCAAATATGTTCCTTGCCATGCTTCTCGGCGGATTGATCGGCATGGTGCTGGTCCTGCCACTTAAATTTCTGCTCATGCCTTTTTTCGGCGCGTTTGAAGTAGTAATCCCCTTGGGAATCATCGGAATGGGAGTAGGCATGACAGCAGGAATGCTCTCCGCAATTCCCAACATCTCCGGCTACACCGTGATCGCCTGGGGCGATCTGGCAGGACTCATGGTTGCTCTCATCATTTATTTTTCTAACCAACGCCTTACAAACGAATGAGCAGTCAAAAGAAATCCTACGACGGCGTTGCCAGGTTCTTCGACTGTTTTCGCGCTGGAGATATGCGCCGATGGGGTCCCGATCAACGCGCCCTGTTCAAAAACCTGAAAGGCAGAGTTCTATATATAGGAATAGGAACCGGTCAGGAAATCGTTAATTTCCCAGCCGGACTCAACATCACCGCTGTGGATATGAGTTATGAAATGCTCACCCGGGCCCGGCCCCGTGTGCAAAACTATCGTGGCAACATCCATCTTCATCAAATGGATGCCCAGTCCACGGCGTTTCGGGATAACACCTTCGATACCATATTGACGGTTTGTGTGCTATGTAGCGTACAGCAACCTGTGGTCTGCCTGGAAGAACTGAAACGAGTGCTGAAACCCGATGGCGAACTGGTCATGTTTGAACATGTGCTGAGCAAGAACCCGGTCTATGCCCTCATCCTGAAACTCATGTCGAACATTACCGAATATCTGGAAGGAACCTATCTCGATAGAGACACCGTTGGCAATACCGAGCGGGCCGGATTCAAAATTCGCTCGCATAAAAACGTTTATCTCGATATCGTTAAGGCCTTAATAGCCCGCCACTAGGCGTGGGGCCAGTGTTGTCATGCAGAGCCTATGAGATAGTCCCTTCTCCCCTGGAGGGAGAAGGTTAGGATGAGGGGGATTTGATAACACCCTCCAAATTTGTCCACAACTTTTGAAGTAATTTGAAAAACTATGGTACTCGGACTCGAAGACATACCCGGAGGCACTCCCCTCTTCTCGTTTTTTATCTGGCTGGCTTTATCCGGATTGTTTTATCTGGTCTGCTTTCTGGCAGTGCTCAATGTTCTGGATGACGTCACCCGCAACAGCCTGCTGAAAATTCCCGCAATGCTCGGCGCCGCCATCCCTTCCGCCGGACTGATGGCTATGTTCCAATACAAACCTTTCATGCTGGGAATACTGATTCTGGTGGCGAACTTCTACCGTGCGCGCGACAAAATACAAAACACTCCGGAAAAATGGGGCGATATAAAACTAAATCCCGCCCTCTTCTACTGCGCCAGCTACGCCTATATTTTTCTGCTCGTGGCACTAGCCCTCTACTTCCCTACATTAAACTTCAGCGAATAAAACACACCCACGTGTAACCACAGATGGGCACAGATGAACAGGGATGAAACGGGTTAAGAATCCCTCTCCCCCGGAGGGAGAGGCTAGGTGAGGGGGAGTATATCGTCACCCTGAGGCCCTGGAAGGGCATTAGCCGCATAACTCATTGATTTTCAAATAGTTATTGACAATTTTACGGGTCAGGATTATATTAGCCCCAGTCGAACTAATATAACTATTTGATTTATCAAGGATTATAGATGAGGCTCCACATATTTGAATGCTCCGAATGTCAGTATCAACAGAAGCATGTCACCTCCACCCCCTCGCCGTTAGGGCTTTCCTATATGTCCGACTGCATTCCTTGCAAAAAAATCCAGACCTTCAGTTTTGTCCGTGTTGGCAATAGAAAAGAGGACTGGTATACAAATACCCTGATTCAAATTGAGAGAAAAAGACGCACAACCCCTGCCTATAAACCTAAAAGGAAAGACGATCAGATCGCCAGCGTGACGCTGGACTCAGATGAAACCCAACCTACCAGGCGCCGCTCGGCGTAGAGCCAGATTATAAAATCCCCCTCTTTCTTAAAGAGGGCTGGGGTGATTTACATTCCGGGGTTTGGTTTTGATTAGCTGTCGAGCCCATTATGCCGAGACAAAATTATGCTGACTAGAAAAAAGCCATTGCTCACTGGCCGCCGGGCCTACCCGGCTCAATTCAAATTGCCGCGACAGCGGGCGATATAGGTACGATTGATTGCGGCGTGAGGTTGAATTTCGAGGGCTTTTTGAAAAGTTTGGATAGCTTCTTCGTACCGTCGCAGATCAAACAGGCATAACCCCATCCCGTTCAAGGCACCAAAGTGGTGCGGGATTCTTCGTAACACTTCTTCACATTCTTTGATGGATTCTTCGAACCTCCCCATCATGAAAAGAAGGGTAGCGAGTTTGTTATGTGCTTCGGCGAACTCGGGACATTTCTCGACCAGGGACCGGAACATTTCAAGAGCCTGATCGTGTTGCTGACTATCCATCAACTGAGTGGCATCGTTGAGTTCCCGCTCCATTTCGATACCCTCTTGCGCGTGCCAGAGAATCCATAATCCCCTCGTTGCGCTCTCGCGAACGGCAGGGTCTTCACTCTTCAGGCCTTCTAAATATTGTCCGGTTTTGTCCATAAGGTTCAATTTACTTAGCCAACAAATCAGTTATTTCAATAGTGTCATAAAGTACCTTGAAGTGCACTATTTTGATCTTGAAATTTCAATTCAAGTTCTTCCAGCTCATAGAACTCTGGGTCCAATGCCAATTCCCATGCATCGAAATAAGCATCTATGGTTTCTTTTTTGCTTAAATTTTCGATAGCACCATATTGTTCGGTTAGGCCATCATCCCAGTATTCTATAACGTAGTCGTACAACTTTTCCTGAGCTCGTTCAAGGGTTACATGGGCAGAATAGCTGTTCTCGTATTTAGTAGAAATATTTAAAATCCAGTTTTTTATATTCTTCCTCGCCCCCATATGTGACTTATTGTCGGTAGACGGTCAGTCTACAATATTGGCATGAAAAAGAGCAAACCAAAGATTTTGACTGGCCTAGGAGCCACCATAAAAAAGCACCGCTTGAAACTTGGCCTATCTCAAGAAAAACTGGCAGAAATTTGCGAACTTGACAGAACATACATAAGTCTAGTTGAGCGAGGTAATCGCAATCTTTCTTTCATAAGTTTATCTAAACTAGCAATAGGTCTAAAAACAACCATCTCTTTATTGACTAAGGGTTTATAAGGCAAAACACATTTACCTTGAAGCCTCATCCGATGCATTCAAAAACTCTTAAAAATGAGGAAGCGAATACGGTAGCCCCACGTAATAATTTCCATGAAGCGTTCATACATAGACCTAGACATTAAGTCATTTCTTGCGCTCAATGATGTAGAAATCATGGGCAGATTAAGCGAGGCTCACTGCTTTGACCTTGAAATGAACCAAAAGCAAGCCTGGAAATTTCAAATTAAGCACCTTAAGCAAGAATTAATAAGATTTAAAGAAGGGAAAATATTCTTTGAATTTTCTATTCCAAGAATGGGGAAACGCGCAGACGTTATAATATTAATTCAAAATATTGTCTTTATTTTAGAATACAAAGTTGGAGCAAACCAAAGTGACAAGTCTGGATTAGATCAAGTACATGATTATGCGCTTGATTTGAAAAATTTTCATCTTGGCAGTCATCAAACTCATATTGTACCCATCTTGATTCCCACGGAAACCCTCCTGCTATATCAATCTTGCAAGTTTGCTACAGATAAAGTCGCTTATCCGTTCACAGTTTCTCCAGAAAAATTAGCCACAGTAATTTCGGAGACAATAAGTAGCTATGGAAATGATGAAGGCACTTCTGAAAATTGGGCATCCAGTGGCTACAAACCGACCCCCACCATAGTTGAAGCCGCACGGGCACTATTCAGCGGTCATTCTGTTAGAGAAATCACCAGATCAGAAGCTGGCGCAATGAATTTAAAGGAAACCGCGACTGAAGTAATGACAGCAGTAAAAGAGGCGAAAAGGAGTAAAAAAAAATCATTAATTTTTATCACAGGTGTTCCAGGTTCAGGAAAAACATTGGCTGGCTTAGAAATTGCCACTTCCTCTAGACGGGAAAATCATTCTGACAATGAAGGTGTATTTCTAACTGGCAATGGTCCTCTTGCTGATGTTCTCAGAGAGGCCCTTTCAAGAGACGAGGTTGAAAGAAAGAATATATCGAAAAAAGATGCCATGCGAAAAGCGAAAACATTTATCCAAAACATTCATCATTTTAGAGATGAATATTTAGAAAATAAAGTACCTCCCCACGAGAAGGTTGTTGTTTATGACGAAGCTCAAAGGGCTTGGGATCAGAAGGCAGCTAGTAGATTCATGATTCAAAAGCGCGGCATTACTGATTTTAATCAATCAGAGCCAGAGTTTCTTCTATCGGTAATGGCTCGTCATGTTGACTGGTGCGTAATTATATGTCTAATTGGAAATGGCCAAGAAATTAATTCAGGAGAGGCTGGTGTTACTGAGTGGGTTAAGGCTGCAGAAAGTTCAAACGAAAACTGGACTATTTACTTTTCAGGTCAACTTTATGAGTATGAGCAAGGCGGCACATCCAGTTTATTTCAAAATATGGAACCCTCCTTTATTAACGAATGTTCTGCATTCCACCTTGCGACGTCAATACGGTCTTTTCGTTCTGAACGTCTTTCGGAATATATTAGCAACATATTGGAAGGGGATGTGCAGCAAGCAAAAATAATTAGCGGTGAACTGGGAAACTATCCTCTACACATTTCAAGAAATCTTTCCCTAGTAAAAGACTGGTTAAAAAATATTTCAAGAGGCTCTGAAAGATATGGATTAGTTTCTTCATCCAATGCTCACCGCTTAAAACCTTACGGTCTAAATATGAAATCAAAAGCGGACCCGGTCCATTGGTTTCTTGCAAATAAAGAGGATATTAGATCAAGTTATTTTTTAGAGGATGCAGCATCAGAATTTGAAATTCAAGGGCTTGAACTTGATTGGGTTGGGCTGTGTTGGGATGCTAATTTACGATGGAACGGTCATAGTTGGGATCTTTATTTGTTTAAGGGTACTAAATGGCAGAAGGTTACTCAGCCTGAAAGGAAATTATTTTTAAAAAATTCATACCGAGTATTAATGACACGAGCTCGTCAGGGCATGGTGATATTTGTTCCCGAGGGAGATAAAGAAGACAAAACAAGGAATCCGGAATTTTACGACCCTATATATAAATACCTTTTATCCTGCGGATTTAAAGAATTAAGCTAGGTATGTTTTATAGAAACTAACAAATAAATGAAGGTGAACAGAAGGGAGACGGTTTAATTATACCTTTCATCTGTGTCTATCTGTGTTCATCGGTGGTTAAAATTTGAATGGCAGCCACATGGGAGTATCGGAACGGTAGTTCTCGTACGCCTCGCCGAACTGCTCTTTCAAAGCCTGTTCCTCAAAATAAATCCGAAACTGGAAACCAAACAGTGCTGAAAATGTGCCCAGCGTTCCCGCTATCCACGAATGGGTCGTTACCGCATAGGCCAGAATCACCAGCATCATTGCTGTGTAGGTCGGGTGCCGCATGAGGCCATGAAGGCCATCGGTTTTCAGGGTCTGGTTCTCCCGAAATGCGATATTGAACTTGAACCGCAACACCCCCAACTGGACCACGGACCAGACACGCAGTATGGACCCGGCAATAAAAAGCGTCGCGATCAGACTGATTTCCCAAACGGTGACCGGCGCTCCGGTCGCGCGGGAGACAAACGACATGCCCACCAAAGCGATGACGATGGGTAACACATGCCCAAAGAGTTGTTGCAGATAGGGTTTGTCGAACGTGATGTCTTCAGGCCGTTCGGTGAGAACGAAAAAGACCATCTCGATGATGCCGAAAATCAGGTTGCTGTAAGAGACGATCAGGAACCGTTCCATATTACTGTCGCTCATCCCGAACGGTATGAGGGGAAGCAGGTAGGTGAGCCCGACCAGGGCAATATTGAAATTGCGGTTCCTTATTAAACAGGCGGCAAAAACCACGCAATAAATGGCAAAATTTATCTTTAACAGGATAATAGTGTTCACCTCGACAACTCCCCTTGCAATATGGCCCGGCCAAGGAAAACCAAATCCCCCCGACCCCCTTCGTAGAAGGGGGGGGCTTAAATGGACCCCTCTTTCTCAAAGAGGGGCTGGGGTGATTTAGAAACTCTCATGCAATATACGGCCTGGGACATCATTGCCGCATAATCAATTAGAATCTGGTATAGTACTGTTTTTCAGGGTAGTTTTATTATAAAATACTATAATATTGGATTCGTACACCCAATTTGCGACCAATTTGGTCAAATCCCGCAAATTGGGAATATAATCAACTTTTTTGGGCGGCGGAGTACCCCCCTGCTAATAAGCTCGCTGGGTCCAGCGTCACGCTGGCGCAAGTGGGTAGAAACTGAGGAAATTAATGGATACAAAAGCACTGAATATTCCGGACGAGGTCCGGGAAGAAATTGAGGCCTTCGCCGCAGAGGTAGAACGTCTCAACCGGGGCGAAGTCGGCGACGACGACTTCAAACGGTTTCGTCTGCAACAGGGAATTTATGGTCAGCGTCAGGACGGCGAGCAAATGGTGCGAACCAAGTTGCCTGCAGGAAGAATGACCAGCGACCAATTGCAAAGCATAGCGGATTTTTCCGAAAAATATTCGCACGGAATCCTGCACATCACCACACGTCAGGACATCCAACTGCATTATGTAAAAATCGATGATGTTCCGCAGGGTCTTGAAGACCTTGCGCAAGCGGGAGTCACCACCCGTGAAGCCTGTGGCAACACAGTGCGTAACGTAACGGCTTGTCCGAAGGCTGGCACTTGTGCCAACGAGGTGTTTGATGTCGCTCCTTATGCTCTGGCGGTTTCCCAATATCTTTTACGAAAAGATTTAACCCAGAACCTGCCGCGAAAGTTCAAGGTCACTTTCGGCGGTTGTAACGGATGCGGACTGGCCCCCATCAACGATATCGGACTCAAGGCAGTGATCCAGAATGAAGTGCGCGGGTTCCGCGTTCTGATCGGCGGTGGACTGGGTTCGTTCCCTCATGCCGCAAAACATTTGCTGGATTTCATTCCTGCCGACAATATGTTGCAGATGTGCGAAGCGATTGTCACCATCTTCGACAAGTACGGGGACAAAAGAAACCGCAATAAAGCCCGGCTGAAGTTTGTTGTCGATAAACTGGGCCTGGACAAAATCAAAGAACTCTATGAAGAAGAATATGCGGCGCTGGGTACAAAGACCTACCCTGCTATTGAACTGTTTGCAGAAGGCAACCCGGAAGTTGGCGGGTATCAGCCCAACAACCAGCATGACTCGGACCCGGAGTTTACACTTTGGAAGAACCGCAATATTGAAGCACAGAAACAAGAGGGGTTCAACAACGTCCAGATCAAATTGAATCTGGGCGATTTCACCGTCCCGCAGGCCAAAGCACTGGCAGACATTGCCGCAAAATATGCCGGCAAGGTGCTCCTCTGCACGGTCAACCAGAACTTGATGATTCCCTGGGTGAAAGAAGATGCCTTTGGCGCGGTCTTTGGCGAACTCAAAAATATCGGCTTGCATAAAGCCGGGACGGAAGAGATCCGCGACATCACCTGTTGCCCCGGTTCAGAAACCTGCAACCTCGGCATCACGGCTTCCCGTGGATTGGTACAGGAACTGAACACGGAAATGGAAAGCGGATTTGAGGCCTCCAAGGATTTCGATCACGTTTCCATCAAGGCCAGCGGTTGCCCAAATTCCTGCGGACAGCATCATGTTGCCTCTATCGGTTTTCATGGCGGAGCCAAAAAACTGAACGGAGTTCTCACCCCGCATTACGAAGTTTTGCTCGGTGGAAGAATTTCCGAAGATGAAGCAGTGTTTGGCACATCGGTTATTAAAATCCCTGCCAAAAATGCTCCGGCGGCGATGAAACTTTCTCTCGAAGACTATAAGGCCGGAAAACAAGACGGCGAAACGTTTGGCGAATATTTTGACCGCCAGGGTAAAGCGCATTTCCGCGATTTGCTGAGTCCGTTGAAAGACCTGCCGGATATTGAGCAGTCCCCGCAGTCCTATATCGATTACGGCTCGACGGAAAAGTTCAGTCTCGAAGACCGGGGTCAGGGCGAGTGCGCCGGTGCTGTCACCGACATGATCACCGACCGCATCAGCGAAGCCGAGCGCGCTCACTTCCAGGGCAAGCTCAGTCTGGAAAAAGACGCATTCAAGGAGACCGGTGACTACGCCAAGCGTTCTGTCATTGCTTCTGCCAGAGCCCTACTGGTTACAGAGGGCATGGACTTCAATGACGATTGGGAGTGCCTGAAAAAATTTCAGTCGCTGGTTATCGATATGGAAATTGTATCGGCAAAGTTTGCCAAACTCATCGACAGTTTTGAAGCAACTCCGGAAGCCACAGACGCTAAAACCGCCAAGTGGTGGCAGGACGAAGCCGGCCAACTGTTAGAGGAATGCAAAAATGTACAAAACAAAATGCAAGAGGACAAATCTTTAAGGATGCGGGTCGGTGGAGAAGACGCTAAACCTGCAAATGGAAATAGCAAACAAAGCATTGACCTTCTCGGGGTCAAATGCCCGTTCAATTACGTCAAAACAAAAATCAAGCTGGAGACCATGGCCTCGGGAAGCATACTGGAAGTATTACTGGATGCAGGCGAGCCATCTGAGAATGTCCCTCGAAGTATTAAGAACGATGGACACAAAGTCGTTTCCCTGACGGAAGAAAACGGCCATTATAAATTGACCGTGGAAAAGGCTTAGGAATTAATGCTGATCAGCATGACCGGGTTTGGCCGGGCAGAATGCCAGAATGGTGACTACTCCTACAAGGCGGAAATCCGTTCGGTCAATAACCGCTTTATAGAAATCAACACCCGCCTGCCTAAGGCCTATGTGGACCTGGAACAACCTCTGAAAAAACTGGTCAAGTCCCATTGCGCAAGGGGCTCCATCAGCATCACCATCACTCTGGCCAGTTCCAATGAGGGTCCGGGAGAATGGGAAGTCAAACCCAACCTTCCCCTTGCCTCTCAATATGTGGAAGCACTTGAAAAAATTCAAACTTCGTTGGGGCTTGAGGGTAAGCTGAATATTGATTCTGTCGTCGGTCTTCGGGACATCATAAAAATGGAGCCCGTGACCATCGACCCGGCGAAAGAAGGTCTGCTCTTAAACATAGCTGAATCTGCCCTCACCGCCCTCAGGAAAATGCGGGAAGAGGAAGGAGAGCATCTACAAACGGACCTTGCAGAACGCATTGACCTGATCGAGAAACATGCGGAGCAAATAAAAAAACGCCAGCCGGAAATCATTCAGGAATACAAGGCGCGTCTTGAGGAAAAAGTCAAACTACTCAATGACGGAGTTGAGGTTGACGCAAGTCGTCTGGCACAGGAAACGGCTATCCTGGCAGACCGGTGCGATATTACCGAAGAGATCACGCGGTTAAACAGTCACCTCAAGCAATTCAGGAAGTTGTTTGAATCGACCGAGCCTGTGGGGCGAAAACTGGAGTTCATCACTCAGGAGATCAACCGGGAAGTCAACACAATGGGTTCAAAGTCCAGCGATATCGAAGCGACCAGTCTGGTTATAGAGATGAAAAGCACACTTGAAAAGATACGGGAACAGTTGGCAAATATTGAGTGATTGGTTTTTTGCGTTTTCCATATTTTACAAATTGTTGGAGTCTCCACCATGGGTGAAGGACTTGCCATAATACTTTCCGCCCCTTCCGGGACAGGGAAAACCACCATCTGCAAAGTTTTGCGCAAAAAATTGCCCGATTTAAAATTTGCAGTTTCCCACACCACGCGGCCAATCCGGAAAGGGGAAAAAGATGGTGTCGACTACACCTTCATCTCCAACGAAGAATTCGAAGATAAAATCAAAAGCAATGATTTCCTCGAATGGGCCAAGGTCCACAATTGTTATTATGGCACCTCCCTTCAGTCCGCCGAGACCCCGCTGAAAAAAGGATACGACACTCTTTTGGAGCTGGACATTCAAGGTGTCAAAACTTTACGCGACATGAAGTATCAGGGAGTTTATATTCTCATCTTCCCGCCATCGGTCAAAGAGTTGGAGGCCCGACTTAAAAAAAGAGGGACAGATTCCAAAGAGAATATCCACCGGCGCATTGAAACCGGGAAAAAGGAAATCAAAAAATATAAAATGTACGATTATGTCATCACCAACAATGAGGTCGAAGACACGGTGACGACTTTCCTCTCTATCCTGCAGGCGGAAAAATCCCGAGTTTCTCTCTACAAGCCTACCTCGCCTGATATCGAAGAATTATTAAAAGATGGAGTTGATTGAGCATGTCCCACATTGATCTTATGGCACTGGTCCGGGACAAGGTTAAAGGACTGAAAGCCTATCAGGTGGAAAACCTGGACGAAGGCACCAAGTTACACGCCAACGAGAACCCTTACCCACCTTCGCCGGAACTGTTAAGTAAAATATTCCAACGGCTGGATGAGTTGGAACTCAATCGTTACCCCGATTCCGATTGCAGGAACCTGAAAAAAGCCATCGCCAACAGAACGGGCGTTTCCACTGAACAAATCATCATCGGAAACGGTTCGGACGAGTTGATTCAATATCTCATGCAGGTTCTATGTGATGAAGGGGAGACCATTGCCTTCCCGGACCCCACATTTGCCATGTACGGCATCACCGCCCAGTGCCTGGGCTTGAAGCCTGTCAGTTTCCCTCTCAATAACAATTGGGATTTCGAAGCTTCATCCGCATTAAAAATTCTCGCCGAACATAAGGCGCGAATTGTTTTCATTAGTTACCCCAACAACCCAACAGGCAATTGTTTTTCTGCACAGGAAATTCAACAAGTCATTGAGCAGTTCGAGGGCATCGTGGTTTTAGATGAAGCCTATCACGACTTTGCGGGGAAAACTTTTCTCAAGCAAATGGAAAAACATAATAACCTGGTTGTTCTCAGGAGCTTGTCAAAAATTGGCCTGGCAGGACTCCGAGTGGGTTATGGGATTTTTCCTGTCCTGCTCGCAGAACAGATTAACAAAGTCCGCTTGCCTTATAACTCGAATTCCGTATCGCAATGGGTCGCAAGCGAACTTCTCAATGATTTCACCCCGGTGCAAAATCAAATCCATTCCATTTTAGAAGAACGGGATCGCCTGATGAATGAGCTATCGAAATTGTCCGGCATAACCGCGTACCCCTCGAATTCCAATTTCATTCTGTTTCAAGCCTCGAAGGATGGGGTGTTTGATAACCTGAAAGCAAACGGGATATTATTGCGAAACCTGAGCTCCCACCCCCGATTAAAAAACTGCCTACGCATCACTGTAGGAACAAAGCAGGAAAATGACCAGTTCCTGAAGCAGTTGCAGAAAACCGCATCATAAACCGAAACCTGAAAAACTTATGAAGCACTGGATAAAAAGAATTTTCCTCACTGGCTATTGGGGATTTTTGGCACTGGTATGGATCGTGGTAGGTTTGTTCTACTATCAGGCTTCTCGACCCGCCAGCGAAAGCAACCAGGCCACGACCTTTGAGGTCCAGCCGGGAATGACCCTGAAACAAGTGGCCCGGGAACTTTCCCGTCAAGGACTGATCCGCAGTGCCAATGCTTTTCAGGCCATCGCCTATATTCAAAACAAACAGAAGCAGGTCATGGTTGGAGAGTTCAGCCTGTCACCCTCCATGCCCCCTTCCAGCATTCTTCTTCGGATCACATCCGGCAAAACCGTTCTGCACCCTGTCACTATCCCGGAGGGTTATCGAATAACAGAAATCGCCGCACTTCTTCACTCAGAAGGTCTGATAGATAAGGAAACTTTTATCCAACAAACCCGGGATGAAAATTTAGTCCGCTCCCTGGGCATTCCCGCTGACAGCCTGGAAGGTTATTTGTTCCCGGAAACCTATCATTTCAGCAAATTCACTCCGGAAAAAAGAATTGTCCAGACAATGATAGAGACTTTCAGAGAACAGGTCTTAAAACCCCCGTTATTAATGAGTGCAGAAAAAAGTTCTCTTTCCTGGCACGAAATCATTACGCTGGCTTCTCTGATAGAAAAAGAAACCGGGTTGGACTCGGAACGAAAAATAATCTCATCCGTTTTTCACAACCGGTTAAGAAAAAACATGCGTCTGCAAACCGACCCAACCGTGATTTATGCTATGGAACAGTTTGACGGCAATATCCGCAAACGCGATTTGAAAATCGACTCTCCTTACAACACCTATCGTTATAAAGGACTGCCCCCCGGCCCTATTGCCAATCCCGGACTCAAGTCCATCGTAGCGGCACTATCTCCTATCGAGTCCAATCACCTGTATTTTGTTTCCCGGCAAGACGGTAGCCATCATTTTTCTTCCACTCTGGCCGAACATAACCGGGCGGTACAAAAATATCAGTTACGCAAAGCCCGTTTCCGCAGATGACCTTTTTACCGGGGGCTGTGATATTTCCTCCCTTAATTGTTCTGGCTCAAATTGTTCTTGATGATTAGGCTCGAGGCCTGCATTCTTTTGTGTTGCGCCTGAAGCCTGGCAAACTCCTTGTCCTGTTTATGAATTTTTTCTGCCAGCATTTCATTGACTCCATTTAACAAAAAGGCAACTTCTCTCCAATCCACTTCCTGATCATTCGGCTCCATAACTCGCTCCTCCTGCATGGGGGGCCGTCAAAACCCCAAATTTGTTGATTATTTAAATGGATTGATCTAATATATTCATATATATACTTTTGTCAACCTAAAACATAAACTAATGACTAATAATATTAACAAAAGAATAATTAAATCAAGAAAATCAAAGGGGTACACGCAAAAATATTTAGCTGAAATATTAAGTATCTCCCTCCCTACCATGAACCACTACGAAACCGGGAAGCGGGTTCCAAACTCTGCCTTACTGGCAAAGCTGGCCGGAGTTGTCGAATGTGATCCCGGCTGGCTGCTCACTGGAGAGGAAAAAAATACAGAAGACCATTCCTCCACAGAGGGATTTGTCCTGGTACCTCGATACAATATTGAAGCTTCTGCCGGAGGCGGTTCCGTCATTCATTCCGAGCAGATTGTCGATCATCTCGCTTTCAAGGCGGATTGGGTTCATAAAGAATTGGGCACTCACCCCAAAAACCTGGTTCTGGTCCATTCCATGGGGGACTCGATGGAACCAACCATCCGTTCCGGGGACTTGCTCCTTGTCGATAGGAGTAAAGCAAAGATGAGGGGAGATGGCATCTACCTGATCAATCTGGATGACGGGCTGATGGTCAAACGGGTGGAATGGCTACTTGGCGGATCGGTGGTTATTCGCGGCGACAATACTGCCGTTTCCAGAGAACAGATCCTGCCTGCAACGGACTTGGAAAAACTTCATATTCTGGGCCGGGTCGTGTGGCTGGGAAGCAAGCTATGACAAAGCCTTTATGTAAAAATGTTTCGCACACTATCACTCATTGATAAAATGACCAAAGAGCGATAGACTATGAATTGAAAATACTATCACTAGCGGGTTCCCGGGAAGGAGGGAATAGCATGAACATGGAAAATCAGCAGGCGCATTTCAACCATGAAGATTGGCTCAGTCACCTTTACCGGTATATTGAAACGGCTCGCCAGTTTGGTAATGAACTCTTCAGGGGTTTGAAATCCCTTTCACAAAAAGGGTTGCTGGAAGCCTGGAGCGAAATCCGTTCCGTGGCATCCAAGCTCACTCCTCAGGACTTTATTGTTACAGGGTTGCTAGCCCTTACCGGAACTATTGGCGGGCTATTTTTTCTGATCGGACTCAGCCTTTTCGGCTATCAGGCTATACTCTGGTTGCAGGATGGGGTTTGGACCGGATTCCCACTTTTTGCGGTTTTTGATTTCCTGTTTGAGAACACAACCTTTCATCAGTGGATGGTTCAACCGGAGTCCTGGGTGGGCCTGCAAAAACTGTTCTCCTGGTTTTTGGAGTCTGTTCCCCTTTCACTGGCATTAATGGTTCCTGGTCTTTCCATTGCCCTCTTCATAGCGGGAGTCATGGTGCTGGTCATACTTTTTCGTTTTAATCAGTTAAGAAACAGGAATGACTGAAAATACGCCATCGCTCAAGGAAAAACTGGAGGGTTCCAAAAAATACCTTCAAAACGCCAACCTGAAAGAAAGCGACCTGGAAGGGGCCGATCTGGAAGGAGCGTTGCTGGTTGGTGCCGACCTGAGCGGGGCCAATTTAAAAAATATTTTCCTCAGTGGTGCCCAACTCTCTAAGGCCAACCTATCCCAGGCAGACCTTACTGATGCAAATCTCAGCGGGGCGGATTTAAACAAATCCAACCTACAGGGAGCCAATCTGAAAAATGCCTACCTCCGGCGTGCCGACCTGCGCGGGGCCAATTTAAGCGAAACCAATCTGACTAAAGCCAATCTCAGAGAATGCGCACTCTACAAAGCCTGGATGAAGAACACAGATTGCAGTGGGACCAATTTACAAAATATTAAAGGCTCACAAACGAAAATGCAAAAATCTGTGTTCAAGAACAGCAGGCTGGAAGGAGCGGACCTTTCCGGAGCCCAGCTTGAAAGCACCAACTTCGAAGATGCCGGTCTGCAAACAGCAAACCTCAGCCGGGCAGTTTTAAAAGGCGCAAATCTCAATCGGGCAGACCTGCGTGGAGCCAACTTGCGCTATGTGGTGGGGTTGACCCGGGAACAGCTCGAGCCTGCACTCATTGATAAAAAAACCCTTTTGCCCAGTTACCTCAAAATCAAATGGGCCTCAGAAACTGAGTTTGAGTTTCTTGACGAAAAAAATTAACCTTGGACAAAAAATGAATACCGATAGAAAACTAATCAGATTCTCTGCCGCGACAGGATTTTCAGTCGTTTTAGAATTCGGCACTATTGAGAAAATGAAAACATACGAAGAAAAAATTAAAAACGCCGGACTGCAATGCAAAACCATCCCTGACTTCAGTCTAAACTTTGACGAAGCAGACTTGTTCATGGATTTGCGTAGCCCGGAATGCAGTGCCCAGTTCGACCTCGAAGACTGGATCTAACCACTAGGCGTGGGGCCAGCGGGCAATAACTTTCGCTGGCTAGCAAAGAATTATCTCGGCTCAACAAGTTGTTGCTATCTGCCACCTTGTCAAAAAACTATCTTCAAACTGCGCGCAAAGATATCTGATCGCTTGGCGGGCTATTGCACACTGGGTCCAGCGTCACGCTGGTGGTGGCGGAGGGTTTGTAGTCTATCTTTCAGGGTCTGGGGTTTTTCGTTACGGTTTTGCAAAAGGCGGGTAAACCAGTCCAATCCTTCTCCAAGACGCGGATCCATTTTTATGGCCCGGTCATAATCGGCAATGGCCTGAGGGTAAAGTCCCATTCGATCTTGCAGAATACCCCGGTTGGCAAAAGAGACAGCGGAGTCGGGGTCCCGTTTGAGCACTTCGTTAAACGCTTCCAGGGCTTCCTTATCCCGGCCCAACTGCATCAGCGTTCGAGCCCTTCCCCTTTGCGCATGAATGAAGTCTGGGTATTCGCGGATACTTGTTTCATAGTCCCGCAAAGCTTCTGCGTATTCCCCATCGGTATAGAGTCCCACCGCGCGACTGAAGGCTGGCCCACCGGGATGAGTTTGAGGTCCCGCCCCTTTGTACAAGGCCCACGCCAGCGACAAAAAAATCAGCCCTATCGCAAAATAACGGATTCCCCTGTAAATCATGAGGGAAGGACTAGTTCTGAAGTTTCCAATGCGCGAGGCGGATGCCATCTTTATGAGACTTGCGGGTGATTCTCTCGACCGCTTCCGCACCTATTTTTTCACCTTTATAAACCGCGTTGACAAATTTAGCCACAAGCTCCGGGCGACCCTGACCAAAAGCAGGAAGCTTTTTGCCAACCCAGTCGAATGTAGATTCATCCGCCGTATAGAACTTTAAAAAGGTTGAAAGATGCAGGATCAAACTATTCCGCCCGATATTTTGAGGTTTGCGTTGCCCTTTGAGGGTGGAGAGTTGCAGGCCCCCTATCCTTCTGCGAGAATCCATCTGATCTTTTTCGGGAAGATATTTTGCCGCCAGAAAACAGGTAGACAACACACTGCTTTCCAGGTTGCCGTAGGGAAACTCGTTGTCACCCTGTTGCAGTCTCTTCATTTTATCTATTGCCGACTTACCTTTTGGCGAACAACAAAAATGGGCGCGCCAGACTCTGAATTCTTTAACCGTCTTCATCATCGTTAGATATCCTTCCGTTAATTACTGCTGGCGGGGTCCGCTTCCAGGTTTTGCTCCGCAACATAGGTCTGGCTACCCCGTTGATGAACCAAAACATGGTACCAGGGTTTATCCTTGGGAGGTTTACTCCGGGCCATCTCGTCATACCAGTCATCTGTCTGCTTGAATTCCAAGTCCACACCGAGAATGATTCCCCGGTAATCAAACAGTTTATGATGAATCAGTTGCCCAATACAGAACTTTGCTTTTGTCGTACTCATCTCTTATTCTACATCTTAAGTGTTTTTACTTGGTTGGCCTTTTACTACTTCATTCTGCACTCGTAGGTATCTTCCGAGGTCCAGTTCACTTCAATATAGTCAGGAATCTGAGTTTTGCTATCTATAAATGCCAATGCTAATTCTTCCGAGGAAATATTTTTGGCTTGTCGAAGGTCCGCCCCCTGAAACTTTGCTTCGATAAGCTCTGCACCGGAAAAATCAGAACCCTCAAAATCCACTCCTCTGAAATCGGCAGCGCCTAATTTTGCATTCACAAAACAGGCAGATTTCAGGCAGGCATTTTTAAAATTAGCTTCACTTAAGTTGGCTCCGGAGAAGTCAGCTTCGCTACAGTCAGTCTCATTCATTTCTGCGGCAGTCAAATCGGCCCGGATCATTTTCGCACCAACCAGTTTCCCCCTGCGCAGATTGGCACCACGACTAAAATGGCCTTCTCGCTGGTACCGACCTGAAAGTTTAGCCTCGGTCAAATCCGCACCCGTCAGGTTTGCGCCGAGAAGATTAGCCTCTACCAGCTTGGCTCGAATCAAATCAGCTTTTACCAATTCTGCATCAGAGAGATTGGACCCCATCAAATCCGCATCACTGAGATTAGCTTCCTGAAAGTTTGCCCGACTAAAATTTGCCTTAAAGAGACTGGCAGCCGACAGGTTGGCATGCCGAAAATCCGCCCGCGTGGCCTTGGCGGAAAAAATTTTAGCTCCAGATAAATCCGCGCCACTCAAATTGGCCGATACCAGGTTGGCGGCAATGAGGTTGGCATTTTTCAAATCCGCACCGGACAAATCCAGGCCTTTCAGTTCCGCACCTTCAAGGTTTTTTTTCGCCTGCTCAACTTTTTCTTTATTCCAGCTCTCCATACCGGCAGTTTTTCCTCAAAAATTTTAAGTTTAAATAAAATACTAAGGTAACAATCTATTCATCCCAAAGCCCAAAGTCAAATAGTTCCTTAAAAACCTGAGAAATGAGGCAAACTGAGTTACACTGGGGGAAATCGTCCGAGGACAAAAACAATGCGGGCAACGATTACCGATCAGAGGGGTTTCACCCTAATAGAACTGTTAGTCGTTGTAGCTATTGTAGGCATTCTCGCCGCGACTAACTACTCCTCCCACAGCCAATATAAAAAACGCGCCTACGACATTGACGCCAAATCAAATCTTCAGAGCCTCTTTCTCACCTGCAAACTCTATTGGAATGATAATGGATCGACCTCCAACTGTGACGTCAGTGCTGTATCCGGGTCTTCCTATGGTTTCGCATCTTCTGCAGAAGTCACCATTTCCGGACAGGGA
>Ga0209558_1001285_pt1 | contig 18813 bp, 20 predicted proteins | sample SaaInlV_150m_DNA_3_FD_184674 | JGI IMG/M metagenome (GOLD analysis project Ga0209558, IMG submission 184674) | Marine microbial communities from expanding oxygen minimum zones in the Saanich Inlet - Saanich Inlet SI074_LV_120m_DNA (SPAdes) (version 2) | ecosystem: Environmental > Aquatic >...
ATGTCGTTGTACCCGGAAGTGGGGGTAAAGATAGTGCTTTTGTTGCGCATCAATTAAAACATAGATATGGGATGAATCCATTATGTGTAACTTGGTCGCCATTTGAATACACTGAAATTGGTTTTAAAAATTTACAAAATTTTACTCGTTCAGGTTTTACAAATATAATAGGTCAAGCGGATGGTGATTTACATAGAAGAATGACCAGACTGGCATTTGAGCTAAAAGGCGATGCATGGGAGCCGTTTACCTATGGCCAAAAAGCTTGGGCCTTTCACATCGCACAGAAGTTTAATATTAAACTTATATTTTATGGCGAAAATGGAGAACTAGAGTATGGAGGCTCCGAAAAATATAAGAATTTGCCAAAAGAATCTCCAGAAGAATGGGATCGTGAGTATTTTAAAGGGGCATCAGTTGATGCACTTATTCAGAATGGAATTGAGATGGGGATTTTAAAGAAAGAAGACCTTCGAAATCCAACGATATCATTATATAAGCCACCATCTCCAGATTTAATATTAAACCAAGGTATAGAAATGCATTGGTTTAGTTATTACAATAAATGGACACCGCAAGAAAATTATTATTATGCTACTAAATACACTGGGTTTATCAATAACCCTGAGGGAAGGTCGGAAGGTACATATACTAAACATGTAAGTTTAGATGATAAAGCAGACGGATTTCATTGGTATTTAAGTTATATGAAGTTTGGTATGTGTAGAGCATCTCGTGATGCGCAAACTGATATTAGACGTCATCATATAACAAGGGATGAAGGGGTAATATTAGTAAACCGATACGACGGAGAATTTCCTAAAAGGCATTTTAATTGGTTTTTAGACTATGTAAATGTATCAGAAGATTTTTTTTGGCAAGTTATGGATTTATATCGTGAAAAATCTAATGTTTGGAAAAAGGTTAATGGGAAATGGGAAATGACAAAACCATGCATTTAAGATCGAGTTTTGATAACCAATAACCATAGGTTGCCTGTATTTCATAAATGATTAAGATATTTACTTTAAGCAATAGATTTTGAACCAGAAAAGAAAAATTTGTGTTATTACTGGAACCCGTAGTGAATACGGACTTCTTTTTTGGTTAATGAAGGAGATTCAAAGTTCAAATACATCTGAATTACAAATTATTGTAACTGGCACACATCTTTCACCAGAATTTGGAGAGACGTATCGTGAGATCGAGAAAGATGGATTTTTTATTAACAAAAAAGTAGAGATCCTTCTCGCATCTGACTCACCCGTAGGAATCAGTAAATCTATGGGCCTTGCGATGATTGGATTTTCAGATGCCTATGCAAATCTTAACCCAGATATTATTGTAGTTTTAGGTGACCGTTTCGAAATCTTTGCCGCAGCTAGTGCTGCAACTGTTGCAAGAATACCTATAGCGCACTTATCGGGCGGTGAAACAACAGAAGGTGCATTTGATGAAGCATTTAGGCATTCTATAACTAAAATGTCACATTTACATTTTGTTTCCACTAAGAAGTATAAAGAACGAGTTATTCAACTTGGAGAGCAGCGAGATGAATTTTTAGATGAAACTAATTCGCAAAATGTTATGGCTCGTCCAATTTGGAAATTAATGAGTGAGTTGTCAATATTTCAAGATGCTGAATGTGGAGATTTGACTAACTCAGAATGGCTGGAGCAAAGAGTTGTCAACATTCCTAGTAGTGTAATAATTTAAACTAAAATATATATGAAGCCTATTGATTTTTTTCCTAGATTTAATACCCTCTCAAATAAGTCTTTGAGTGTTGATTTTCATTTACACTCTACATGGACTGATGGAAAAAATTCAATACAAGAAATTATTGATTTTTCAAATAAAAAAAACATTGACTCGATTGCAATTACAGATCATATTCGAGAAAAATCTACATATTTTGATAATTACGAAAAGGAGATTAGACTCCTCAATGAGACTAATAAAATTAATTTATATGTCGGGTTTGAGGCGAAAATTTCTGATTTTTTTGGCAATATAGATGTTGATAGTAAAATTGCAGATCGTGCTGATATCGCAATTGTTAGTGTGCATAGATTTCCATTGGGAAGGAATCTGTATAAAGCATCAGAATTCAATAAAAATATTTCTCAAGAAATAGAGTTGGAATTAAGTTTAGCTGCATTGAAAAAAGGTGGGTTTAATGTTTTAGGGCATGCTGGAGGCATGTCAGAAACGCAGCATAGAAGTTTTCCCATGAGTTATTATGAAGAGATTATTTACCAATGCCTTAAAAATGAGATCGCTTTTGATTTAAGTGGTAGATACCACCGAAGAAATATTAAAAAATTACTCCCGCTACTTAAAAAACACAATCCTTTTGTTTCAATTGGATCAGATTCGCATAGCATTAATCCCATTGGAAGATGGAATGATAATTTAAAGGGACATTTGTTATGAGCGTAATTGCTATTACTGGGACAGGGTCTTTATTTGGTCAGGCGATAATAAAGTCAATTAAAAATTCATCATTCTCAAAATATAAGTTGATTGGTATGGATTATTTCTCTGACACAATTGGCTCGTATTGGGTTGATTGCAATTATATACTGCCAGATATTTTTGATAAATCAATTACTGATGAGTTTTGGCTTGAGTCTATTATCTCAATTATTATGGAGAGTGGTGCTAAAATTTTATTTGTAGGTGTTGATTTTGAGCTGCATTTGTTTGCAAAGCATAAAGACACTATTGAAAACTTGACAGAATGTATTATTGTCGTAAGTAGCAAAGAAACTATAGATATTGCAGATGACAAGTACTTAACTTATAAATTTTTAAAAGATAATAATCTTTTTTTTCCAGAAACATTTTTAAAATCTGAAATAGATGATGCAATTAAAGAAAATAAGATATCTTTTCCGGTAATTGTTAAGCCAAGAAATGGCTATAGGAGTGTCGATGTTTATATTGTTGACAATGCTAGCGATCTGCACAAAAAAATACAAGTAATTAAAAATCCAATTATTCAGGAATGTATTGGAAATGATCAAACGGAATACACATGTGGTGTGATTGCATTTAATAAAAGTATAAAGAAGAGTATTATTTTAAGAAGAGATTTAAAGGATGGAAATACAAGTAAGACATATTTAGAGAATGATTTCCCTGAAATCATAAAAGAGTATATTGAAACTGTATCTGCAAAATTAGATCAATTTGGTGTTTGTAATTTCCAATTAAGAATTGATAATAATGGTACGCCAAAAATATTTGAAATTAATGCGCGTCATTCTGGAACTACTTATATTAGAGCTATTTATGGATTTAATGAGGTGGAATATATTTTGGAGTATTTATTCAATAATAAAGAAATGGAATTTGAATTGAGAGAGGGTATTGTTCAAAGATATTTTGATGAGTTTTTCATAAAATATAATAAATGAATATTTTAATCACAGGTGCAAATGGCCTTATTGCACAAAATTTAATCAAAAAAATAAACAATACGCATAATATATATTTGTTACTTAATGGGGAGGTGTATGAGTTTTACAATAATAAAATTACAGTAAATTTATTAAATGTTAATCATGTACAGTCTTTATTAAAGGAAAAATTAGAATTTGATATATTAGTGCATACAGCATCTAAAATGGCTGATAAAAATAATTTGGAAGATATAGACCTTTTTTTTGATAATATTTCTATGTATAAAAATTTAGTTTTAATTGTTAATAGATTTAAGCCGAAAAAGGTGATAAATTTTTCTTCTATTGCGGTATATCCTAATAAAGATGGAATATATTGCGAGAATTCTGAAATATTACCTTCAGTTAATAATGATGGTTTATATGGTTTATCCAAGTTTTGCGGTGAAAATTTATTGGATTTTTGTTGTAAAGGGACTGGTGTCGTTAACCTAAGAATATCACAAGTATATTCAAAAAGAAGTGATAGGATTTTTGAAGTAATGAAAAAAGAATTGCTAGAGTCAAATAAAATTAGCGTATATGGAAACTGCAATAGAGTAAGTAATTTTATTACTATTGACACTCTTGTAGAAAAAATATTATTTTTTATAAATAATGACTCATACGGAGTATTTAACATAGGTGATGAGAATTTGTCCTATAAGGATTTAGCTCTGTCAATTATTAATAAATATGGCAATAGTGAGTCAATTATTGAATGTGTCAATAAAGGCATGTTTTCTAAAGTGTATATTAATACAGATAAATTAAAAAATATAATGGAAAAATAATATGAGCTGTAAAATATGTAGAAGTGTCAAACATATTGATATATTAAAACAGCTAGATACCCCTATTTGGTCTGGTTATATCGGAAAATCTAGAGGAGAATCATTTCTTTGTATTCTGAAACAATGCACGACATACGGGAAGATTTTTTTTTGGGCATGAGATTCAATCAATGAAAAGTTTAAATATTAATAACTATGATTGCGTAGTTATTATCCCAACCTGTTTTTCTGGAGAAATTTACAGTGTATAGCGCAAGTAAAGAGGTGTTTATAATTGCAGAAGCTGGAGTTAATCACAATGGCTCGGTTGAAATAGCTAAAAAATTAATTAATGTTGCAGCTGAATCTGGCGCTAATGCTGTTAAATTTCAAACATTTAAGGCTGAAAATGTAGTGACTAAAAATGCACAAAAGGCCAACTACCAAAAACAAACCACTGATACACTAGAATCACAATTTGATATGATTAAAAAACTTGAGCTTGATACTAATACTCATGAAGAGTTGATCTCTTATTGTCAAGAAAAGAGAATTACATTCCTCTCTACGCCGTTTGATCATGATTCGATTAACATGTTAAGTGATTTAGATCTTGGTATCTTTAAAATACCCAGTGGTGAAATTACTAATTTACCGTATTTGAGGCATATTGGTTCATTAGGAAAACGGATTATATTGTCTACAGGAATGTCAAATATTGCAGAGGTTGGGGAGGCGTTAAACATCTTGACTAGTTCAGGAACAGAAAAAAAAGATATCACCGTATTGCACGCAAACACAATGTATCCAACGCCAATGGAAGATGTAAATCTGAATGCAATGCTAACAATCCAAAAAGAGTTTGGTGTTGCTATAGGCTATAGTGATCACACATTGGGAATTGAAGTGGATATTGCAGCTGTAGCGATGGGTGCAAGTGTTATTGAAAAACACTTTACATTAGACAAGACAATGAAGGGGCCTGATCATAAAGCATCACTAGATCCTGAAGAATTAAAAGCTATGGTAAGTGCAATTCGAAATGTTGAAAAAGCTATGGGGAATAGCGAGAAGAAGGCATCACCAAGTGAGAGTGTCAATATTAATATTGTTAGAAAGTCGATCATTGCTAGTCAAATGATTAAAAAAGGTGACTTATTAACGGATAAAAACATTACCACTAAAAGACCCGGAGGCGGCATTAGCCCAATGAAATGGGACCAAATTATTGGAACTATTGCAGCTAAAGATTATCAATTAGATGATATGATTATTAACTATAAAAATTAGTAAATATTTAAAATGCCAAATTTTGACAGTAAAACAAGGCTGAAAAATGGCACAAGACACCCTAAAAGACATTGTTTACATCAAAAAGATGCGTAAAAACGTAATTTAGGGTTACTTTAGATAGAGGTGTAAAATTTCACTGCGAGTAAAATTTTAGATTTTTTAAGAATTGAGAGAGAATAATAAAAAACATAAGGAAAATTTGCATTATTACCGGATCTCGTGCTGAATACGGTTTACTTTATTGGCTAATGAAAGAGATTGAGCTGGATAATAATTTAGAGTTACAAATTATTGCCACAGGAATGCACTTATCACCAGAATTTGGTAACACCTATCAGCAAATTGAAAAAGATGGTTTTATAATAAATAAAAAAATAGACATACTACTTTCATCTGATAGTGAAGTTGGTATTGCAAAGTCAATGGGGTTGGGAATGATAGGTTTTGCTGATGCCTTTAATGATTTAAGCCCAGATTTGCTTGTTGTTTTGGGTGATCGTTTTGAAATATTTTCAGCGGTTAGTGTGGCGATGATTGCTAAAATTCCAGTGGCGCACTTAAGTGGTGGCGAGGCTACAGAAGGTTCAATAGATGAGCCAATTAGGCATTCAATAACTAAAATGAGTCATTTACACTTTACTGCCACCAATGAGTATAGAAATAGAGTTATTCAATTAGGAGAGCAGCCAGATAGGGTTTTTAATGTTGGTGGTTTGGGGATTGACAATATTAATAAATTAAAATTATTGACTAAATCTGATTTTGAAAAAGCCATTGACTTTGAACTTGGTGAGAAAAATTTATTGGTTACATTTCATCCGGTTACCCTTGAAAACTCCACATCAGAAACTCAGTTTCAAGAGTTATTAGATTCTATTAGTGAGCTAAAAAATACAAAAATAATATTTACAAAAGCTAATAGTGATACTGATGGCAGGATTATAAATAGTATGATAGATGCTTATGTTGCTAAGCATGATAATACTATTGCCTTTGTATCAATGGGACAGTTGAATTATCTTAGTGCTTTGCAATTTATGGATGCTGTTGTGGGCAATAGTTCAAGTGGTTTGCTTGAAGCTCCAAGCTTTAAAATTGCAACTATTGATATAGGTGACAGACAAAAAGGACGTATTAAGGCAGATAGTGTGATTAGTTGTTTGCCGAGTAAAGATAGTATTGGAAAGGCATTTAATGAATTATATTCAAAGCAGTTTCAGAGTGCTGTGGGTAAAGTTGAGAACCCTTATGGAAAGGATGGGGCAAGTGAAGAAATTGTAAGAATTATAAAAGATATCAGTTTAGACGGTATTGTCAAGAAGTCTTTTTATGACTTTAAGGGTTTTTCCCAATGAGAGCTGTATTTATTGGCACTGTTGAATTTTCATTGCGATCCCTTGAAAAGCTAATAGGTTTGAATGTAAATTTGGTTGGAGTTATTACTAAAGAGTCTTCATCTTTTAATAGTGATTTTGTAGATTTAAAATCATTGTGCATTTCTAATGGAATTCCTTGTTTATATGTAGATGATATTAATTCACTTGATAGTATTAAATGGATTAAAGATTTAAACCCAGATGTGATTTTTTGTTTTGGCTGGTCATCATTAATAAAAAAAGAAATTTTAAATATTGCCCCAATGGGGGTGGTTGGATACCATCCTACAAAATTACCAATGAATAGAGGAAGGCATCCATTAATATGGGCACTTGCCCTTGGGTTAGAAGAAAGTGCATCTACTTTTTTCTTTATGGATGAAGGCGCAGATACTGGTGATATATTATCCCAAGTTGATTTTGAAATTTCTTACCAAGATGATGCACGAAGTATCTATGATAAAGTTAACGATATAGCACTTTGTCAAATAGAAGACTTTATTCCCAGGCTTAAGCAAGGAAAATATTCAAAAGTTAAACAGGATGGTCTGCGTTCTAACTCATGGAGAAAACGAAATGAAATAGATGGATTGATTGATTTTCGTATGAGTAGTAGGGCTATATATAATTTAACAAGAGCTTTAACTAAACCATATGTTGGAGCGCATATAAAATATAGAGGAAAAAATATTTCTATATGGAAAGTTAAAGAGGTTGATGTTGTTAAGGAAAATATTGAACCAGGAAGTGTGTTAAACGCTAACAACAAAAGCTTTATTGTAAAATCATATGATGGTGCGGTGGAAGTAATAGGCCATGATTTTAAAATACTGCCAAAAGTTGGAGAATATTTATGAATAGGGTTTTAGTTGTAGCTGTGCATCCAGATGATGAAACGCTTGGCTGTGGTGGTACGTTGTTAAAGTATAAATCTGATAATGATGAAGTTCACTGGCTTATTGTAACGGATATAAAAGAGTCAGAAGGCTTTGATAAGTATGCTATCGAAAGAAGAAAAAACGAAATTGATAAAGTTAAAAAGATATTTAATTTTGATTCAGTTAGTAAACTTGGATTATCAACTACAAAAATTGATGAGTATAGTATGAATAGCTTGATTGGAAAAATCTCGTCTGTTATTAAGAAAGTCAAGCCAAATATCATTTATCTTCCATTCAAAGGTGATATTCATAGTGATCATAAGCATGTATTTGATGCTGCATATAGCTGCACAAAATCTTTTCGATATCCATTTATTAACAAAATTTATATGATGGAGACCTTAAGTGAAACTGAGTTTTCTTTAAGTACTAAAGAGGATAGCTTCATACCAAATGTGTTTGTTGATATCAGTGATTATATGAATAAAAAGATTGAGGCAATGAAAATGTATGAAGGAGAAATGGGTAGCCATCCTTTTCCTAGAAGTGAGAGAAACATAAAAGCATTAGCAACTTATAGGGGGGCGACAGCTGGCTGCGAGTATGCCGAGAGTTTTATGCTTATTAAGGAAGTAGGATAAATGACTGTTAGAGTAATTGCAAAGTTGGATGTGAAGCCACCTCATGTGGTTAAGCCAGTCCACTTTGAAGGTCTTAGAAAGATGGGAGATCCATCAGAAATGGCTAAGAAGTATTATGATCAAGGTGCTGACGAGTTATTTTATATTGATATAGTTTCTTCCTTGTATCAGCGTGAAATATTATTTAATGAAATCGAGAAAGTAGCAAATAAATTATTTATCCCGTTTGCTGCTGGAGGTGGTGTTAAGAGTATTGATGATTTTTCTAAAATGTTCCATATGGGGGCAGATAAGATTGTTATTAATACATATGCGATTCAGGAAAATCCGAATATTATTGACCAAGCAGCAAAAATATTTGGAAGTCAGGCGGTTGTGGTTAATATAGAGGCAAAAAAATGGAAAGATTACTGGGAGTGCTATACTGACTGTGGTCGCATTCAAAGTCAAAAGAGTGTATCAGATTGGGTGAGTGAGGTGGAGCAACGAGGAGCAGGAGAGATTTTATTACAATCTGTAGATATGGATGGTAGGCGTAGAGGTTTTGATATTGAGCTGGCATCAAAAATTGTGGATTTGGTAAATATTCCTGTCGTTGTGTCTAGTGGTGCAGGCTCTTTAGAAGATATTAAAACATTAATTGAAGTAGCAAGCCCTAGCGGTGTGGTAATAGCAAGTTTATTGCATTATGAGCAAGCAACCATTCTAGAGATTAAAGAATATCTAAATAATGATATGGCGGTGTCACAGTGAGTGACGTAATTGGAATCGTAAACTATGGCATTGCTGGCAATATTCATAGTGTTAAGAAGGCTATTGAGCGTGCTGACGGCAAGACACTGGTTATCAATAAGCCATCAGATTTTAACTTAGTTGATAAACTTGTAATTCCTGGTGTGGGTAGTTTTAAAGATGCCATGCAAGAATTAGAAAGTGATAACTTTATTGAATCAATACAAGAATTTGACAAGCCGATATTGGGTATATGCCTTGGTATGCAAATAATGGCAGACTTGGGGTTTGAATTTGGAAAAGCTAAAGGTTTAGGCTTAATAGAGGCAGAGGTAAAACCAATCTTGTGTGATGGAAAGATACCACATATGGGTTTTAACAGGATAAACATAAAAACTCCTAATATTTTGTTAGACGGTGTAGAAAATGAAGAGTTTTATTTTATGCACTCGTATGAGATGGTTAACTATACTGATATTGCTGCATTAACAAAATATAATAACCATAGTTTTGTTTCCGCAATACATAAGGAAAATCTTTACGGGGTTCAGTTTCATCCAGAGAAAAGTCGAGAAGCCGGTATAAGGCTATTGTCAAACTTCATTAAATTATAAAGAGCGTATCAAATGAAAAAGTTAACTGGAAAATATGGTCTTCCGCTTGAAGTGAAGTTTTGCAAAAAATGTACCATGAATAATCAATATCCAATGTCATCAATTGAGTTTAAGAAGGGAGAGGATGTAAAAAAAAGAACACTAGTTTTTGATGAGAATGGTGTTTGTGATGCATGCAGATATGCCGAGAAAAAGAAATCTATTGATTGGGGCGATAGACGCAAAGAACTGGAAGAGCTTTGTAATAAATTTAGAAGAAATGATGGTAGGTATGATGTTGTGATACCTGGTAGTGGCGGTAAAGATAGTGTTATGGCAGCGCATATATTAAAGTATGAATTTAATATGAATCCTATTTTAATTACCTGGCCTCCGGCTATATACACCTCAATAGGAAAAAGAAATTTTGACGCATGGCTAAATTCTGGTTTTGCAAATTACACGTATCATCAAAATAAAAAGCTACACAAATTTTTAACAAAGAAAGCTTTTTTGAACATTGGCCATCCATTTCAGCCATTTATACTAGGTCAAAAAAATTTAGCACCAAAAATTTCATTATTGTTAGATATTCCTTTGGTAATTTTTGGTGAAAATGAGGCTGAGTATGGAAATGCGATAGAAGATAATGAAATCCCCACAAGAGATGTTAAGTATTATACAGCCGATTCAGGTATTCAGGATTTAGTTTTGAGTGGAGTTCCAGCAGTTGATTTGATTGACAAATATGGATTTAGTCTTGCCGATCTAGAGGCTTATTTTCCTGTAAATCCTTATGATGTAGAAAAATCAAATATGGAGATTCACTATTTAGGTTACTATAAAAAGTGGTCACCTCAAAGTGCATATTATTATTCTGTAGAGCATACTGAATTTACACCTAATGATCATAGAACTGAGGGAAGTTATAGTAAGTGGGGGTCACTGGATGATAAAATAGATTGGCTACACTATCACACTACTCACATTAAGTTTGGGATGGGTAGGGCTACTTATGATACTGCGCCAGAAATAAGAAATGAAAATATAACTAGGGACGAGGGCATTGCTCTTGTAAGGAGATTTGATGGTGAATTCCCTAAGCAGTATATAAAAGATTGTTGTGATTATATGAGTATAAGTATGCAGCAGTATCACGATTCTATAGAAAAATTCAGGTCCCCACACCTTTGGAGTAAGGTTAATGGAAAGTGGGAATTGACTAATAAAATTTCGTAATAAAAATTAATAATATGCTTAATTATAGAAAAATGCTGGTAAGCCCTGAAATTTCTTTGGTGGATGCCATTAAAGAGATGCACAGTGTTGGAGCAAGGATTTTACTTGTTACTGATGATAGTGAATTATTGCTTGGAACGGTTACTGATGGAGATATACGTCGTGTATTGATAAAAGGGTTTCCGATGGATGGTAAAATTAGCAAGGTAATGAATACCGACCCATTTGTTATAAAAAAACCATATTCTCAAAAAAAAATACTAAAGATAATGTCTGACAAAGGTTTATTGCATATACCAGTTGTCGATGATGGTGGAATACTGGAAGGTATTGAAATTTTACAGCATTTAATTGAAAATCCGCAATACAATAATCCTGTATTTCTTATGGCTGGTGGCTTTGGGTCTAGACTCAGACCTTTAACGGACAACATTCCAAAACCACTTTTAAAAGTTGGAAAAAAACCGATTTTGGAAACAATTATAGAGCAGTTTATAGAGAGTGGGTTTCGTAATTTTTACATATCAACATACTTTAAGTCTGAGATGATTAAGGGTTATTTTAAAGATGGGGAATTACATGGAGCCAATATTAATTATATTAATGAAAGTACACCATTAGGAACAGCTGGATCATTAGGGCTTCTGCCTGATAATATTCCTGATTTACCTATGATAGTAATGAATGGAGATCTTTTAACTAAAGTTAATTTTAAAGAGTTATTAGCTTTCCATAAACAAAATGAGAGCAGTGCAACAATGTGCGTGAGAGAATATGATTTTAAGGTTCCTTATGGAGTGGTAAATATTAATAATTTTCGCATTACTGATATTACTGAAAAGCCAATTCATAAATTCTTTGTTAATGCGGGAATTTATGTGCTAAATAAAAGCCTGATTTGCAAAGTTGATGGAAAATCAAGTTTAGATATGACGGACTTTCTGACAAAAGAGATTGAAGATAATGACGCGAGTGTGAGTGCATTCCCTATTCATGAATATTGGATGGATATCGGTCGTCTAGAAGAGTATAAAAAAGCTAATCAAGATGCTGAGACTATTTTCTAGTAACTTTATTTCTTTATGTGTAATTTGTAATTAATAGCTATAAAGGGTGGAGGGCTAAGTGTATCAAGGTAAATCGTTTTTGGCAGTTATACCTGCTCGTGGAGGAAGTAAAGGACTGCCTGGTAAAAATATTAAACATCTCTGCGGAAAGCATTTAATTGCTTGGAGTATTGAACCTGGACTTAAAAGTAAATATATTGATGAGCTAATTGTTTCAACAGATTATCAAGAAATTGCAGATATATCAAAAAAATATGGAGCGAATACCCCATTTATAAGGCCTGAATATTTGGCAAGTGATTCTGCCACATCATTTGATACTATTAAACATGCTATAGATTATTATAAAAATACACTTAATAAAGAATTTGATTATATTATTTTACTTGAGCCTACATCTCCCTTGAGAAAGGTTGAAGACATTGATAATGCCGTTGAATGTTTGCTTGATTCAACTGCAGATTCAATTGTTGGAATTTCAAAAACAGAAGACCAGAACCCTGCTTTTTTGATAAAAAAAGACAGCAAAAACTTTATTACAGGTTATGAGGATGAGGCTATGACAGTTTTGAGAAGGCAAGATACTAAGAGCGTATATTTTTTTGAAGGTACAATTTATATATCAAAAACAAAAATACTGTTAAATAAAAAAACTTTTTTTCACGAAAAAACTATAGGCTTTGAAGTGCCAAAATACAAATCAATTGAAATTGATGATATGGTTGATTTTGTTATGGTTGAGGCAATAATGAAATATAAAGGATATGAAAAATGACTTATCAAGATAGGCTGTTAAGGGCGATTCCAAGCGGGGCACATACTTATAGCAGGGGTTATGACCAATACCCAGAAAACGCACCCCAAATTTTAAAAAGGGGGAAGGGTGCTTATATATATGATGCAAAAGGAAATGAGTTTCTGGACTATGGCATGGCGCTTCGAGCAGTTCATTTAGGGTATGCACAAAAATCTATAAATATGGCAGCTTTAAAGCAAATGGACTTTGGTAATAATTTAACAAAAGCTAGCTTAATTGAATTAGAGGCTGCAGAATTATTGATAGATTTGATAAGTGGTGTTGATATGGTTAAGTTTACAAAAAATGGCTCTACTGCAACCACTGCTGCAATTAAACTAAGTAGGGCTTACACTGGTAGACATATAATTGCTCGTTGCCAAGATCACCCATTCTTTAGTTATGATGATTGGTTTATAGGATCGACTCCTATGACTAAAGGCATTTCTAAAGATGCCATTAGTAGCACTAAAACATTTGGTTACAACAACATTAAGTCATTAGAAAAATTGTTCGAGGAATTTCCAGGTCAAATTGCCTGTGTTATTTTAGAACCGTCAGCTACCGAGCATCCTAAGAATGGTTTTTTACATAAGGTAAAGGCATTGTGTAAAAAAAATGATACTGTTTTTATTTTAGATGAAATGATTACCGGATTTAGATGGCATTTAAAAGGGGCGCAGCATTATTATAATGTTGAAGCTGACCTATGTACTTTTGGCAAAGCTATGGCAAATGGTTTTTCTGTAGCGGCAGTTGCTGGAAAGAGAGAGATTATGGAGCTTGGCTCTATTGAATTTAAAGGAAGAGAGAGATTGTTTCTGTTATCAACTACTCATGGCTCAGAGATGAATGGGCTTGGAGCTTTTGTGGAAACTGTGAAATTTATGAAAGAAAATAGTGTGGTAGAGCACCTTTGGGATTATGGTAGAAAATTAATAGATTTAATGAATCAAGCTGCAAAAGAGTTTGGAGTAGAAAAGAATTTTATTGCAGGTGGGGTAGAGTGTAGTCCTTATTATCTAACATTTGATAATAAGGGAAAAAATTCTTTAGGATTAAGAACTTTATTTTCGCAAGAGATGGTAAAAAATGGAGTACTGATTCCATGGATAGCAATAAGTTATGCGCATGGAGAGGAGGAATTGAAACGTACCAAAAAAGCACTTGAAAAAACTTTTAGAGTGTATAAAAAAGCTGTTAATAAGGGATATGAAAAGTATTTAGTGGGTGAAGTTATTAAGCCTGTTTTTAGAAAGTATAATTAGTAGAAAAAAAAGGGATGAATGGATTTTTATAAAAAGCATTTGATAAGTAACGTGGATAAAACCCGAGAGTATTATATGAAATCCATAGTTAAGACTGAGCAGCAAAAAATGTTGGAGTTTTTACTTGAGAGAGATGATGGCTTTATAAATAGTATAAATATAGCAGATATAGCGACAGGCGGTGGAACGCTAAGTTATCACTTAGGGAAAATTAATAAAAATGCCAATTTTACACTTATTGACTATATGGAAGAATCTATAAGTATTTCAAAAGAAATAAATAGAAATAATCTCGATAGATTTATAATTAAAAAAGGCGATATATATATAATCTTGATTGTGATGATGATTCTTTTGATTTTGTTTTTTGTTGGGCAACTCTTTCTTGGCTAGATGATCCAAAAAAAGCCTTAGATGAATTGATAAGAATTACAAAAAAAGATGGAAAGATATATTTAAGCTCTTTATTTAATATAGATCATGATGTTGATATTTATTCTAAAGTGTACGACTATACTAGAGAGGGTGATAAAAATGGAGGCTGTATGGCGTATAACACTTATTCTAAATATATTGTTAATAAATGGATTAAAGACAAAGTTCAGTTTTTTAAAATTCATAAATTTAATACAGATATAGATTTTTCTTACAATGGAAAGGGTGTGGGAACTTTTACAAAAGAATGTAAAGTTAATAAAATACAAATTTCTGGTGGAATGTTGATGAATTGGGGGATTCTAGAGATAAAAAAATGAAAATTTCTGTAATTTCACTAAACCAAGTTTGGGAAAATAAAGAGGCTAATCTGTTATTGTGTGAACAGTATATTAAAGAATCTAATTTAAAAAAGGCGGATTTAATTATTTTTCCAGAGATGACGTTAACTGGATTCTCTATAAATATTAAAAATATTTCAGAGGATAGAGAAAACAGTAAAACAATTAATAGCTTTAAAGTTCTTGCAAAAAAATATAAAATAGCAGTACTCTTTGGTGTAGTGATTAAAAACAATAAAAAAGCCTTGAACAAGAGTATCTTTATAGATAATCAAGGCGATATTCTGGGTGAATATGCAAAAATACACCCCTTTAGTTTTTTAGGAGAGGGTAAGTATTTCGATGCAGGAGAAAGTCTGACATTTGTTAAATATAAAGACTTGAATATAGGTTTGAGTATTTGCTATGATTTGCGATTTCCAGAGCTTTATAGTGCATTGGCCAAAAAGAGCGATATTATTATTAATATTTCTAATTGGCCTAAAAAACGAGTTGACCACTGGAATACCTTATTAAAAGCACGGGCTATTGAAAATCAACTATATGTCTGTGGTGTAAATAGAATAGGTGTAGATGGCAATAACTTAGAATATAAAGAAAGTTCTCAATGTATTGATCCAAATGGTGAGTTTTTAGTCTATGAGCAAATGGAAGATATGAAAATATATAATATAGATAAGAAGCTATCGCAAGAGTTTAGGAAGTTTTTTAATACTATCAATGATAGAAAGATAAAGTTGTATAAAGAAATAATATGATGCTAAAAAATAATGTTATCGTTGTAGCTGGTGGAGCGGGATTAATAGGGCGAGAGTTTATTAAAACCATTGTTAAAAATGATGGAATTGCGATTATTGCTGATATTGACATAGATCATGCAATCCAGATTAAGGATCAATTATCAAAACAACATAAAACAGAGAATATTGACACCATTAGTTTGGATATTAATGATAAAAATTCTGTACAGAGTGTTATTAATAATATACATAAGCAATATGGTCAAATTGATGCATTGATTAACAACGCTTACCCAAGAAATAAAAACTTTGGCAAACATTTTTTTGATGTTGAATATGGTGATTTTTGTGAAAATATCAATATTCACTTAGGTGGGTATTTTTTAACTTCACAGCAATTTATTAAATACTTCATCAAACAAGGGCGTGGTAATATTATCAATATGTCATCTATTTATGGAGTCATTGCACCTAAATTTGAGATTTATAATAATACTAAAATGGGTGTTCCTGTTGAATACGCAGTAATTAAATCAGCTTTGGTGCATTTGACTAAATACATGGCGAAATATTGTAAAGGTAATAATATTAGGGTTAATGCAATGAGTCCGGGTGGGATTTTAGACGGTCAAGAACAGGAATTCTTAGATAAGTATAATGCACAGTGTTCTAGCAAAGGCATGCTAGATAAAAAAGATCTAAATTCCTCTTTACTTTACCTTCTTAGTGATTTGAGTAAATATGTAAATGGCCAAAATATAGTTGTAGATGATGGATTTACTCTGTAGATAGAATGTGTTGAAAGAAGGCGCTTATTGCTATCGGTTAAAACTCATTAATAATCATATTTTATCTTTAAGTAATATGTCATCCAGAAAAGGGCAGTATAAAAACAACTATAAATGGCCATACCATTCACTATTAGAGTAGTGTTGAAAATTATGGCATTATATTTACAAGTTGAATTATCAGAACGTATGTATGAATTTTAAATGGACGTTTAATTCGATAAATATTGACAATCAAAAAGATTGTGCAATATTGCAGAGAAAATACAAAAATATATACAATGGGTATTTTGTTAGAGTGGCATTTATCTACTTTGCATCTATTTTTAGAGTTTATTATTATTATTTAAAGCAATATTCAATTGTTTTGGATGATAGGAAAAATATAGGAGTATTACTATTAGGTGCAGGTCGGGGGTATGAATTAAATAATGTACAAAATATATTTAAAATAAGTAGTGAAAGATCTATTTTAATTCATGCATACTGCATGGGTGATTACATGAAATATCAAAGAGTAAGTGCATCTCTCATTGCTTCAAATCTATTCAAATCTATTTCCGAGTATCGGCTTACATTGAAGTCCAATGTCAATCATGACACATTCGAATATCTTCTTAAGAATGGGTTACAAACTATATCTATATTTTCATATTTAAGATCTTTTTTTTCTGAATTTTTAAAAAATAATAATAAATGTGTTGTTTATACCAGCAATACAATACTTGCATCGCATGCCGCAATATTGTCAGGATTTAAAACAATTAATTTGTATCATGGTTTAATGGACTCAATTAGCTCGGATGCTTACCCTGACTATTATTCAATTTATGTATACAGTGATTATGAGAAAAAATATTTATATGATTCCCATATAAAATCAAAGGTATATGTATATCCATATAAACCTTTGATAAGTAAGTTAAAAGCGGTCATTATCTTTATGGCCGATAGCTTATCATTTATTGATATGAATTCACTTCAAGATGTTATGGAGTTGTTCTCAGGTTACAAAATATACATAAAACCACACCCATTGAATAATGCTCCAGACCAATTAATAAGTCATTATGATTTGGATAGATATAAAGTAAATGAATTATTTGACTCATCAAAGGTTAGCTTCATAGAGGATATGGATGCCTCAACTGCCATCAGTAAAAAGAATCCGAGCTTTGTTGTTGGCTGGGGGAGTACATCCCTTTGTGAGGCTCTAAATATGTCTGTTATACCAATTGATCTTATGGGGTGTCTTAGCAGTCCAGAGCAAGTATACCCAACACATAGTAAATCTCTAGTATGGCCTAGTGATAGGAAGGTTATTAGTAATGTCATTGCAAATAACTCTGATTATGACAATATAATATCTTTATTAAAATCTGAAGGCACAGCCCCAAATAAATAAGGCGACAGTCTAGTATTTTTTGTAATAATGTTTGAATGGAGTTAATACATGAAGTCAGAATCACAAATTATGCAACTATCCAGTCTAGCTGAGAGATCGATTCCATGCTCATTGATGGCAGTATTAAAATTCTTGGGTCAAGATAACTTTAGAGGCTCTTTTAAACAATCCAAATACTATCGTTTTGCCTCTAGCACCACGGCCGCGTTTTCCACGGACGCGCCGTGCGCCAAAATAACTTTCATCAACTTCAATCTGACCCACTAGCGGGTCAGATTGAAGCAAGGATAATTCCAAGATCCTGAGTCTAATAGCGGTCAAATATTTATTGACCGTTGGTCTTGATACTTTTGTCAAATGAGAGATTTGAGTTGCACTCAAATCCTCAGAAAACAGTAAAATTATCTGCCTAAATTTAGTCTCAGAAATATGGGCATGTTTTACATACTTGTTTTTCACTGACATAACAACATATTATATAACACCCCAACAAATTAAGACAACAAATTAAGATTTCTTATTTCGAACGAGTTAAACTTAACCCAACAATTCGGAGTAACAAATATGAGTAAAAAACGAACTAATTACAGCTCAGCATTCAAGACAAAACTAGTGCTTGAGTTATTGCAAAATGCAGATACCCTGGCAGAGATTGCCAGCAAGCACAATATCCTTCCACAGAACCTAGTGAACTGGAAGAAGACCTTCCTTGCTAACGCAGAGATAGCCATGGAGCCCTCTAAAGCAGTTAAAGAGTACAAGGAAGAGCTTATTAAATCACAAGAGCAGAATGAGCGTCTTACTGCACTAGTGGGTAAAGTAACGGTAGAGAAGGAGTGGTTAGCACTCTGTTCAGTACCCCCTCGAGGGGTAAAAAAGCTAAAAAGCTTGGACTCATCTAACTTAAAACAATTGATTGATTTCAAGCCATCCAATCGCTCTAAAACCTCTGCACCATCTCTATCTGTTAATCATCAGTGTCAATTGCTAGGCATTAAC